>ENA-OUQN01001625-OUQN01001625.1-human-gut-metagenome-genome-assembly--contig:-NODE-1625-length-12807-cov-3.643742_pt1 | contig 12807 bp, 7 predicted proteins | sample MGYA00237950_ERZ548832 | MGnify/ENA primary metagenome ERZ548832 (study PRJEB26490, sample SAMN05194703) | human gut metagenome | biome: terrestrial biome; feature: human-associated habitat; material... | reverse complement strand
AAACTGCAGTCCTCTCCGGTACTGTGCAAGAATAGCGGGAATTCCCGCCGGATCCAGCTTCGCTTTTTCGTAAAGTGTGATCCGGACATCTTTTCCGAGTTGCTTGATCTCCGTCACATATCCCTGATGAGCAAGGGCCTTCAGTCTTGCAATGGCAAGAAGATTCAGTACTGCTTTCGTCGGCTCACCAAAACGGTCGATCAGCTCTTCCAGCATATCGTCATACTCCTGCTGACTCTCAATACCGGCAATTCGCTTGTAAATATCCAGTTTCTGAAATTCGTTGCTGATGTAGGAATCCGGAATAAATGCATCGATATTAAGATCAATGGTCGTCTCAAAATCATCCATAGTCTGGATTCCCTTAGCCTCCTTGACAGCCTCACTGAGCATTTTGCAGTAAAGGTCATAGCCCACCGCGTTCATATGGCCATGCTGCTGAGCTCCAAGAAGATTTCCTGCTCCACGGAGCTCCAGATCCTTCATGGCGATCTTAAAGCCGCTTCCAAGATCCGAATATTCCCGCATGGCGCTGAGTCGCTTTTCCGCTGTCTCCTGAAGCATCTTATTCTTCGTATACATCAGAAACGCATAGGCAGTACGGTTAGAACGTCCTACACGTCCGCGAAGCTGATACAGCTGAGAAAGACCATATCGGTCGGAATCATGGATGATCATGGTATTTACATTGGAGATATCCAGTCCCGTCTCAATAATGGTAGTGGAAACCAGTACATCCACATCTCCGTTGATAAAATCATACATCACCTGCTCCAGTTCCCTCTGGCTCATCTGACCATGGGCAAAATCCACCCTGGCTTCCGGCACCAGCTTCGATATGCGAAGAGCTACCTCCGCAATATCATTAACCCGATTGTATACATAATAAACCTGGCCGCCACGTCGAAGTTCCCTGCGGATAGCCTCCCGGACAGTCTCCTCATCATATTCCATAACATACGTCTGGATCGGCACACGGTCCATAGGCGGCTCTTCCAGAACACTCATGTCACGGATACCAATGAGACTCATATGAAGAGTTCGGGGAATCGGAGTTGCAGTCAGTGTCAGCACATCCACATCTTTTTTCATCTGCTTGATCTTTTCTTTATGAGTGACACCGAAACGCTGTTCCTCATCAATGATCAGAAGTCCCAGATTCTTAAATTCCACATCTTTGGAAAGAACCCTGTGAGTACCGATCACAATGTCCACCTGGCCTTTTTTGATCCCCTCGATGGTCTTTTTCTGCTGGGCAGAAGTACGGAACCGGCAGAGAAGATCCACTTTCACCGGAAATTCCTTCATACGCTGCACAAAGGTGTTGTAATGCTGTTGGGCAAGAATGGTAGTGGGCACCAGATAAACGACCTGGCGGCTTTCCTGAACTGCCTTAAACGCAGCTCTCAAAGCAACCTCCGTCTTACCGTAACCAACGTCACCACACACAAGACGGTCCATGATCTTGGTACTTTCCATGTCCTTCTTGGTATCCTCGATGGCTGCCAGCTGATCCTCTGTCTCCTCATAAGGAAACATTTCTTCAAATTCCTTCTGCCAGACCGTATCCGGGCCACAGACATAGCCCTCTTTTTCCTGGCGGACCGCATAAAGCTCCACCAACTCTTTTGCGATATTTTTAACCGCACCCCGGACACGGCTCTTGGTCTTGTTCCACTCCTGTCCGCCAAGTTTATTCAGCTTGGGTGTTTTTGCATTTTCGGAAGATCCGGAATATTTCTGCAAAGCATCCAACTGGGTTGCCAGGATGTAGAGATTGCTGCCACCACGGTACTCAATCTTGATGTAATCTTTTACAACTCGGTCCACTTCCACTTTTTCGATTCCACGATAAATTCCAAGTCCATGTTTTTCGTGGACAACAAGATCCCCGATGGAAAGCTCCGCAAAATCCTGGATACGGTTTCCACTGTACTTTTTCTTCTTTTTGCGCTTCTTCTGCTCTTTGCCGAAAATGTCTGTTTCCGTCATCACCGCAAATTTGATCAGCGGATACTGGAAACCACGGCGCGCATGGCCATAAACAACCATGATCTCGCCGGGGCTTATGATACGGTCTGTATCCTGGCTGTAAAAAGCATTCAGGCCTTCCTCTGAGAGATCCTTTGCCAGACGCTCTGCCCTTGTCCTGGAACCGGAAAGCAGGGCGATCCGGTACCCCTGGCTTTTATACTGGAGAAGATCTTTTACCAGAAGTTCAAAACTGCTGTTGTAAGAATCCACAGATTTCACCGTGAGATCAAATTCCTCATTGATCTTCCAGCCGGAACGTCTCGGAGAAAGTGCGGACACAGCCACGCAGTTCCGTCTGTTCAGTTTCTTCTGCACTTCCTGAAAACCACAGAGCCACTGTTCCGGAAGATTTGCCTCGCCTTTTTCCTCCCTGTGCATGCGGCTCTGACGGTACTCTTCCTCCACACCTTCGCCGTTTTCTGCCAGATGGTTCAGCTCATCCAGAAACAGCAGTGTTTTTTCTTCCGGAAAATAATCCAGGAAAGATACCATATCCTCGCAGTCCATCTTTTCTGTAGCCGGATAAATGGTGATCTCATCTATATTTTCCAGAGATCTCTGGCTTTCTGCATCAAAACTCCGGATGGAATCGATCTCATCATCCCAGAGTTCAATACGCCATGGATTCTCCTCCGTCAGCGGATAGATATCAATGATCCCTCCCCGCACGGAAAACTGTCCCGGAAGCTCCACCTGGCCAACCCGCTCATATCCCAGATCCACCAGATCTGCTTTCAGCTGATCCAGATCGATCACACTGTCACTTTTAAAATGAAGAAGTCTGCTTCTAATCTTTTCCAGCGGCATCAGGAAATCCATACATCCGTCAATGCTGGTAACAACGGTCACTTCTTCCTGTTCCAGAAGTGCCCGGATCACACGCATCCGCTGCCGGATCAGAAGATTTCCGTGAATATCTGCCTGAAAAAACAGAAGATCCTTTGCCGGATAAAAATATACATTTTTGTCATAGAATCGGTAATCCTCATAGATTTCCTTTGCGTTGCGCTCATCATCCGCAAGGATCAGATGACATGGAAAAAGCCCGGAAAGTCCATACATCAGATGGACTTTCTGGGACTCCATACATCCGGAAACATTAAGAATTCCGCAGTTTGCGCCACAGCGCTTTTTTATTTCCCCAAACTCTGCAAGACCCTGCAGAGGATGCAAAAATGCTTCCATACAAACCTCAATTCTTAGGCTTTTTCCTGTTATATTTATTCATCGCCGCATCTACGCCCTCGGACAGGATCATCTCCACAGCCTCTGCCGCATCATTGATCCCTTCATCCGCAAGCTTGCGGTCACTGTCCGAAAAATGACCCAGCACAAAATCTGCCAGATCCCAGTCTTTCGGTTTCGCACCAACACCAACACGGATACGGATAAACTTCTCAGTTCCAAGACGACGGATAATATCCTTGATCCCGTTATGTCCGCCTGCACTGCCTTTTTTGCGGATACGAAGCTGTCCCGGTTCCAGATCGATATCATCGTAGATCACGATCAGCTCTGTCTCCGGATCGATCTTGAAATAGCCGGACATCTCCTGGATCGGACCGCCGCTTAAATTCATATAGGAAAGCGGTTTCATCAGAATAGCTTTTTCACCGCCAATGATACCTTTTCCATACATGGCATTAAATTTTACGCCACCCTGCGGGATATTATGCTTCTCCACAAGACAGTCAACGGTGTCAAAGCCCATATTGTGGCGTGTAGCCTCATACTGCTTTCCCGGATTTCCCAAACCTGCAATTAAATACATAAAAACTCCTCAGCTGTAATTTACCTGGTTCAACGCCAGGCCCTCTTATGCCTTAAGACATACAAATGCTCTGATCGTATCAGTTGAAATATACCATCTCATCCGCAAGTGGCTCACAAACTTCTACATGCTCTGCGTAAAGTACGATTCCCTCTCCCTGATATTCCATTCTCTTCTCAAACGCAACCTTCGCAGTAACATCCACCCACTGGCCTTCTGCGATCTTCGGAGCAAAAGCGCTCTTGCAGATATAACCAAGGAATGTGGTATCATCTGCACAGCATGTCATGGCTGTTCTTCCGGGAACAAAGAATTTGCTTCCCATTCCACGCGGCTTCAGGGCACGTGCTTTAAAGTGAACGGTTTTTCCGACATAGCGGTCCGGATGATCCATGGAATCCACAAACCAGATACCATAATCCTCCGGAAGGATATCGATCACCGGCGCATCAATATCAAATGGCATCTCATCCTCAAAAAGATCACCAAGTTCGCCCTCTTCATCCTCAAAGATGATCTCCGCACGCTGGTTCACCACCTTGATGCTTCTTCTGTAAGAAGGAAGCGGGTCGTTCTCCTGGCAGCGGTTAAAGATAACCATATCCGCATTGCGGACCATGTCCATAAAAAGGGACTTCATATTCGCCATATAAACCTGGAATGTGCTTGCATCCACACAGGTGATATGCTGCTCCACGCCCCAGCCTTCCGGTTTTTCCATTTCTTCGAATTTACTTACCAGCCACATGCCATTATACTCAATGATCACCCGCTCCGGCTGATGCAGGATCTCCATTGCCGCAAGTCGTTCCGGTGTAAGCTCTTCCTCACTGTCAATGCTCTCCACAACGGTATTGCACTGTTTCAGTGCTTCCTCATCATATTCTTCCTCACCCTCTTCGCAAAGGATCAGCAGTGTTTTTCCATCGATCTGAAAGTAATCCTGCTGCAGGGTAAAGCTCAGGAAAGAGGTCTTGCCGCTTTCCAGAAAACCTGTGATCAGATAAACGGGTACTCTGGTCTCTTCCATAAATCCATCCCATCAGATACTGTACGATTTAATGTACAGTATCTGTTTCCTTTCTGTAACAATCTATATCTGTATTCCGCTTTGGCTTTGCGTCAAAACGAACATTTATTTTATCATATGCTTTATGCGATCCCGAAAAGCGCCTCCAGTGCATGCTCGTCAAGCTTAGAACCGATCACGCACAGACGGCCTGTGTATTCCGGTGCACCCTCACGGATCTCAGTTTCTTCCGGAACCATATCAAAATAGATCCATGTTCCGTCCTCTGCCGGAAGCATTCCTTTTGCACGGAGAATGATACCATATTTGTCAGACTCGGAAAGTGCCTCAAGGATCTTCTCAAGTCCCTCACGTGTGAATTTCTTAATCGTCTCACGGCCCCAGCTTGTGAAGACCTCATCTGCATGATGGTGGTGATGGTCGTGTCCACAGCCGCACTCGCCGTCGTGGTGATGATGGTGCTCATGGTCATGGTCATGACCGCAGCCACACTCGCCGTCATGATCGTGATAATGATGTTCATGCTCCTCGTGATCATGATCATGGCCGCAGCCGCACTCCTCGTCATGGTCGTGATGATGATGCTCCTCGTGATCGTGATCATGGCCGCAGCCGCACTCCTCATCATGATCATGGTGATGATGCTCATGCTCTTCATGATCGTGATCATGTCCACAGCCACACTCGTCGTCATGATGATGGTGATGATGCTCATGCTCTTCCTCAAGCATCTCCTGCTCCAGAGATACCGGATGCTCCATAACCTCTACCAGTTTCTTTCCGTCAAGATTCTCGATCGGAGTTGTGATAATGGCTGCCTCTTTATTCAGGCTGCGAAGAAGCTCCAGGGACTCCTGAACCTTTTTCTCACTTGCAATATCGGTACGGCTCATGATGATAGCACCTGCATACTGGATCTGATTATCAAAGAACTCACCGAAGTTCTTCATATACATTTTGCATTTTTTTGCATCAACAACAGTTGTATAGCTGTTCAGTTTAATGTCAACCTCGTCCTGAACACCCTGTACAGCCTTGATAACATCAGAAAGCTTACCAACTCCTGACGGCTCGATCAGGATCCTGTCCGGATCATATTTGGTAACAACCTCTTTCAGAGAGGTTCCGAAATCTCCTACCAGAGAGCAGCAGATACATCCGGAGTTCATCTCACGGATCTGGATCCCTGCCTCTTTCAGGAAGCCGCCGTCAATACCGATCTCACCGAACTCGTTCTCGATCAGCACTACCTGCTCACCCTGAAATCCATCCTTCAGAAGTTTTTTGATCAGAGTTGTTTTTCCGGCGCCAAGGAAACCGGAGATAATATCAATTTTTACCATTTTGTATACACTCCTTTTAACGTAGTTTGACCAGGAAGTGTTTATACCCCCTGGTTGTATCCTGTTATGCTCATGATGACAGAGAAAAAAATACCTGTTTCTGTATCTGCTGTCATTATATCCATTTTACAAAACAGACATTCCTATTCTGCTTTATATTCAGATTAATAGAGGGATGTGAAAAGCTCACATCCCTGAAAATCGTTCTTCCTATCAGCCGTTGATCATAAAGCTCATAAGCTTGTCGATATCCTCTTTCTCTGCTGCAACGATCTCAAGCTCCGGGATCTCACCAGCGGAAAAGATGTTTGCAAGAGATACATACTGGGAAAGCTTGGATTTCAGGTTCAGTCTGTCTCCCTCTCCTGTTACAAGCTCTACTCTACCCTTGCAGCTGTCAATTACCTCAAAAAATTTATCAATATCTGTAATATGTGTTACTTTCATTTTCAAAATCTCCTTTCTTAATTAAAGGGCTGTTCTTAACTCTTTCCGTTAGATTATACCCCAGTGTTTTTAAAAAAGCAATCCCCGCCGGGCAAAAACACTTCACAGATATTCTCTGCGGATCTATATATATTTCGTCATATTTCTTCAATTTCAACGGTACAGTCTTTTCTTCCTTTGTTCCATTTCATGAGATAAACCTTAAATCCCAGAGAATCTCTGGCAATGGTAAACGGTTCTTCTCTGAATACTTCGGATCCGATACCCTGCTCTTTCAGCTCTGCCTGCTTTGCACTGGCTTTTTCCGTAAGAACTTTAATTTCTTCATCAGCTTCTTTTCCAAAAGAACGATCCCCATATCCTGATGACGCTTCCCTCAGCTTTTCGGAAAGGCACATCGTTACCTGAATGTGTTTTGTACGATGAAGCATTCCTGCCAGTTTCCGTGCTACCCATTTAAACGGAAGTTTCCGGTAAATTTCAAGCCACCTGACAAAGGTACGGTCTCCTGCCTGCCTTGCGATCTCTCCCATTACCTCAAATGCCTTTTCCGAGGGAATCCACGGATTTTCCCTGGGAACAATATACTTTTCCGGAACAGCCGGATAACAGCAGTAATTCAATGGCGGAAATTCCACCAGTGCAGAAAGCTTCTCCTCCAGAGCGTTGCAGCTGTCCCCGCCTATATAATCATATTTGTCGCGGAGGATCGCCAGGCGATATTCCAGCTGCCGTAAATATTCATACCCTTCTACCCAGAAATGACCGATCCGGCTGTAATCGTAGAGATATTTTTCCAGAGACAGGGTTTCAAAAAACAAAGTCACCACCGAATCATCCTGATGGACCACAAGGATGTATTCTCTGCCCTGCCGGCTTAAATCCGCCAGGATCTCGCCCTCGTAATCCGGTTTGTATACACCTGTCATACGGGCATTTCCAAAAACAAGAAAGCTTTCTACCGCATCATTCATAAGATACACAAGACGGATTTCGCCGTTTTTTACATAAGAATCCACTCTGTACATATTGTCATCGGACTTTTCCGCAATTGCTTCCGAAAAAGCACTTTCTGATCCTGCTTTCTGATCCTGCGGATCTTTCTCATCATTCACTGCCACCAGTTCAAACTGATCTTCACCAAGCAGCTCTGCAAGCTTCTGAAAAGCATCTGGCAACTCTTCAAAAGCCTTCTCGGAAACGTATCTCTCCGGCGCTGTTTTTCCCGCAGTATTATTTCCAGTATTCATCAATTACCTCTTTGTTCAGTTTTTCTCCGATGACGATCATGATCTCCTGGCCAAGTTTCGTTGGCTGGATACAGATCTCATGGCGGGTGGCATTCAGCTCCAGCCACTGTCCGTCTTCTTTCTTAAGAAAACCTTTTACGCGGAAAACATCTCCGCAGGACGGGTCGTTCAAGATCTTTTCTGCTGTTTCCCGAAGTTCCTCTTCGCTCTTATGAACATTCATAAAAAACAGGGAATCAAATCCACCGCCTTCTGCATAGGATTCTTTCACATAATCTTCTGCCACATACCTGCAGTTCAAGATCTTTTCCAAATCTTCGTCTGTAAAATCATCCCAGTTTTTATCCATAATTTCGCTGTCCAGACGACGCTTACACTGGATCTGACCAAGTGCACGGTTGAGATGTTCCTTTGTGCTGTGGATCTCTTCCTCTGTAGCTTCCTGACTCCTGCTCAGAAGTACGCAACCTGCATCTGCCACCTCGGAAGCCAGCAGATAATCCGCTTCCGCAGAAAAATCCTCCGCAAGCTTGGCATCCACAATAGCGATCACATTTCCGATCTCATACCACTTATCCAGTGGTTCCTCATGGAGGGCGTCAAAGAACTCATCCACATCAAAGATTCCGGATGGTTCTACGATGACACGGTCGTAACCGCACATTCCCATGGCGATCAGCTTTGTCTTAAATCGCCGTCTGTGACAGTCCGCATCACAGCCCCCGGAAACCATCTCCAGCTCACAGTTGTCTCCCATCAGATCCTGAAGCAGCATCATATCCACATTTACTGCCCCGAAATCATTTTCCAGGATACCGATGTTCATGCCTTTTTTCAGAAGATAGGAGGCATATTTTTTTATAAATGTTGTCTTTCCGGATCCGAGAAATCCGGTTATCAGATCGATCTTTATCATATTTCTTCCTTTACTTTATCAACTCTCCGGAGCATACAGTAAAATAAATGCGAATATATGCTTTACTTATGTTCCGGTCATATTTCAATAATCTCCTGCCCGACAAATGCCGGACTGCTATCAGTATATAATCTTTTTTCCGCAAAGAAAAGAGGCGGTCCTGAAAAATCCTCTCAGAACTGCCTCTTTCCGGCTATTTTATCTTTTTATAAACATATATGAAGATTACTTTGTAAACAGATCTACCAGATCCTGACCATCATTATAGCCCTGTTTTTTCAGTTCCTGAACAAACCAGTCATCTACACCGTCTACTGCTTTCTTAAAGGAATCGATATCCATGTCCTTTTTCTCTGTGAAGGTCACACCGTTTTTGTCTGCCCAGCGTGCTTTGATCTCATCATCACTGGAACGGTTGATGTAACGCTCATACTCAACAGCTTTCTGACCACACTCGTCAACAACAGCCTGCTGCTCCGGTGTCAGCGCATCATAAATATCCTGGTTGATGCAGAAGAACAGGCAGTCATAGATTGCATCCCACATGGAGCAATATGGCTGTACCTCCTGTACACTGGCTGCATCGATGGCGGGCAACGGATTCTCCTCGCCCTCTACCGTATTCTGCTGAAGTGCTGTGTAGGTCTCGGACCAGTTCATATTTGTAGCATCTGCCCCCCATCTCTTATAACACTCCATAAGAAGATTAGAGCCTGCTACACGAACCTTCAGATTCTTCATATCATCTACAGATTTTACCTCATGCTTGCTGTTTGTCAACTCACGAAATCCGTTCTCTGCAATACCCATACAGTGAAGTCCGTAGCCGTTAAGGATCTCCTTCAGCTTGTCTCCGGCCTCTCCGTCAAACTTCGCATCTGCATCATCGTAGGAATCATAGATGAACGGCAGGGATACCACATTGAAGCGTGGATCAAATGCAGAATAGATCAGATTGGAATGCATGGAGATCTGTACCGGGTCTCCGTTCATCAATGCCTGGATTCCCTCGGACTGATTTCCGTTTGTCAGCTGATCCGCTGCGTAAATGTTAACCTTGACCTTTCCTCCGGTAGCCTTTTCCATGAGTTCACCGAACTTACGTCCTCCATCAGCCCAGGTACTTGTCTCCGTTGTGGAGCATGCAAAGTTCCAGGTTGTCTCAGGCCAGTTCAGATCACTGTAATCCTCCACGGTATCTACCGAATCCTCTGTAAACAGATCTACAAGATCCTGTGCATCGTCATAGCCTTCACTCTTAAGCTCCTTTACAAACCAGTCGTCGATTCCGTCTACTGCTTTCTTGAAGGAATCGATATCCATATCCTCTTTCTTTGTAAAGGTCACACCGTTGCTCTTCTCCCAGCGGCTCATGATCTCCTCGTCGCCGGAACGGTTGATATAACGCTCATACTCAACAGCCTTCTGGCCTGCCTCATCAACAACCTGCTGCTGTTCCGGTGTCAGGCTGTCATAGATATCCTGGTTGATACAGAAGAACAGACAATCATAGATTGCATCCCACATGGAGCAGTACGGCTGTACCTCCTGTACGCTGGCTGCGTCGATAGCCGGCAACGGGTTCTCCTCGCCCTCTACCGTATTCTGCTGAAGTGCTGTGTAGGTCTCGGACCAGTTCATATTTGTAGCATCTGCCCCCCATCTCTTATAACACTCCATAAGAAGATTAGAGCCTGCTACACGAACCTTCAGATTCTTCATATCATCTACAGATTTTACCTCATGCTTGCTGTTTGTCAACTCACGAAATCCGTTCTCTGCAATACCCATACAGTGAAGTCCGTAGCCGTTAAGGATCTCCTTCAGCTTGTCTCCGGCCTCTCCGTCAAACTTCGCATCTGCATCATCGTAGGAATCATAGATGAACGGCAGGGATACCACATTGAAGCGTGGATCAAATGCAGAATAGATCAGATTGGAATGCATGGAGATCTGTACCGGGTCTCCGTTCATCAATGCCTGGATTCCCTCGGACTGATTTCCGTTTGTCAGCTGATCTGCTGCGTAAATATTAACCTTGACTTTTCCGCCGGTTGCTTTTTCCATAAGCTCACCGAATTTACGTCCGCCGTCAGCCCAGGTACTTGTCTCCGTTGTAGAGCATGCGAAGTTCCATGTCATCTCCGGCCAGTCAAGATCACTGTAATCTGCGATGGTATTAAAGGAATCACTTCCGTCTCCGGCATCCTTGGAGCTCTGGCTTCCTGTGTCAGAAGACTGGTCTCCTGTATAGGAGCCCTCTTTTGCAAGAGCCTTCGGAAGAGCTGTGGAAACAGCCGGAATATAAGTGATGATCAGAAGAACTGCAACGGATGCAGCGATCATCGGCATAACTGCTCTGGAGATCTGCTGAAGAGTAACCTCCAGACCTTTTTTGATCTTGATACTGATGGCAACGAAAAGGTTTACACCTACCGGAGGTGTTACCTGTCCGATCGCAAGGTTAACTGTTGCCATAACACCGAATGCTACCACATCATAGCCCAGAGCCTTACATACCGGAAGCATGATCGGTACAAAAATATACATTGCAGAGTTTGCATCAATGAAGCATCCTGCGATCAGGAAAATGATGTTTACGATCAGAAGGAAGGTAAACTGATTATGTGCAATGCCGGCAAGAAGCTCAGATGCCGCATTTGCAATACCAAACTTGGTACATACAAAAGAGAACAGGGAAGCACTCGCTACGATCAGCATGATTCCGCCTGTTGTCTTTGCAGAATCCACAAGAATGTCAAACAGATCTTTGAGCTTAACCTCACGGTAGATCACCATACCAACAAACAGACCGTAAACAACAGATACGGCTGCAGCCTCAGTTGGTGTAAAGATACCGCCGTAAATTCCTCCGAGGATGATAACCGGCATCAGGAATCCCCAGAATGCATCTTTAAATGTATCCCAGCGCTCTTTTGCGGAAGCTTTTTCACGGGATGGCTGAATGTTATGTTTCTTTGCCTCGATCATAACGATGATCACAAGAGCAACACCCATCAGAAGTCCCGGAACGATACCAGCCATGAACATATCTGCAATAGATACACCTGTGATGGAAGCGTATACAACGAATGCGATACTCGGCGGTATGACAATAGCGATGGAACTGGAGGTTGCCATCAATGCCGTGGAAAACGGTGCGGAGAAACCGCCCTGCTCAACCATAGCCGGGATCAGAACTGCTCCAAGTGCCGCAACCGTTGCAGGACCGGAACCGGAGATCGCTCCGAAGAAGCAGGCTACGATAACACATACAATGGCGATACCGCCCTTTTTATGTCCTACGCAGGTATCTACGAAGTTGATCAGTCGTTTGGAAATACCGGCTTTTGCCATAATGTTTCCGGACAGAACAAAGAACGGGATAGCAAGAAGCAGGAATTTACTGATTCCGGAGTACATATTTGTAGCTACGATGGTCAGTGATGTGCCGGAATAAAGGATGGCACATACAGATGACAGACCCAGGCAGATCGCAATGGGAAGTCCCAGGATCAGGAAAATAAAGAAGGAGATAAATAAGATTGCACTGATCATTTATTTGTCCTCCTTTTCATCATCTTTTTTCAGGCAGAAGTCCAGGCAGTACTCAATAAAATGAAGGATCATACAGCCTGCTCCGATCGGCACGAAGGACCAGAAGATCCACTCCGGCCAGTTCAATACGAAAGTTCTCTTGCCGTTTGCCAGCTGTGTAAGAACTTTGTCCATTCCGTATTTAAACAGGATCGCGGAAAAAACAATGCTGAGAACCGTGATCAGGATCACAGATGGTTTTTCCAGTTTTTTCGGAAGACGGTCCGTAACCAGTGTCAGACTTACCAGTCCTCCTTTTTCACGGCAGGCAAGTGCTGCTGCCAGAAGTGTGATGAGAACAAACACCGCTACAACAAGCTCTTCTGTAAAAGACCATGAGCGATGGATGACCTTACGGGAAAATACATTTCCCACAGTCAGCACAAGGATCAGCAGTGTGGAAATGACCAGTACGATTT
>ENA-OUQN01001621-OUQN01001621.1-human-gut-metagenome-genome-assembly--contig:-NODE-1621-length-12826-cov-4.999843_pt1 | contig 12826 bp, 10 predicted proteins | sample MGYA00237950_ERZ548832 | MGnify/ENA primary metagenome ERZ548832 (study PRJEB26490, sample SAMN05194703) | human gut metagenome | biome: terrestrial biome; feature: human-associated habitat; material... | reverse complement strand
TAGAGCACCTGACTGTTAATCAGGGTGTCGCCTGTTCGAGTCAGGCAAGAGGCGCCAGAAGAAAAGGCAATGTTCCACAGAACATTGCCTTTTTTGTTTGTCCCACACTACACCCTTTTTCTGTACAGCCATGCAGTCGTGTTTCTCCTCTGTTTTGGGGCTTCTCTGTCCCAAAAACACAGCATCCATGCGAAAAAAGCATCAAGCATAATGATTTCTTAAAATTTGACTACTTGAAGAAGATGTCACATTGTGGTATACTGCTTATAAGCTTTGGGAATTTGTATCTGTTTTTCCAAAGTCCGGCACACAGATCAAAGGGTAGGTGCTCCCTTCTTTTGATAGCAGCCGACCGGTGTTTTGTCATGGTTCTCCGCAGGACAGGACAAAGCACCGGTCTCTGTGCTGTTGTTTCAGGCTCCGGCTCTTTTCACGTTGTCAGATCTGCGGCAGGCCGCTTCTTCAAAACGCCTGCCGCTGTTTGAATAAATTTGTATATGATCAAAGGAAGCATCTATGCGTTATACCTATGTCCGGCAGCACGACACTACTGACTGTGCGGCTGCCTGCCTCGCAATGGTGTGCCTCCATTACAAAAAGGAAGTTACCATCACCCGCCTGCGCGATATGATGGGTACCGACCTGAAAGGCACGAACCTTGTTGGTTTGCAGAAAGCCGCTAATGAGTTGGGTTTCACCACTGCAGCGGTTCGCGTAGACCGTGAAAATTTCCTCAGCGATTTCTCGCTGCCCTGCATTGCGCAGGTCATCACCGATCAGGGTCTGGCCCACTTTGTGGTCGTCTTCAAAAAGACCACCATCAAAGATGACGGTGAGCGTCGTCGGCACATGCTGAAAGAAGCCGAAGCCGCCAAGGAAGATGAGAAGAACGGCAAAAAACACAAGTGCAAGGATTATGTCGTGATCGGCGACCCCGGCAGTGAGCTGAAAAAGATCAGTCTGGATGAGTTCTACAAGAACTTTACCGGTGTTCTGCTGCTGATGAACCCCACCTCGGAGTTCAAGGGCGGTAAGATCGAAAAGGGCGGCATGTTCAAGCGTTACGTCGACCTGTTGCTGCCCCAGAAAAAGCTCTTTGCCTATGCGATCCTGAGTTCTCTGATCGTTACGATCCTGGGCATTGCCTCCTCCATGTTCAACAAGATCCTGATGGACGAGGTCTTGCCATATGGCCTAGACAATCTGCTGGTCACGCTGATCCTTGTGTTCAGCATGGTCAGCATCACCAATACGCTGGTGGGCTTTGTCCGGCAGTGGGTTCTGATCCACCTATCCATCAAGATCGATATTCCGCTGATGCTGGGTTACTTCGGGCATATCTTCCGTCTGCCCATGAAGTTCTTTGCCACCCGCAAGACTGGTGATATCACCACCCGTTATTCGGATGCAAACACCATCAAATCCATCTTTACCAGCATTGCGCTGAGCCTGATCATGGATATCTCGATGGCCATTATCACCGGTATCATCCTGTTCCGCATGAATGCGATGCTCTTCTCGATCTCGCTGTTTATGGCTCTGGTCAGCATTCTGCTGGTGCTGATCTACAAGCAGCCTTACAAAAAGATCAACGAAGAGACCATGGTGCAGTCCGCTGCACTGAACAGCCAGATGATCGAAAGCCTGCGCGGCATTGAGACGGTCAAGTGCAACGCCAACGAGGATACCGAAATGGAGAACCTCGAGCGTGAGTACATCAAGAGCCTGAAGATCAGCCTGCGCTCCAGCAAGATCAGCACCACGCAGGGCCTGATTTCCTCCTTCATTTCCACCGGTTTCAGCATGCTGACCACCTATGTGGGTATCAGTCAGGTTCTGAAGGGGGAGATGACACTGGGCGGATTCATGGCCTTCAGCACGCTGTCCTCTTACTTTACTTCCCCGCTGAGCAACCTGATCGGTCTGCAGATGCAGATTCAGGAGGCCAGCATTTCCATGAAGCGTCTGGGCGAGATCATGGATTATCCCTCCGAGACGGTCGGCGACGAAGACCGCACCGATCTGGACAAGGTGGAGGGCGATATCGAGTTCAAGGATGTCACTTTCCGTTATGGCAACCGTGCCCCTGCACTGGATCACATCAGCTTTACCATTCCGGCCGGTAAAAAGGTCGCGCTGGTGGGCAGCAGCGGCAGCGGCAAATCCACGATCACCAAGCTTCTGCTCAAGTATTATGAGCCGGAAGATGGCGAGATCGACTTGAACGGTGTGAATCTGGCTGAATACACCAATGACTCTGTCCGCCGCGCAATTTCTTATGTGCCGCAGAACGTTGAGCTGTTCAGCAAGACCATTTATGATAACATCCGCGTTTCCCGTATGGACGCTACGATGGACGAAGTTAAGGAAGCTGCCAAGAAGGCAGATGCTCACGACTTTATCCGTCATCTGCCCCTGCAGTATAACACCTATCTGGAAGAAGCAGGCAACGGTCTGTCCGGCGGTGAAAAGCAGCGCATTGCGCTGGCACGCGCTTTCCTGAAAGATTCCAACCTCTACATTCTGGATGAATCCACCAGTAATCTGGACTTTGCTACGGAAAATCTGATCTTCAACATGATCTACGATCAGCTTGCAGATCGTTCCATGCTGATCGTAGCTCACCGCCTGTCCACCGTTCGTGACTGTGATCTGATCCTTGTGATGGATCACGGCAAGATCGTGGAACGCGGCACGCACGATGAGCTGCTTGCCAAGGAAGGCAAGTACTACGAGCTGTGGAACATGCAGCAGGGTATCTACCGCAGCAAAAAGGCAGAGCCCAAGCAGTCTGTCATGCAGGCCGTGGTGGAAGAGGATGACGACGGTGAGTCGATCACCTATTGATGTGTTTGCAGCCGGGTGCATACCCGGTTACATATGAAAGGGAGTCATTCATGATGGATAGCTTGATTTGACATAGTTTTACTGTGTCAGATAAAAAAGAGCTAGAAAGACTTTCTGTTTAGTAGAAGTAGATGGTGTTATCCCGAACAGGCCCCGCCTGCTCAGGTAACTATGCCTCACTATGGTGTGCCCGGAGGCAAAATGCCTCCGGGCACATTTTATTTGCAAGATCCCTATTACTTTTATAAGTAGTAGGCGATCGGGAGCGGAGAGGAAGCTGCTCTCTGCAGCGATTTTCTCCCCTTTCTCGATTGCCTATTACTGCCTCTTCTGAGGTAAATCTGAAAAGGAACCGAGGTATTCAACATGAAAGAGATCAAAGTAGCCGAGAACAAGACCCTGAAGCTCACCAATGTGCTCTCCCGTGAGATCCATCCGGAAGAGATGGCCAGTCTGCCCGTGGTGCTGACCCAGATGCACAACTTTATCAAGAGCAACAACGCACAGCCCATTGGCCCCATTGTGCAGGCCATGGTGGTTGGTGAGGATCGTCAGATGCACCTGTACATGATGCAGCAGGCTACCCAGTTCATCGGCCAGATGGAGCAGGACTACCATATGGATGCTGTTCTGCGCGTGAAGAACTGCCTGTATGCCCACTACACCGGCCCCATGCCCGAAAGCCAGCTGGCTTCCTACAAGCTGCAGGTCCACGCTTTTGAGAATGAGCAAAAACTGACCGGCACCTCCTATACCATCTATGTCAATCAGGATGAGGATGATGCCGTGGTCGATGTCTTTATGGAGACCAAGTAATTATGACGATTAAAGTTCAGAACCTTTCGGATCTGCAGGACCGCCGCATCATGATGGAAAAAAAGCTGCCGCCTTATGGCTACGCTTTTGTCATTCTGGTGGGCATCTTCATGCTGTTTCTGGTGGTATGGAGCACCCATACCAACCGCATTTATGTCAGCCAGAACGCAGGCACCGTGCAGGCCAGCAATAAGACCTATATCATGTCCAGTTATTCCGGCTCCATTACCGAGATGTATATTTCGGAGGGCAGCTATGTGAACGAGGGTGACCTCGTGGCCCACATCAAGAGCACGGATATCGACATGCAGCAGGATAACCTGGAAAGCCAGCTCAAGATCTACCAGACCCAGCTGGACCAGTACAACAAGCTGCTGCAGTGCGTGCAGGATGATACCAACTACTTCAGCGAGACAAACCCCGAAGATCAGCCCTACTACTATCAGTACGAGACCTACAAGAGCCAGGTCTCTCAGAAGACCTTTGATGCCACGGCCTATCAGGCTGCCGGTTACTCCGATGCTCAGATCAAGACCATGATGGAGCAGAGCCAGAGCGAAGTAGAAGCTCTGTACTACTCCACCATGCAGTCCATCTCCCAGAGCATTACCAGCGCACAGAGCAACGTGGACAACGTTCAGGCTCAGCTCGATGCCTTGAACACCGGTGCCAACGATTACTACATCTACGCCCCCACCTCCGGTGTGATCCACATGGATACTCCTTACAAAGAGGGCATGGTGCTGAGCGCAGGCTCCCCGCTGGCCACTGTTGCCAGCGAGAACGACGATCTGGAGATCGTTGCCATGGTCACCGTGAATGACCGCCCGCTGCTTCATGTGGGTGACCCGTGCAAGATTGCCATTACCGGCCTTTCGGAGTATTCCTATGGCACCCTGACCGGCACTGTAACGGCCATTGACAGTGACGTGACGGCCAGCTCCAACGCTTCCTACTATAAGATGACCATTAAGCCCGATGCCACTTATGTGGTGAGCCGCAGCGGCGACAAGGTGGATCTTTCCAACGGCATGAGCGTTACTGCCCGCGTGGAGTACGATCAGGTCACCTATTTCGAGTACGCAATGGAAGCCCTGGGCGTTCTGTTCCGCTAAACCGGAGCTGTGCTGACTGCCAGCCGCCGTTATATCACCCAAAGAGGTACACTTACTATGAAATCAACCGCAAAAAAACTGGCCGTCTGTGCGGCAGCGCTCTGCCTGCTGGCCTGCGGCACAGCTGTGTCTGCGGCCGCAGCAAGCCCTGTCTCCGGCCTTGCCCTGAGCGGCGTTGCCATGCCGTGGGATCAGGACGTGCCTGCCGAAAGCATTGAGGCCGGCAGCTATACAGCCAACATGCTGCTGGGTTCCTCTCAGCAGCTGTCTCCTGTGGTGCGTCCGCGCAACTCTACCGACTCGGTTGTCTTTATCTCGGACGATACTTCCATTCTGACCGTGAGCAACTCCGGTGTCGTGCAGGCTGTGGGCGTAGGCACCACCCGCATCACCGCTGCCGCAGGCAACCAGATCTGTGCCTACACCATCGTTGTCTCCATGGATTCTTCCATGATCGTTACCGAGATGGACCTTTCCCTTTCCTCCAACACCATCTATGTTGGCAACTCGGTCTCGGCACAGCTGCAGGTGCGGCCTACTTCGGCTTCCAACTATGCCACCGTCGCCCTGACCTCTTCCAATGAGAAGGTCGCCACGGTGAACAATTTCGGCCGTGTTACCGGCATTGCCCCCGGCACCGCCACCATTACCGCTACCTGCGGTTCGGTGACTGCTACCACCAATGTCACGGTCATGAGTATTCCCAACTCCAGCACCGGCACCGCCAGCACTGGTTCTTCCAACAGCGGTCAGGTCGTCACGGTGAATCCTTCCTACGTTGTGCTCAAGCCCGGTGCCACCCGCACCCTGACCGCCAATGTCAAGCCTTCTTCCGCTTCCCAGAAGTTCACCTATAAGTCCGCCAACAGCAACATTGCCACGGTCAGCCCCAGCGGCGTGATCACGGCTGTGGGCACCGGCGCTACTTCCATTACCGTTTCCAACGGCACTGCATCCGCCATGGTCACGGTCATCGTCAACCGTTCGGCTGCATCTTCTTCCGATAATTCTTCGGACAGCAGCTCCACCGAACCGGATAACGATACTCCCATCGAGATCGATCCCGTTGTGCAGGCCATTCAGGACAGCGAGGACAACGAGATCGTTTTCACACAGGCCGAGGTGCCTACTGTGACCGGTGATATCCTCAATGCGCTGCGCACCACCGGCAAGACCCTGTGCGTGGTGGGCGATGGCTACACCATGCAGATTGCAGGCAGCGGTGTCAAGAGCACCACCAGTGAGCTGGACACCATGCTCATCCTGACTGAGTCCGATCAGGGCATCGAGTTTGAGCTGGACAAGGGCAAAGCTCTTCCCTGCTCGGTGCGCATCGATCTGGATGTGAGCACCTATACCCGCCTGTATCTGTACAACGCCGTCTCCAACAAGTGGCAGTACCTGAACAGCTACACCGACGGCATCATCACTGCCGATACTGCAGGCCGTTATCTGCTGACCAACCAGAACCTGAAATTTGCCAATATCAACTGGACCTTCTTCATTGCCGGTGGTGTTGTAGTGGTTCTGATCGGCATTGCATATGTTGTGCTGAAAAAGCGCTACTGGTTCTGGTAATTTTCAAAACCACTCTTTCATGAAACAGTAAGACCCTCTCTGAGTGTGATATGCTCCCCCTAGAGTAGACAGAGTAAAACAAAAACGCTGCGTACTCTGGGGGTATTTTTATGTCAAGAAAGAACAATCACTTTTGCACAAAAAATTCGCCGTTTCCTTGTGGAAACGGCGAACAAAAACTTATATTATTTCTCTGTCTACTTGACGGAGCGCACTTCAATGGAACGCCTGGGCTTTGTTTGCATTATGATGTCTGCCTTCGTTACTTTTCAATGGGCTGCGAGGGCTTCCAGTCCTTGTAGTTCTCGTAGCGGCTCTCGCGGATCTTGGTGTGGGACCAGATCTCGTCCGCCGTGGGCTGCCAGTTGGCCGCATAGTTCTTGCACTTCTCGCACAGGTGCTCCACGCTCTCGGGCGCTTCCAGGTCGGTCGAATGCGCGCCGCTGCGCGCGACCATCTGGGGCAGATATTCGGGATTTTCCAGCATCGGGCAGGGGCGCAGGTGGTTGTTGTTGAACGGCTGGCCCTTGCGGTACTCCTTAAAAAGCGGCTGCTGGAGACATTCGAGGAAGCTCTTTTTGCGGATGTTCGCACCCGAGTAATGGATGAACACGCAGGGCTCGACGTCGCCCGCGGCGTTGATGTGGCAGTAGAGCTTGCCGCCGGCGATGCAGCCGCCTGTGAACTCGCCGTCATTCTGGAAGTCGATGGCGAAGATCTCCTTGCCGCCGGTGAGACCGCGGATCTCGCGCACGCGGTCTTTCATATAGGCGCGCTGCTCGGGATTAAGCAGCAGGTCGGTCGTCGCGCCCATGCCGACGGGCATGTAGTGGAAGTACCAGGCGAAGAAGCAGCCCTTGGAGATGAGCATGTCGAGGAACTCATCGCTCGTGACGACCTTGTAGTTCTTGCTCGTGTAGCAGATGGACACGCCGAACGGGATATGGTTTTTGTGCATGAGGTCCATCGCGGCGAGCGCCTTTTCAAAATGTCCCGCGCCGCGGCGGCCGTCGTTGGCGTCCTCAAAGCCCTCGATGCTGACCGAGACGATGAAGTTGCCCACGCGCTTGAGCTCGTCGCAGAAGGCCTGGTCGATGAGCGTGCCGTTCGTGAAGGCGTGGAAAGCGATGTCGCGGTGCTTTTCGCACAGGCGGAAGATGTCTGCCTTGCGCATGAGCGGTTCGCCGCCGGTGAAGAGGCAGGCATGGGTGCCGAGCTCCGAGCCTTCGGTCAGCACACGGTCCATCTCCTCAAAGGTGAGGTTCTGCTTGTGACCGTACTCTGCCGCCCAGCAGCCCGCGCAGCGCATGTTGCAGGCGCTCGTCGGGTCCATGAGGACGATCCACGGGATGTTGCAGTCATACTTTTCGGAGTTTGCCCGCGCCTGCTGGAAGCCGCGGAAGCCGCCCTCGTAGGCAGCGGCCGTCAGGAAGGTCTTGAGAAGGTAGGGGTCGCACTCGCGCAGCAGGCGCTCGGCGTAGTGTGCCCATTTGCTGTCGGGGTCGTTTGCGATCTGGTGCAGCATCTCGAAGGTCTCCGGCGTCCAGACGCTGGAGTGGATCTTCTGGATCATGTTGACAAAGTCGTTTGCGACGGTGCAGACGTCCTTCTTCTGACTTTTTCTGATGAGGGAGTCGAGCATGGTCTCAAAGGCCTTGCGCTCTGCTGCATGGGCGATTTTTTCTGCTGCGTTCATAGTGTCACGATTCCTTTCCCTGCCCGCGGTGCGGGCATCCTAAAAATTCAGGAGGAAAGGGCGCGATCCTTTCCCTCCGTTGCCTGTGCGGCGATTTTCTGGAGCTTTTCCATGCGCGCATCGAGCTGTGCGCTGATCTCGGCGCACTCATAGAGCTCGCGCTCCACGTATTCCATTTCGGGGAGATTTTTCTTGTAGCGGATCTTATGCTCAAGGCTGGCCCACCAATCCATCGAGATCGTGCGGAACTGCACCTCGACCTTCATGAGCCGCTTCTGGTCATGCAGGAAGATGGGCGTTTCGACGATGAGATGGAGGCTGCGGTAGCCGTTGGGCTTAGGGTTTGCGATGTAGTCCTTGCGCTCTAAGAGTGTGATGTCGTCCTGGCGCAAAAATGCCTCGGAGAGTTTGTAGATGTCGGCAGGGTGCGAGCAGATCACGCGCACACCGGCGATGTCGTTCAAATTCTTTTCGATGCTCTCCACCGTGAGCGGATAGCCGCGGCGGCTGAGCTTTTCCATGATGCTCTCGGGGGACTTGAGGCGGGTCTTGATCGTCTCGATGGGGTTGCGGTCGTATTGCAGCGAGAGTTCTTCGTTGAGCACGTTGAACTTCGTCTCGACCTCCATGATCGCGCAGCGGTAATAGCTCATCAGCTCACGGTAGGGCTGGAAGTATTTCTGGACCCACTGCTGTACCTCACCGTGGGAAAAACGGGAGAGCAGCACCTGTTCAAGATAAGTGCGATCGACAAGCGGACGGATCGGCACTGTCATCAGCTCCTTTGTACTTAGCATTTCTTGTCCCGCACGGAAAAATGCGGGCTTGCAGGAAAAGCATAGCAAAGAAGCGCCGCGCTTTCAATGGGCAGGGTGTAAACTTTTTGGGGTCACGGCGCGAGAAGGGGACGCTCCCCTCGTTAACACCAACTTAACAAAGGAAACTGCCGAAAACTATGGACAAAAGGAGCCGCGTATCAGATTTTCAGACAGTGGCACGCAAATGTCACAGAAGACAAAATATAAGAAAACGTCCTTTCCCAGTGGAAAGGACGTTCAAATAGACGATATTTAGAAGAAAAATACGCTTACGCGCCGATCACATGCGCCGTCATCATCTGCCAGAGGATGGAGAGCTGCTGTGTGGAGATGAGCACATAGGCCAGAATGAAGACGAACCAGAGCTTCTGCATGTTCTCCTCTTTTTTGCAGAGGAAATAGCAGTAGGAAAAATACGCCACGGCGTCCACGATCAAAACCGTGAGGAACATGACGAGAAAGCCCTGCTCGCTCTGCTCGGCGGTGCCGGTGTAGAGCGAGAGGAGAGAGTAATATAAAAACGTGGCGGTGAACGGCCACTTGAGCTTGCGCCAGTCGTGGATGCGGTCTTTCTTATTCATGGAAGCGCTCCTTTTTTGCGTTTTCCCCAGTATATCCTGCGGCACGGCAGATTGCAAGGGGAAATGACCTTGCCAAGCGGGCGTGGGGTGTGGTAGACTGCAAAAAAGAGGTGATATACATGCTGGATACGTTGATCCGCGGCGCAAAGATCGTCGACGGCACGGGAAAGACGGCGTTCACAGCGGACGTCGGCATTTTAGACGGCATGATCGAAGAGGTTGGAAATTTGTCAAACGCGCAGGCGTTCGAGACCATCGAGGCCGCGGGCCGCGTCCTGACGCCGGGCTTTATCGACATGCACCGCCACGCCGACGCGGCGCTGTTTCGCGAAGGCTTTGGCGAGGCGGAGCTCTGCCAGGGCCTCACGACGCTTGTGAACGGCAACTGCGGCATGTCGCTCGCGCCGCTCTCGGGCGCGCACGCGGACGAGTGCGCGAAATACCTCGCGCCCATCACGGGGAACATCCCGCCGGAGCTGCGCTTTGCGTCCGTTGACAGCTATTTCAAGGCGGCGCAGGGGCGGGGACTGCCGCTCTCGTGCGCGGAACTCATCGGCATGGGCACGCTGCGCACGCTTGCCGCGGGCTTTGCGGCGGGCGACTTGTCGCCGCTTGAACTGAGAGATTTACACTATCACATGGAAGCGGCGCTCGCCGACGGCGCGTGCGGCGTGTCGCTCGGCCTTGGCTACGCGCCGGAGATCTTTTACTCGACCGACGGGCTCATCCGCGCACTCGCGCCGCTGCACCGGAGCGGCGTGCCCATCTGCGTCCACATGCGTCAGGAGGGCGACGGCGTCGTCGATGCGCTGCGCGAAATGCTCGAGGTCGCCCGCGCGCTGCAAACGCCGCTGGAGATCAGCCATCTCAAGGCCATCGGAGGGCGCAACGCGCGAAAGACCGTGCCGGAGATGCTCTCGCTGATTGAAAGGGCGCGACAGGATGGGCATGACGTCATGTGCGACGTGTACCCCTACACTGCGGGCTCGACACAGCTTATCCACGTGCTGCCGCCGGAATTCCAGGAGGGCGGCACGGAGGCGCTGACCAAGCGCCTGCTCGACGATACTGCGCGAAAGGAAATGCGCGCGCGGATGGAGGCGGGCAGCGACTTTGAGAACATCACGCTGCTCGTCGGCTTTGACAATGTGATCGCCATCGGGCTTCAGATGGACGAATACCGCCGCTTTGAGGGGAAATCCGTCGCCAAGATCGCGCAGACGCTTCAAAAAGACCCGTTTGATACGCTCTTTGACCTGCTGGCGGCAGAACAGTGCGGGACGGGAATGATCGACTACATTTCAGACGAGGAGGACGTGCGGGACATCCTGCGCGCGCCGTTCTCGGGCGTCATTTCGGATGCGACGTACCCCAGCGGCGGGCGTGTCCACCCGCGCGTGTACGGCACATTCGCGCGGCTCATTGAAAAATACGTCGTGCAGGAGCGCGTGCTCACGCTCGAGCAGGCTGTGCACAAGGTGACGGGGCATGCGGCGGACCGCTTCGGCTTTGAGAAAAAGGGCGTCATCGCGGCGGGCATGGACGCGGACCTTTTACTCTTCTCGCCCGAAAACGTCCGCGAGCACGGTACCTACGCGCGGCCCAACCTGCCTGCGACAGGCTTTGACGAGGTATTCGTGCTCGGCGAGCGCGTGATCGAAAACGGCGTGTACTGCGGCGGCAGCAGCGGCGAGATGCTGGGAGCGCGGATGGGATACTGAAATCTTTAAGAAATTTTCAGGTGTATTTTCGCCGCCGTATGATATGCTGGCAGGGACAACAAATTTGCGGAGGCTGGATCAAGTGGAGCACTTTTGGGATACGGTGGATACGATCGGCGAGGGCTTTGGCTTTTCGATCTTCGGCGCGCGGCATCTGGTGACGCTTGCGCTGTATATCGGCTTTGCCGCGCTGAGCTGCAAGCTCTACAAGGCGGCGGACGAGAAGAAGCGGGCGCAGCTGCGGGGACTCTTTGCCGTTCTCCTGCTCGCGGACGAGGCGTTCAAACAGATCGGTTTGCGGATCGGCGGGAATTTCAACTGGGACTATCTGCCGCTGCACCTGTGCTCGATCAACATTTTCCTTATCGCGCTGCACGCATGGAAGCCGAGCAGGCTGCTCGACAATTTCCTCTATTTTATCTGTATCCCCGCGGCGACGGCGGCACTGCTGTTCCCGACGTGGACGTCGCTTCCGGCGGCGAACTTCATGTTCTGGCATTCGACGAGCGTGCATATCCTGCTCGCGGCCTATCCCATCATGTTGTTTTCAGGCGGCGACATCCGGCCGAGCGTCAGGTACATGGGCAAGTGCTTCTTGCTGCTGCTGGCCATGGCGGTGCCGATTTATTGCGTCAACCTGCTGCTCGATACGAATTTCATGTTTCTGATGTACGCGCCGGACGGCAATCCGCTCGCGTGGTTCCGTGACCATGTCGGCTACCACTGGATCGGCTTCCCCGTGCTGCTCGTGGCGGTGTTCGCGCTGATGGACGTGCCAATCATGCTCAAAAAGCGGAAAGAGGATAAATTGCTCAGCGCGGTAAAATAAAAAAGCGGATAGGTCAAGGAAATATCAAGCCCCATGTTCGCGCCGTCAAGGTGTCGCGCATGGGGCTTTTTGCAGATCGGGGTTCTGTACGCAGTAAAACGGTCAGGTTCTCGTATATAAAAATGTTCTTTCGTTGAGAAATATGGTATACTCGGCTCAACAAATGGTAGTGGCCAGTGTACTCCATGAGGATGGTCGTGGGTTCTCCAAGTCCCTTCAGATAGGTCACGAAAGCTTCCATCTCCGGCTGCGTATGAGCCATTGTGAATGGACTTGCCAGAACTGTACCGTCTGAATCAATTACCGCAACGGTGCTTTTGGCTTTGGGTATGTCGATTCCAACTGCGATCATGAAACTCCTCCTTCGTAAATTGAGATACGATTGGTTCCAGCACTTCAAGATTCAATCAGATTAGTCCGTGAAACGGGAGCAGTGATTTGTCCCAACTTGCTGAATCGAATGCAGAATGATGAAGGCTGGCTGACACATTTGTTTGCGGGCGTGGAGTCCCAATCGGAAATTCCGTCAGTCAATCACCTTCATCTTAAAGGAAAAGCGAAGGCTGCAACACCCTCGCTTATATATTACTAATCGGAATTTGACAAAGGGATGTGATTGTATGAAGAGGAAAAGCATAATTGTGATATGTGCTGTATTAGTAATTTCAGGTGTGGCAACAGTCCTTGTATTAACTGGAAATAGAGGAAATGTATCAAATGTTAAACGTGTTGTTGGTTACTCTGCACTCTATGGTGAAAATTCAATCAAGGAAGCATTTGATGTCATAGAGAAAAAATTTGCAAAAGATTTTGAAGGTTGCACAC
>ENA-OUQN01001616-OUQN01001616.1-human-gut-metagenome-genome-assembly--contig:-NODE-1616-length-12837-cov-4.916210_pt1 | contig 12837 bp, 10 predicted proteins | sample MGYA00237950_ERZ548832 | MGnify/ENA primary metagenome ERZ548832 (study PRJEB26490, sample SAMN05194703) | human gut metagenome | biome: terrestrial biome; feature: human-associated habitat; material... | reverse complement strand
GGGCAGAGGGGACCGCTCAGTACGAGGGGGACCAGCGAAGCTGGTGGAGGGGTTTCCTTAGTTCTACAGAAGAATCTCTCTCACCCCAGCAACGCCCGCAGCTCCTCCACATAATCCTCGATCAGTTCCGGCTGGTCGCCGTCGAATAAAATGACCGTGTCGCCGAAGTCATCGAACAACGTTTCGTTGATGTGGTCTACCAGCACCGAGAGCATCACGCCGCCTTGTCGGAGCAGGTCTGCATAGGGCTGGTGTTCCAGCAGACAGTGCAGGAACGCCCGTTCGGTTTCGCTGAGCCGTTTATCTGCGGCAGGTGTTTCCGGTGCAGCCGGTTCTGCCGGTGTTGTTTCCGGAACCGGCAGTTCCGGAGCAGGCTTTGGAGCAGCTTGCAGTTCCGATTCTTCCTCGGTGTCCACCAGCAGCTTGTCCCGTGTGACCTCTGCCGCCTGCCGGATCCCTGCCAGACGGGACAGGTCGAATTCCACTTTCGGAACGGCGTTCTTTTTCTGTTCGTCCAGAAATGCCGCCAGAGTTTTGTCCAGCACCTGCTGGAGATATTTCGGCAGTTCCGTTTCTTTTATGGAGTGGGGATACTGCACCAGCTGCCGCAGCTTCTGGTCAATGGTCTTGACAAAACAGCCCAGCCGTTTCTTTCCCTTTTCCGCGTCGAAATAGGCTTCGCATGTCCACTTGCCGCTGCGGCAGCGGTAAATATGATACGGCGATAAAACATAGTCGCAGTTTCTCTCCGGATCGGTTTCAAAAAACGTGGCATAGTTAAACATGTGGTAGGGGAGCAGCCCCTTTTTTCCGAACAAGTATTCCAGATAGTCGCTCTTTTTCCGGTTCCGGAAGTAGTCGCACATCTGGCGGAAACAGTAGGGCACTGCCTGTTCGATCAGTTCCGTCTGTTCTCTGTAAAACTTAGAACGCTGGAGCCCGTAGCCGGACAAGTCGGAAATCGCCTGAAACAGTTCTGCATCTGTGTGTGTTTCTGCCTCCTGCACCGTCTGAAAGCTTTTGTCGAACCGTGCTTCCGCGGCGTAGTCTTCAGAGAGCTCCGGCAAAAGAGCCTGATCCAGTCCGTAGTAAATGATGTAGTCATGGAGCCATATCGAGAAATAGGGGAAGCGGCATTCCGGCGAAACTGCGGTATAGTCCTGCCGGAACTGCTGTAACATGCGGAATCCGGTTTCCGGATCTGGTACGCCGATCTGGTGCAGCAGCTCATAGCAGTAGAGTTCCGCGTAGCTGGGAGAAGTGCTTTCCACAACGCCCTGCCGCACTTTGGTTCGCCATGTGAAATAGGTGCGAAGCTGTCGGTCGTTCATGTCCCGATAACAGGGATAGCAGGAGGAAAAAGAAGCCTGTTCGGAAAAATCGTCGGTGAAATCCTCCAGCAGCTTTGCCTGCTGATAGAACAACTGTCTGTAATTATAATGGTATTCTGCCGGATTCCGCATCAGTCGCTTGGCTTCCACCAGCGGTCTGGGCAGAAGCCGCTGCATTTGTGATGCCGTCTGTAGGATCGGCTCGTCGTGATACTCCTGCCGGAGCCGGTCTGCAACATACTTCAGCTTGGGATTGTCTAAAATTTCCTGAATCAGATCTTGTACATCTTCCAGATTTGCCATGCAGTTTCGCCCTTTCTTGATACGGCTGTATTACCTTCAATATACCATATTTTATCGGAAAAGTCAAACGTCACAGCTGCCGCAATGGGAAATCGCTGATGTTTCTCTGAAATTGACATATACTATCGATAATGTGCCGGATACGTTCTCTGCTGATCGCAGGGACGGAAAGCGGATTCTGATAATGATTGTTCTGGAAAACCGGAGAGGGCACAGCGTACCAGAGCATATTCCCATAAAAAGCATAAGCCAAAAAGCGTTTACACAAAAGAATAAAAAGAGTTTTGGAAAAATTATAGAAAAAGAAATCACTTTGTGGTATACTAGAAGCGTTCGGGCTTGTGAAAGACTTATTTACAAGCACAAAACTGTCGAAAGACGAGGAGGCTCTATATGAGAAAAGTACAGTTTACGGAAACCGTTTTGCGTGATGCAAACCAATCTCTCATGGCAACCCGTCTGCCTTATGCAGACTATGCAGACATTCTGCCTGCAATGGACAAGGCAGGGTATTATTCCATTGAGTGCTGGGGCGGTGCGACCTTTGACTCTTGTTTGCGGTATCTGAACGAAGACCCGTGGGAACGGCTGCGGAATCTCCGGAAGAACCTGCCCAACAACAAGCTGCAGATGCTGCTGCGTGGACAGAACCTGTTGGGATATAAGCACTATCATGATGACGTTGTGGAAAAGTTCATCGAACTGTCCATCAAGAACGGTATCGACATTATCCGGATCTTCGATGCACTCAATGACTTCCGCAACTGCGAAACCGCGTTGAATGCGACCATGAAGTATGCCACCAAGAACACCATTGCCTCCGGCTGTATCTGCTATACCCAGAGTCCGGTGCACACCGTCGAAAAGTATGTGGAAATGTGCAAGGAGCTCAAGCGTATGGGATTCCAGACCATCTGCCTGAAGGATATGGCTGGCACCATGACTCCGTATGAAGCAGAACACCTCATCAAGGGTATCAAGGACGCAGTCGGCGACATGCCGCTGATCCTCCACACCCACAGCACCACCGGTATGGCATATATGACTTTGACCAAGGCAATCGAGTCCGGCATCGATGTGATCGACACCGCGACTTCCTGCTTCTCCGGCGGTACTTCGCAGCCGTCTACAGAAACCATGTTCTATGCCTGCCAGCAGTACGGCATTGAAACCGGTCTGGACGAAAAGATCCTGAACGAAGTCAACGACTACTTCAAGCCGATCAAGCAGAAGTATATTGACAACGGTCAGATCAACCCCAAGAGCCTCGGCACCGATGCACAGGCTCTGGTATACAAGGTACCGGGCGGCATGCTGTCCAACATGATCGCAAACCTCACCGATATGAAGGCAATGGACAAGTTTGATGCTGCACTGGCAGAGATCCCGCAGGTTCGTGCTGATATGGGTTATCCGCCGCTGGTAACACCGCTGTCCCAGATGGTGGGCAATCAGGCAGTGACCAATGTTCTGGTAGGCGAACGCTATCGCCAGATCTCCAAGGAGATCCAGAACTATATCAAGGGCGAATATGGTATCGCTCCGGCTCCGATCAGCGAAGAACTCCAGAAAAAGGTACTGGGCGAGGGCGGCAAGCCGGTTGACTGCCGTATCGAGGACCAGAAGCGTACCGGACAGGAATTCGAAGATGCCAAGAAGGCACTGGGCGATCTGGCACGTTCGGAAGAAGATATTATGAGTTATATCTGCTATCCGGATCAGACCATGAAATTCCTGGAAGCCCGCAAGGCACAGGAGGAAAACGAAGCCGTTTATACCATTGAGGCGATGTAAGGAGGAACAGCTATGCCATTAAATGTGATGAGTGCATCAGATATGGGCATTGGCGAAGCAGGTCTGACCGCGATTTTCGGTTATGTTGTGGTATTCGTCGGACTGCTCCTGTTGATGGTCGTACTGTATATCATGGGTGCTGTGTTCAAGTCGAAGGCAAAGAAAGCGGAAGCACTGAAGGCTGCGGAACAGGCTGCTGCTCCGGCAGAAGCACCGGCAGCTGAGCCGGAAAAACCCCTTGCTCCCGGTTCTGCCGGTCACGTCAAGCGGTTTGACGTTCCGGATAAGGAAGCCGCTATGATCATGGCAATTGTTGCCGATCAGCTGAAAAAGCCCTTGAATGAACTGCACTTCGTTTCCATTAAGGAGGTCAAAGAGGATGAAGTATAAAGTTACACTGAACCAGAAAGTTTATGAAGTAGAAGTAGAAGCAGGAAAGGCTGTGCTGCTGGACGAATATGAGGCTTGTGCACCGGCTCCGGCTGCTGCTCCTGCCGCAGAAGCTGCTCCGGCTGCTGCGGCTCCTGCACCGGCTCCGGCGGCAAAGGTAGACCTGAAGGCTGGCGAACCGGTAAAATCTCCGATGCCCGGTAACATTATCCGTGTCGAGGTCAAGGAGGGCGATCAGATCAAGGCCGGACAGCTGCTGGTCGTTCTGGAAGCCATGAAAATGGAAAACGAGATTCTGGCACCTCACGATGGTACGGTTGCACAGGTCATTGTTTCTAAGGGCTCTACGGTAGAAACCGATTCTCCGCTGATCGTGCTGGCGTAAAGGAGGGGTATTCATGAACATGCTTGAAACCCTTCAGAATCTTCTGAACGATTCCGGTTTCGTCAGCTTCTTTGCTGACGGCGGCTGGAAAAACCTTGTGATGATCGCGGTATCCTGCCTGCTGCTGTATCTGGGCATCAAAAAGCAGTTCGAACCGCTGCTGCTGGTAGGTATCGCATTCGGCTGCCTGCTGGTCAATGTATCCAACTTCTTCGTAGACGGTGCAAGCTCGTCCAACGCTCTGTACCACCCCGAATTGTGGAGTGCGTTTCTGGAAGAAGGCGGAGAATACTACCACAGCTATGGGCACATCATGGCGAACGGCGGACTGCTGGATATTTTGTATATCGGCGTCAAGTCCGGTCTGTATCCGTCCCTGATCTTCCTGGGCATCGGTGCTATGACTGACTTCGGCCCGCTGCTGTCCAGCCCGAAGAACCTGCTGCTGGGTGCAGCTGCACAGATGGGTGTGTTCCTGGCATTCTTTGGTGCGGTTTGCCTGGGCTTTGACGGCGATCAGGCAGCATCCATCGGTATCATCGGCGGTGCAGACGGCCCGACAGCGATCTTCCTGACCAGTAAGCTGGCTCCGGAACTGCTGGGACCGATCGCTATCGCTGCATACTCTTATATGGCACTGATCCCGATGATCCAGCCGCCTCTGATGAAGCTGCTGACCACCGAAAAGGAACGGAAAGTCAAGATGGAAATGACTCGTCAGGTTTCCAAGACCGAGAAGATCATTTTCCCGATCGTCGTTGCTCTGGTGGTTATCCTGCTGCTGCCGTCCACTGCTCCGCTGATCGGCTGTCTGATGCTGGGGAACCTGTGGCGGGAATGCGGCGTGACAGAGCGTCTGTCTGATACCGTACAGAACGCCCTGATGAACATCGTTACCGTATTCCTCGGTATCTCCGTTGGTGCAACTACTGTTGCTTCTTCCTTCCTGACCCTGAATACCCTGAAGATCGTGGTTCTGGGTCTGCTGGCATTCTGCTTCTCTACAGTCGGCGGTCTGCTGGGTGGCAAGGTGATGTATATCGTCAGCGGCGGTAAGGTCAATCCGCTGATCGGTTCTGCCGGTGTATCCGCAGTGCCGATGGCTGCCCGTGTTTCCCAGAAGGTTGGTCAGAAGGCAAACCCGTCCAACTTCCTGCTGATGCACGCCATGGGTCCGAATGTAGCCGGCGTTATCGGCTCTGCAATTGCAGCCGGTTTCCTGCTTGCTGTATTCAAGTAAGTTTCTCATCTCATATCGTATATAACAAACGCCCGATACAGGCACGTTGTGGCTTGTATCGGGCGTTTTTCTATCTTGCAGGGAAAGGATACTGGTGCTTCGTAAAATCGGTTCTGACAGGCTTTCTGTGGCTTCTGAACGGTCGGTGTGCTGGTGGAAGTCTGACTGCTTACGGGGAACAGCTGCTTTCAGACAAACAAAAATCCCCGCAGACAATGGACTGCGAGGAACAATGCGATTATTTCATTGTTATACATACGAAGATTTGTAGCTACTCCTGAAACAGGAGCACGTCACCCCTGTGGTGACGGCTGATCTCAAGAAGATGTATTGTGAAATCGAAAAAATAAGTTCTAGTAAATCAGTTTATACAGGTTGGGGAAAAGTGCAAGGTATTCGCTCAGCTTGGTACGCTTGCTGGAACCCGGATCGTTGATGATAAAGTTTTCTGCGGAGAATGTGGTGCCCTTGGAACCGGTATAGCCGGTAACCAATACGTAGTGCTGGCTGCCGTCGGATTTTTTTGCACCGATGACAACCGGTTTGTTGCTCAACAGCTTGTCATAGATCTTCTGCATTACGCTCTGTGAAATGGTGCCGCTGGCATTGTCTACGGTGTAGCCCAGCTTTGTGCAGGATGACCAAATCAGGTTGTCACTGCTGTAAGTCAGCTTGGATACCATTTTGTCCGGTGTGGTGTTGGTGTTGGTCTGGTAAGAATACTTCATTGCCAGAGCTGTTGTCACACAGCCGACCTTGCCAATCGTGGAATAATTGATGACCTTGTTGCTCCATTTGGAGTCGAACTGCTTGTAGTCTACCACATTCAGCTGTACCGGTGCATGTCCGGTTTCGGTGAGAACACCGGTCGTCGGATCAAAATAGCTGGAGGAATCTCCAATGGTGATCCAGCCGGTTCGCATTGCAAAGGTGGACGGATCAAAATAATAGGTTTTGTCGCCGATAACGGTCACACCGGAAGCCGCTGTACCGTCAGCGTTCAGATAAATCTTGGAATTGTCCTTGGTAGTCCAGCCAGTCAGTGCCTTGCCGTTTGTCGGATTGAAGCAATACAGCTTGCCATTTACAGTCTGCCAGTCTGTCAGCAGAATGCCATTTGCATTGAACCCGTAGATCCCGCCGTCAATGGTCTGGATTCCGGTTGCTGCACCGGAGGTGGTGAGGTACATGGTACCATTTTCTGTTTCCAGCCAGCCTGTGCGGAGATACGCTTCATCCGGATCGAAGTAATACTGTACACCGTTGACGGTGATCCAGCCGGTCTGCAAAGCACCGGTCTGTTCATTGAAGTAGTAATACTTATCGTTGATCTGTTGAATGCCGGTCTGTACAGCACCATTGGCATCGGTATAGTAGGTGATGCCGTCTATGGCACAAACACCAGTCAAAGCGTAGCCTTGTGCATCGAAGCAATGATTCTTGCCGTCGATGCTGACCATTCCCTTGGCGAGTACGCCGTCGGCATCTGCCCACATCTTGCCGGAATCCGTATCGATCCAGCCGGTCTTCAGCTTCTTGTCGTCACCGAAGTAATACTCCTTGCCGTCGATCGTATATCTTCCGGTTACGGCTCCCTTGTCTGCTGTCAGGTAGTAGGTACCGTTTTCGGTGACTGCCCAGCCGGTTGCCGTTGAAGCATCTGTGTTGTAGAAGTACAGCGAACCGTCTGCATAAGAAACCCAGCCGGTGACTGCACAGCCGTATTCGTCAAAGGTGTACGGGATACCGTCAATGGTCTGGACACCAGTCAGCTTGCCGGCAGTTTTATCGATATAGTACATCGCATTCTGATAATCCATCCAGCCGAATACCGGCTGTCCGACCTCTGCACTATAATAATACCGCTTGCCGTCTACGGTCTGCCAGCCAGTTCGGAGTGCACCGTCAGAAGCAAATAAATAAGTATAGCCGTCGTTCAGTGTGGTTTCGTCCTGTGCACAGCTGCCGTCGCTGTAGTAATAATAAAGGCTGTCATCGTCAGATACATACCAGCCGCTTTCAGTGATCTGATCTGCTTCACAGCTTCCTGTCAGGACACGGTTGCCGCTGTCTGTTACAATAAAGCTGTTCAGATGCCGGATGCTGTCCTGTATATCATACTCTTCTGCTGCTGCGGAAATTGTGCCGATCATCAGAGAAGCGAGCAGTCCGCCGGCTGCAGCAAAGAGAAGTTTGCGCATCGGTTGCGCCATTGGTTTCACGTCCTTTCGTGTCAGGGAACTGCCGCCTGTAAGGCGGAGTTTCCTTTTGGGCGATCGCTGTTTCCATTTTGCAATCGCTGTCGTCTGCGTTCGTATGCAATCGACAAAATTTTCCTGCCGATTGTAATCGATTTGTCATGAATCCACTATTTATTATACCGATGTTTTGGGGTGCTGTCAATCGATTTGCCGTCTTGTTCGAAAAAACTGTCGAATTTTCGGCACACTGTACAAAAAGCTTCTGCTGCACTCGCCCATTCTGCACAATTTTTTCGACGATTTTATTCCTGATATTGGCAATCACAAAATGAAATGTTGGTAACAAAACGGAATCAGGAGCCTGCCGGCGGAGTTCAGCGGGGGAGAACGACGGTGGGCGGTGTGCTGATCGCACGGTAATATTCCGGTCTTCTGTCGCGGAATACGCCCCAGCTCATACGCATTTCTTCCAGCTCGTCCAAGTCGTATGTCTGCATAGCAATGCCGGCTTCGTCCCGTCCCAGCTGCTGTAAAACTGCACCGGTGCCGTCAGTCAGGAACGAGGTGCCGTAGAACGACAGAGAAGAGGTCTGCTGCTGGTTCTCCTCATCGGGGGTGATGTGCTCTGTGCCGATGCGGTTGGCAGCGATCACCGGCATCAGGTTTGCGGCGGCATGTCCCTGCATGCAACGCTGCCAGTGGGGAGCACTGTCTACCTCCAGAATCGGCTCCGAGCCGATTGCCGTGGGGTAGAACAGCAGTTCTGCACCGGCGAGAGCCATGCAGCGGGCAGCCTCCGGAAACCACTGATCCCAGCAGATGCCCACGCCGATTCTGGCATAGCGGGTGTTCCAGACTTTGAAGCCGGTGTCGCCGGGGGTGAAGTAGAATTTTTCCTGATAGAAATGGTCGTCCGGAATGTGTGTCTTCCGGTAGATGCCCAGCATCGAGCCGTCAGCGTCAATGATCGCAATGGAATTGTACAGGGCAGTGCCGGCTTTTTCGTAGAAGCTGACGGGGAGAACCACCTGCAATTCCGCAGCGACTTTCCGCAGCTGTGCAATGGCAGGATTTTCCGCCGGCGTGGTTGCCAGTTCATAGGAGGCGTACCGCCGTTCCTGACAGAAGTAAGGGGTTTCGAACAGTTCCGGCAGCAGAATGATCTGTGCCCCGTTTCCAGCTGCCTGTCGTACCATCGCTTCGGCAGTGCGGCGGTTTTCGGCGGCATCGGGAGAGCATGCCATTTGAATGGCTGCAACAGTGACTTTACGCATAAATAGAACTCCTTCCTAAGGGAATCTGCTGTGTGATACAGTGGATATTGCCGCCGCCCAGCAAAATTTCTCTGGCGGCAATGGGAACGATCGTCCGGTTCGGGAACTGGGCAGACAAAATTTCACAGGCGGTCTTGTCCATGGGGTCGCCGAACTGCGGAACCAGAACGCTGTCGTTGGCAATGTAAAAGTTGACATAGGAGGCAGCCAGCCGTTCGCCTGCGGTTCTGGTGGGTTCGCCGTCCCAGAGGTCTAACTCGCTGCATTCCTCCTGTGTGATGCATACCGGCTCCTGCGGAATGGGCAGCAGTGTCACATCCAGCTTTCTGCCCTTGGCATCGGTCTGCTGTGCCAGATAGTCGGCACAGGCTTTTGAAAGGGCATACTGAGGGTCGTTCTGGTTGTCCGTCCACGCAAGCACTACTTTTCCGGCGGCAGTGAACGCACAGACGTTGTCCACATGCTCGTTGGTTTCGTCGCCGTAAATGCCGCGGGGCAGCCACAGGACTTTTTGGGCACCCAGCATGGAGCAGAGCTTTTCCTCGATCTCCGCCTTGGTCATGTCCGGATTTCTGCCGGCACTGCACAGGCAGCTTTCTGTGGTGAGAATTGTTCCCTCGCCGTCGCTGTGAATGCTGCCGCCTTCCAGAATGAAATCACGGCTGTCATAGCAGTCGGCACGGTACAGGTCGCAGACTTTTCTTGCCGCATGGTTGTCCTTGTCCCACGGAAAATACAGCCCGTCCACCAGACCGCCCCACGCATTGAAGCCCCAGTCGATGCCGCGGACAGTGCCCTCGGCATTGCGGACGAAAGTGGGGCAGACATCTCTTGCCCAGGAGTCGTCGGTTTCCATTTCCACAAGGCGGACTTCCGGCGGCAGCATTGCCCGTGCGGTTTCGTACTGTTCCGGAGCCACCAGCATGGTGACTTCTTCGGAACGGGCAATGGCTGCGGCAACTGCCGCAAAGGCTTTTCGTGCCGGCCAGCCGCCGCTTCGCCAGGAATCTCCCCGTGTAGGCCAGATCAGCAGACAGCCGGCGTGCCGGTCGAACTCCGCCGGCATGCAGAACCCGTCTGTGCGGGGTGTCGTATGTAAAATGTGCATGATAGGATTCCTTTCTTTTTCAAGCAGTTTTTCCACAGGCTGTTTGATTTTTGTGGAAAGCTGTCCTGTAATGACTGTTTTCATTATAGCATATTTTTTTTGGGAATGCAATCGAATTCTATGGGCGGTTTTTCACGAGATTGTGGAATTGCTGTAGAGGGCGTGGCGTTTCCAAGGAAACGCAGACCTTTTCGGCAGAATTCCGCGTATGCTGTGGAAAATCCGGTGTATAATCTGCCGCAGATGTGGAATCGTAAAGACAGGGAAACACCGCATAAAGCTTGTGCAGTGTTGCCCGAAGCAATTCCGGAAAGGAGCGTGATGTTGTGCGGCGAAAGCTGAAAAAACTGATCAGCATGTTGACCAGCCGAGTGGTAATTATCGGATTCCTGATTGTCTTGCAGCTGGTGTGGTTTGTGATCTTGTTTCTGCGGCTGACACAGTATGCAACGTGGATCAATATTACATTTATCGGACTGAGTCTGGCGATTGAATTGTATATCATCAACAAGTCCGGAAATCCCTCTTATAAAATTCTCTGGATGCTGTTTATCGGTACGTTTCCGCTGTTGGGCGGAATGATGTATCTGCTGTTCGGGGACAAGCGTCCCTCGCGGCGGATTCGCCGGCAGCTGCACCACGGCAGACGGGTGATCGGGATTCGTCCCTCTGTAGGTTGTTCTGCGGCGGCGTTTCCGGTACGCATGGCGGAAACCAGTTTCTATCTGGAAAGCAGCGGTTTTCCCATGTACCAGAATACCAAGGTGGAATATTTTTCTTTGGCAGATGAAGCGTTTCCCCGACTGCTGGAGGATCTCCGGAAAGCCAGACATTATATCTTTATGGAATATTTTATCGTGACAGAGGGAGTCATGTGGGATTCGATCAAAGCCATTCTGAAAGAAAAGGCAGCCGCCGGCGTGGAAGTACGCTTCGCCTATGACGATCTGGGGAGCGTGGGCTGTCTGCCGAAGAATTTCCGGAAAGAACTTGCGGCGGCGGGAATCTATGTGCTGACGTTCAACCCGTTCCGACCGGCACTTTCCGCGGTGATGAACAACCGGAACCACCGGAAGATCACTGTCATTGACGGCTATATTGCCTATACCGGCGGCTTCAATCTGGCAGATGAGTATATCAACCAGAAACAGCGGTTTGGGCACTGGAAAGACACCGGACTGCGGCTCTATGGCGAGGGCGTGTACAGCCTTACGCTGATGTGTTTGGAACTGTGGAATGCATTCTACAACACCAATGACAACTGCAAGAAGTACCTGCCACACCGGTATCATCCGGAACCGTTTCCCACAGACGGCTATGTGCAGCCCTACTGCAACTCGCCCTTTGAAAATGAAACGCTGGCACAGGATATTTATCTGGATCTGCTGTATCAGGCGAAAGAGTATGTGTATATCTTCACGCCGTATCTGGCAATCGATGACGAAATGCAGCACGCCCTTTGCATGGCGGCACAACGCGGGGTCGATGTGCGGCTTGTGACACCGGGGATTCCGGATAAGCGTGTGGTGTATTCTCTCACCCGTTCCTATTATGAGCCGCTGATTCGGGCAGGGGTGCGGATCTATGAGTATACGCCGGGATTTATCCATGCCAAAAGCTATCTGGTAGATGACAGGATCGGCATTGTAGGAACGATCAACATGGACTATCGCAGTTTGTACCTGCACATGGAGTGTGCGGCGATGCTGGTGGAATGCAGTGCGTTGCAGAAGATGAAGCTGGACTGCGTTGTGACCATTGAGAAAAGCCGCCGTGTGACGCTTCAGGACTGCAAGCGTCGCCGGCACAGTCTGCTCTGGCAGGCGATCCTGCGGACGATCAGCCCGCTTCTGTAATTTTGCAATTCCAAAACAAAGCGGCAGACAGTTTCCCCAACTGTCTGCCGCTTTTTGCTTGTCTTAAAAAATACTCATGAATCCGACTGCTTTTCCCAGTATGCGGATATTGTCCAGTTCTTCTCCCACATAGACCAGCGGAGAGTATGCCGGATTTTCCGGTACCAGCTGTAAGCGTGCGTGCTCTCTGTCGTAGTAGACCCGTTTCAGCGTGGCTTCGTCGTCAATGATTACAGCCGCGATCTCGCCGTTTTCCACCATGGGCTGGCTGCGGATAAACACCGCATCGCCGTCGTAGATCCGTGCCCCGATCATGCTGTCGCCCCGTGCCAGCAGACAGAAGTCCGCAGCAATTTCTGCATCAGCGATCAGAAAGGTTTCCCGATCTTCCTGTGCAAAAATCGGTTCGCCGCAGGCGATCTCACCCAGCAGCGGAAAGCGTTTCAGCTGAATCGGGCGAAGATTGGGATAGTCCTCCCATGAAACAGGCGGTTCTTCGGGGCTGTCATAGCCCAGCAGCCACGCTTCCTTTACGCCGAGAGCCTTCGCCAGCAGCCGCAGCTTGCTCTCCTTCGGGCGGAAAGAGCCGGAACAATACTGGCTCATGGTGGAACGGGAAATGCCGGTTTTGGCACACAAGTCAGACTGCGTCATGTGTTTTTGCTGCATCGCCTGCTGCAGCCGGTTGTGGAATGTTTCCATAGGGGTATACCTCCGTTGTTCTGTTTTTCGGAACAACTGCATTATACCACGCTTTTCGGGAAAAGACAAGGGGATTCGTTAGATTTTTTGAAGAAACCGGACAACTTTTCAAACCGGCGGAAAATCGGCTGCGATTTCTGTAAAATTATAGTTAGCTTATACTAACTATGAAAAACCACATTCTCGTTTCGGGAAACAAAGTTTTTTCAAAGGGGCATGACAAAAAAACAGCGTATTTCCGCGAAAAACTTTG
>ENA-OUQN01001613-OUQN01001613.1-human-gut-metagenome-genome-assembly--contig:-NODE-1613-length-12850-cov-4.675420_pt1 | contig 12850 bp, 12 predicted proteins | sample MGYA00237950_ERZ548832 | MGnify/ENA primary metagenome ERZ548832 (study PRJEB26490, sample SAMN05194703) | human gut metagenome | biome: terrestrial biome; feature: human-associated habitat; material... | reverse complement strand
GTGCCTATTGTCTGGTTTACGGCATCTCCCAGGGGGGCAATGGCGTCACTTACACCCCCCGTCAGCTGGCGGAGCTGCTGCTTTCCCTCCAGCAGCGGGGCGTCAGTCATATCAGCCTCGCCAATGTGGAACCCTCCGCCAACGAGGTCATCGAAGCCATTGCCATCGCAAGGAAGCTGGGCCTTACTGTCCCGCTCTGCAATAATTTCAATGGCTGTGCTCCGGCCGCCCTGACCGAGCGCCTGCTGCCTTATTTTCAGGCCTATATCATGGATTTCAAATACGCCGATGATGCCTTGGGCCAGCGCCTTTCCGCCGTTCCGGCCTATCCCGCCCGTGCCGTGGAAAATCTGGCCCTGCTTTCCGCCCGCTATGGCTCCAACCGCTATGATGCGGTCGGCCTTTTGCAAAGTGGTGTACTGCTGCGGCATCTTATCCTACCGGGGCAATGGCAGAATACTGAGGACACCCTCCGCCTGCTGGCCCAAAATAATCCCTGCGGCTACCCCTTGTCCCTCCTCCCGGATTTTGTCCCGGAGGGCAATACCGCCGCAGTACTGCCGCCGCCAGCCCAGCTGCACCTCAAAGTGAAGCTGGAATTCCATCTGCTGCTGCCACTTGGAGTCGATGGCGGTATACAGGGGCAGAACCACGCGCACATCGTGGCCTTTTTTGGCCAGCACAGGGGCCAGCGCGCCCACCACGTCCGCCAGACCGCCGGACTTTGCAAAAGGGGCAGCTTCCGAAGCAGCATACAGGATTCTCATAGGATCGCTCCTTCCATATAGTGGGATATTTTCGTTCTCCCCCACCGCCCTTGCAGGCAGCACGAACCATTTTTACAAAAGAGCAGGCGGGGGCACACAGATGCCCCCGCCCCTCTCAAGAGGGGCTACCGGGGAGGAAGCCGCCCCTATGGATAACTCAGTAAAATCAGACGGTGTGCTTCTTCTGCACGTACACCGGGAAGCTCTCGGTGCCGGACAGCTTCTTGCCGGCAGTGATCTTCACGTTCTTATCGGTAACAACGCAGTCCAGCTCGGCATTGGCTTCCACAACGGTGTCCTGCATGAGCACGCAGTTCTTGACGACGGCACCCTTCTTGACCTTGACGCCGCGGAACAGCACGCAGTTCTCCACTGTGCCCTCGATCACGCAGCCGTCGGCCAGAATGGAATCGGTCACCTTGCAGCCCGGCACATAGCGGGTGGGGTTGTCGTCGCGGATCTTGGTGTAGACCGGGCTCTTCTTGGGGAACAGTTTTTCCAGATTCTCGTCATCGGTCAGCTTGAGGTTCTCGTCGAAGTAGCTCTTCATGTCACAGACATGTGCCACATAGCCGGTGTACTCCAGAGCGTGGATGTTCAGGATGTTGACATTATGGGCCAGAATATCGCGCTCAAAGTAGATCAGGCCGCGGGAGGTCGCATCCCGGACCAGCTTGAGCAGGGTCTCGCGCTCCAGAACATAGATGTTCAGGTCAAGGTTCTGCACGCCGGGGCGGTAATCGTTGAACAGCAGCTCGGTCACACGGCCGTCGGCATCAACGGTCAGGGTGTAGTTGTCATTCTTGCGGCCCCCGGGGATCTCGGTCTTCTGGTAAGCGACGGTCACATCGGCACCGCTTGCCTGATGAGCAGCCAGCAGGGCGTTGAAGTCGTAGTTCAGGGCAACATTGGCGTCGCTCATGACCACGTACTTTTCCTTCTGGTTCTCCAGGAAGTTCATGATGGAGCCCAGAGCTTCCACACGGCCGGAATAGATGCGCACGCCCTTCTCAGCGAAAGGCGGCACGATGTTCAGGCCGCCGTGACGGCGGGCCATATCCCACTCACGGCCGGTGCCCAGATGATCCATCAGGGAGTGGTAGTTCTTGCGCACCACGATGGAAACATTGGAGATACCGCAGTTTGCCATGCTGGACAGAACAAAGTCCACCATACGGTAGCGGCCCGCGAAGGGGATCGAAGCCATTGCGCGCTCGGTCACCAGCTCGGGGACGGTATTATCATAACTGTTGGGGAAAATAATACCCAACGCATTGGTGTTCTGGCTCAGCATACTTCCATACCCTCCTTGACGGACTCAAAGACTTTGGCACCTTCCTTGACGGTTGCGCCTGCGCCGACGGTCAGGCCGGTGCCCACATGGGCAATGGGGCCATCGCCGCCCACTCGTGCACCTGCACCGACCACAACATCCTCCGCCAGGATGCAGCGCTTGACAACAGCACCAGCCTTGACCACAACGCCGTCCATCAGGACTGCGTCCTCAACGGTAGCGCCCTCTTCCACAACAACGCCTGCGCTCAGCACAGAGTGATGCACATTGCCGTAGATCTTGCAGCCCTCCGTGACGAGGGAATCCTGCACCACAGCGCGGGGGCCGATCTTCTGCGGAGGCAGGACCGGGTTGCGGCTGTAGATCTTCCACTTCTCGTCGAAGATATCGATGCCGGAGTTTTCGGGATCCAGCACTTCCATGTTGGCTTCCCACAGGCTGTCGATCGTGCCCACGTCACGCCAGTAGCCGGCAAAGCGGTAGGCGTACATCTTGCGGCCGTCGCGCAGCAGGGCGGGGATGATGTTCATGCCAAAGTCGTTCTTGGAGTTGGGGTCTGCTTCGTCCTCTTCCAGATACTTCTTCAGCACATCCCAGTTGAAGATGTAGATGCCCATGGAAGCCAGATTGGACTTGGGTACCGGGGGCTTCTCCTGGAACTCGGTGATGCGGTCGTTCTCGTCAGCCACCATCAGGCCAAAGCGGGAAGCTTCCTTCCAGTCCACTTCCATAACAGCCACAGAGAACTCTGCGCCCTTTTCCTTGTGGAAGCGCAGGAAGTCGGCATAGTCCTGCTTGCAGATCTGGTCGCCGGACAGGATGATCACATACTCGGGATCGTAGCTGTCGATGAAGCCGATGTTCTGGTAGATGGCGTTTGCAGTGCCCTTGTACCAGTCGGTGCCCTTTGCCTGCTCGTAGGGCGGCAGGGTGTGCACGCCGCCGTGCAGACGATCCAGATCCCAGGGCTGGCCGTTGCCGATGTACTCGTTCAGCTTCTGGGGCTGATACTGGGTCGCGATGCCAACGGTGTCGATGTTGGAGTTCACGCAGTTGGACAGCGGGAAGTCCACGATGCGGTACTTACCGCCGAAGGACACTGCGGGTTTTGCCGTTTTCTGTGTCAGCGCGTACAAGCGCGAGCCACGTCCACCGGCAAGGATCATTGCCACAATTTCTTTTGCCATAGCTTTATTCTCCCCTTTAACATTAACATTTCCGTTGTTCGGAAATGAGCGTCAACATGTGCGGTATGGGTCGGCCGAAGAGCCGGGTCATTCCTTGGGCTCCTTCGGTTTGCGGGTGCGTTTTGCGGGTGCTTTTTCCGCCTTGGGTTCTGCCTCTGCCTTGGGCTTGCGTCCGCGCTTTTTGGGTGCTTCCTCGGCCTTTTCCGGCTCAACCTTTGCCTTGCGGGCGGTCTTTTTCACCGGCTTTTCCTCTGCAGCGGCAGCTTCTGCCTTGGGCTTGCGGCCCGGCTTCTTTACCACCTTTGCTGCAGCTTTCTCCGCAACGGTCTTTGTCTTTTTGGCTGCAGTCTTTTTTCCCGCCTTATCGGTCTTGTCCGCTGCGGCCTTGCGGGTGCGCTTGGCGGGCACTTCAAAATACAGGGTGCTCATGGGCGGCAGGGTGATCGTGATGCTCTGCTCAAAGCCGTGCATCGGCTTTTTGTGGGTGCGCACGGCCTTGTTGTGGACTGCGCCGGAACCGCCGAACTCTGCATCGTCGCTGTTCAGGATCTCCTTGTAGGAGCCTGCCACCGGTGCGCCCAGCGTGTAGCCCTCGCGCAGGACGGGGTTGAAGTTGCACACCACAAGGATCTGCTTGCCGGAAGTGTCCTTGCGCAGGAAAGCGATGACGCTCTGCTGCGAGTCATCCGGCACGATCCACTGGAAGCCCTCCCAGCTGTAATCCACCTGCCAGAAGGCGGGATGCTCCTTGTAGAAGGCGTTCAGGGTCTTGACGTAGGTCTGCAGCTCGGTGTGCTTATCGTAGCCCAGCAGCATCCAGTCCAGCGGCTTTGTCTCGTTCCACTCGGCGAACTGGCCGAACTCCTGACCCATGAACAGCAGCTTCTTGCCCGGGTGGGCCATCATGTAGCCAAAGAAGGTGCGCAGGTTTGCAAACTTGGCGTCGTACTCGCCGGGCATCTTGTTGATCAGGCTGCCCTTGCCGTGCACCACCTCATCGTGGCTGATGGGCAGCACAAAGTTCTCGCTGAAGGCGTAGAAGAAGCTGAAGGTGACCTTGTTGTGGTTGCCGGAACGGAAGAGCGGGTCAGTCTTCATGTAGCTGAGCATATCGTTCATCCAGCCCATGTTCCACTTGAAGTTGAAGCCAAGGCCGCCGTCCGAAGCAGGCTTTGTGACCATGGGCCATGCAGTGGATTCTTCCGCAATCATGTACTTGTGGGGGTGACGGCCCAGCACGGTGTCGTTCAGCTTGCGCAGGAAAGCAACAGCCTCCAGATTTTCCTTGCCGCCGTCCTTGTTCGGCTCCCACTCGCCCTGCTTGCGGTTATAGTCCAGATACAGCATGGATGCCACCGCGTCCACGCGCAGACCGTCGATATGGTACTGCTCCAGCCAATACAGTGCGCTGGAGATCAGGAAGCTCTGCACCTCGCTGCGGCCGAAGTCGAACACCATGGTGCCCCACTCCTTATGTTCGCCGCGCTTCGGATTCGGGTCCTCGTAGCAGGCTTCGCCATCAAAGTTGTACAGGCCGAACTGATCCTTCGGGAAGTGAGCAGGCACCCAGTCCATGATCACACCAATGCCGGCGGTATGGAGCTTATCCACAAAGGCCATCAGGTCCTTGGGGGTGCCGTAGCGGCTGGTGGGTGCAAAATAGCCGGTGACCTGATAGCCCCAGCTGCCGTCAAACGGATATTCCATGACCGGCAGCAGTTCCACATGGGTATAGCCCATCTCTGTGATATACGGGATCAGCTCGTCTGCCAGCTCGGAATAATTGTAGGGCTTACCGCCCTCCTTCATCTTCCAGCTGCCGGCGTGCATCTCGTAAATATTCATCGGGCTGTTGATCACATCAGCCTTTTTCTGTGCTGCCTGCCATGCATCATCGTGCCACGCAAAACCACTGATATCGTAGACCTTGCTGCCGTTGGACGGGCGGGTCTCGGCGTGGAATGCATAGGGATCGGCCTTATAGACCAGATCACCTGCGCGGGTGGTCACGCAGTATTTATAAACATCATATTCCTTCATGCCCGGGATGAACAATTCCCATACGGAATCGCCATCCACCTTGCGCATCGGGTGGCTGCCCGGCTTCCAGCTGTTAAAGTCGCCCACCACGCTGATGGCTACAGCATGGGGTGCCCACACGCGGAACACCACACCTGCTTCACCGGCACGCGTTTCCATGTGTGCGCCAAAGTAGCGGTATGCTTCACAGTTATTGCCCTGTTTGAACAGATACACCGGCAGGTCCGATGCATTGCTCTGGATCTTCTCCTCGGTCGGTTTCATAGACTGCTCCTCCCCGTACAGATGCACAAAGCGCACCTGTAGCTTTTTACCCTTTTATATTAAAGAATTTCGGTCTGTTTTTCAAGAGTTTCGCCGCATTTTACTGTAAAATTTACCATAATCTTTTCATTGATATTTTTCTCTTATATACATACCCGCTAAATTTTTACAAATTTTATGGTGAATCCTGCCAATCTGACAATAAAAAAGAGCCTCTGCGCACCCTCCCAAAGGGAAGGTGTACAGAAGCTCTCTGTTTCTGTTGAAAATTTTCAGTTCCGGTTTCCCCGGTTCTTTTCAGCCTGCTCAGTCCACCACGTAGACATTCACCTGAATGGCTCCATTGATCACGCTCTCGGCGTAGGTCTCGTAGAACAGGTCCACAAGAATCTGGCCCTTCTGCACGGCGATGCCGGTATCGGTAGCCACCGCATAGCCGTACACGAACTTGCCGTCGGTGGAGGTGATATACAGCTTGGTGCCGTAGGGGATCACATCCGGGTCCACAGCCACAGTGCCGTAGCCCAGACCCAGACCGGAAGAACCCTTGCCGGTCTTGGAATAGTAGCCGGTGGCCTTGCCGGTGAGCACCTTGCTGTAAGAGGCGGGTGCATTGGTGGTGCCGTCCGGGCCGGTCAGCGGGGAGACCGGCGCGCCTGCGCCATAGGTCTTTACGATGTGGTTGGTCGGCTCCACAGTGGTGGTGGAATCCACCACGATGCTGTTTTCCAGCTCGCCGTCCACATAGCGGTCGCGGGTGGTGATAGTCTGCTGGCCTTCCGCACCATGGCGCACCGTGGTGGCGCGGCCGGTGTTGCGGAAATACAGGCTGGTGTAGACGTACTCGGTATCGTAGGGGATGGCCTGCGTCTCCACACGGTCGGTGTAGTCCACGCGGTGCACCGTGATGGTGGAACCTGCGCTCACCAGCTGGTCCAGAGCAGGCTCGGTGTAGTCGTCACCCTCCAGGGTGATACCGGCACGCTTCAGGGCATCCGCCACGGTGCCGAACACCATTTTGACGGGGTACTCCTGACCGTCGGCAGTGATGCTGACGGAGAATGCGCGCTCAATGTTCAGGGCGGCAAGGTTGCCGCTGTAGGCCGTATAATAGACCTGATCGCCCTCTTCGGACTGGATGCCGGAAAGGTTCATAACCTGTGCAGGGTCGGTCTCGGAGGTGAGGATCACCTGCCGGGCACCATTGGAGTCTGTGACGTAGGTCAGCCGCAGATTCGCAGCGGTCACACTGAGTGTAGCCACAAGGCACACGACCATGACACAAAACGCCAGCACACGGGGAGAGACTGCATGCTTGCAGTCAGACAATGCTTTCTTCAATTTTACGGAAGCGATACGAGACAACTCCTCTCTTTTCAAAATTGGCTGCGGCTGCGGACATGTTTTTCATGCCCCGGCCGCCCGGACTGCGGGGCGGGCAGAAGCCATCTGGCCCCACAATCAAATACGATGCCCTCTTTTTGGTAAAATCGAGCATCGTATACAATTTGGACTCCGCTGCGGAGGGTGCAGTTACCCTCCCGGCCCGGACCCCATCTGCCCGCGCCGCGCCGTATATAAGACGGCTTTTTACTTCATCCAGATAATTTTTAAACGCTGCAACGTCTGTTGGTTCCGTTGAGCGAGTCTTATTTTACCAGTCCAATGGCCATTTGTCAAATCACCTTCTCATACTTTGTTAGTTTTTTGACGTTATTTTTTGTGCAACTTTAACATTGTTTTCTCCAAAATATTGTTTTTTCGGTTATTTCCTTCCGATTTTCGACCTGTTTTCTGGGGTGTTTTGTTCACGAATTTTTAACATTTATTTTGGACTTTTTGCACCGGAAACTGCACTTTTGGGTTCGTTTTCCCATGCGGCAAGCGGCCAAAAATCGCTGGTTTTCCGTACAAATCCACCTCTTTTTCATCCCATTTTTCACCCACAAAGAACTGTGCGAATTACTCATGAAAAGCGCCTTCCGGCAAAATGCCGAAGCACAGAAATTTGTGCAGCAAAAGACCACACTGGCAGCTGCCGGGCAGCGGCTGTACAATCAAACAAAAAACAGAAAGGAAGGTTTTCAAGTGAACATCAAGATCATTCAAAGGCAGTGCGGCGGCACTGAATTTCTGTCCCAGCCGCACCGCCTGCACCTCGGTGCACAGAACGCTGCCGGTGTGGACGAGCTGTGCTTCACGCTGCCGGAAGCATGGGCCGGGTGCACCGTTGCGCTCTACCTGCGCCGCAGCGACGGCACCCTGCTGGCACCGGTCTCACTGGACACGCAGCACTGCGTCACCGTGGACCGCCGCCTGACCGGAAGCACCGGCGGACAGTGGATGCTGGCAGCCATCGATGCCAGCGGCTACGCCGCCTATACCCGGCCCGGCAGCTACGACACCTACGCTATCCTGCCCACCGACGGCGGCGCGGAAGAGCTGCCGCCCTCGCAGTATGAGCAGTTCGTGGCGCGTGTGCTGGAAAGTGCCAGTACCGCTTCCACCGCCGCGCAGCGTGCCGCAGCCAGTGCTGCAAGCACGGCATCCAATGCGGCACAGGCCCAGACCGCGGCACAGCGCACCAGCGCCGACAGTGCCGCTGCATCCCGCTGTGCAGCCCGTGCCGAGGCTGCTGCCGCACGGGCAGAGGAGCTGGTGCCTACCGACGGTCAGGTAGTGAGCGTGAACGGCAAAAGCGGCATCGTAAAACTGACGGCGCAGGATGTGGGGGCGCTTCCCTGCCCGGCAGTTCCGGTCTCCGGCCAGCTGCTTCGGGTGCTGAGCGTGGACCCCAACACCGGGGCCGTGTTGACCGATACTGCCGCCATGCCGGATCTGTCGCCCTATCTGCGCAGCAGCACGGTGCCCACGGCTTCGGCCCCCGGCGCAGTGCGGGTGGACCCCGCCTGCGGCATCAACGTGCGCAGCGACGGAACCCTGATCATCGCACCAGCTGCCCGCGAACAGCTGGACAGCATGACGGATGCACTTCTGCCGCTGACCGCAGCCCTGCTGCCTTATGGCGTGAAGAAGGCTCTGACCACCGCCGCAGCCGCCGGGGAATGGACCGCTGCCGAAAAGGCAAACGCCCTGCGCACCTTCGGTGCCGATTTTTCTTCCTATTATACAAAGGAAGATGTCGATGCTCTGCTGGCCGCACCCAGCTCCGCTGCCTACCCGGTGGGCAGCATCTACCAGAGCACCGACCCCACCAGCCCTGCCGCCCTGTTTGGCGGCACATGGGAGCAGATCGCATCGGAGCGCGTGCTGATGGGTGCCAGCAGCAGCCACGCAGCGGGCACCACAGTAAAGGCCGGACTGCCGAACATCACAGGCTCTTTTGTCGCGGATGTAAAAAAGGGTGAACATAAGGTATCCGGCGCATTCACTGCCGGCAACGTGATCGCATCTACGGGCGAATACAATTCCTTTTCTGATGTATATAAGTTCAGTCTGGATGCATCCAAGTCTAATGCCATCTACGGCCGCAGCGCCACCGTGCAGCCTGCCGCCTACTATGTGCACATCTGGCGGCGCGTGGCCTGAGAAAGGAGGTTTTGAACCATGAAGATCATTGACGAGAACGGTGCAGCCATTGAAAACCCTGACCTGACGCTTGGGTATCTGGTAGACGACACCGAGCCAGTGGAGCACCCCGCCGTGGAAGGCGTGGAGGAAGTGAGCCACTACGAGACCGTAACGGAGTATCCCGGCGGCGGCAGGGATGTGCGGAAGGTCATCGACGTGCCGGGCGTGCCTGCGCAGGCCGCATGGACCGAACAGGTGCCCATCCAGAAGTACATCCGCTACACCGCCGAAGAGCTGGCCGCGCAGGAAGAAGCACGCAAGAAGGCCGAAGCCCGGGAGAAGCTGCCGGAGCGCGTGGACGTGCTGGAAACCGCAAACGACGATATTATTTTGATGATGGCTGATTTTATTGGAGGCTGATTTTTATGAAAACCCTGAACGCACTCAAACTTCGCATTATGACCCGCGCTTTCAAAATCCGCATTGCCGCCGGTGAAGTCTTTGAAGACATCGCCGCCGACTACCCGTCCCTGACCACGGACGATCTGGAAGCCATCAAGGCCGAGCTGGAGAAGTAAAGGAGTAAGCGATGGAAAAGACCATCATGGACGTGAGCCGCCATCAGGGCGTCATCGACTGGGCAAAGGTCAAGGCAAGCGGTAAGGTGGACGGCGTGATGATTCGCGCCATGGGCAACAGCGGTGCGGGCAAGGCCAGCAAGCCGTACCTCGACCCCTATTTCGCCCGCAACTACGCCGAGTGCACCCGCGTAGGGCTGCCGGTGGGCGTGTATGGCTACTTCAAGGCCACCACCAAGGCACAGGCCGACAAGGAGCTGGCCCTGTTCAAGCAGGCGCTGGGCGGCAGGACGTTCCAGCTGCCGGTGGCTGTGGACATCGAGGACACGCTTCAGGCGGCCCTGAGCAAGTCCGCTCTGACCGACATTGTGGCCCACTGCCTGAGCACGGTGGAAAGCTGGGGCGTGTACGCTCTGCTCTACACCGGCCTTTGGTTCGGCAATACCTTCCTCTACATGGGCGGTGCAGAGCTGAAGCCCTACGACGTGTGGCTGGCCGCATATCGTACGAAGAAGCCCACTCCCGGCTGGCCCTTTGGCATGTGGCAGTACACCAGCACGGCAAGGATGCCGGGGGTGAGCACCAACGTGGACTTGTCCCGCGCATACAAGGACTACGCGGCGATCATCCGGCGTGCCGGGCTGAGTAAAGTAAAGGGGGTGTGACCAATGGCGAGTATTCTTGCTGCCGCAGGCATTCCGACGGCGGTGCTGGGGTTTCTCGTCTGGCAGCTGAAGCGGCGCATCGAGCATCAGGAAGCACGGCAGGAAGCCGCAGAGAAAGCCCGTGAGGAGTTCGAGACGAACCTGTACGAAAGCTCCCTCGCCGCAATCGCGCTGGGAGAAGCCACCGCCAAAGCCGTGCAGCGCATCCCGGACGCACACTGTAACGGCGATATGCACGCCGCCCTCGACTACGCGGCCGAGGTAAAGCATAAGCAGCGCGATTTTGTCGCCAAGCGCGGCATCAGCGCGATCATCAACTGAGAGAAAGGGATCTGACCATGGAAGCAGTATTGACTAATATCTTGAATGTTGTCCCCGGCTGGCTTGCCCTTGTCCTGATGCTGGGCGGCTTTGCCTTTTACGTCCTCGGTGCCATCCGGCTGGGCTACGGCGCGACCGTCCGCCCGCTGGTGCTTGACCTGATCGAGCGCGCCGAGCATGAGATCCAGGGCACCAAGCGCGGTGCCGAACGCAAAGCATGGGTGGCGGCAAAGCTGCGCGCTGCGCTGGACGCCAGCAAGTTTGGCAGGCTCTTCAGCTGGGCGATCACCGATGAGACCATCGGCAGGGTCATCCAGTTCTGCTTTGACAGGGCGAAGGATGTTGTAGGGAAACAGTAAACTCAATACATAGCAGCAGCCCCGGGGAGCCTGACGGTTCCTCGGGGCTGTTTTTGCGCTTTGCGTGTTACTAATTCGATAACGTGTTTCTAATTTGTTACTAAATACCGTCGAAATCGTCAAATTCGCAGCAGCCAAAGCAGTGAATTTTCTCGTGAAGTCGGGCTATTTCGGAGTGTACAAGCCACTAAAAATATGCTATTATAAAGAGTAGATTTTTACTCCTTCAGTCTGCTTCGCAGCCAGCTCCCTCAGTGAGGGAGCCTACCCGCACGGTAAGCGTGTCGAGCGAACGCGGGACGAAGGGAGTTCGTCCATGATAAGGAGAACCATATGAAAGAACGCGCTTACCCTGTGTATACCGTCAACAAACACGCCGAGGGCCTGCTGGTGGGCGGGCACCCCTGGGTGTATGAGAACGACATCCTCAATTCCCCGGAAAATGAGCCGGAAAACGGCACGCTGGCCGATGTGGTCAGCACCAAGGGTTCCTACCTTGGCACCGGCTTTGTCTCGCTCAAAAGCAAGATCCGCGTGCGGCTGATCTCCCGCAATGCCAACGACACCTTTGATGCTGCGTTCTGGCGCCGCCGGGTGGAATATGCATGGAACTACCGCAAGACCGTGCTGGAACCTGCAGACCTTTCCGCCTGCCGTGTCATTTTTGGCGAAGCCGACCAGTTCCCCGGCCTGACCGTGGACCGGTTCAGCAACATCCTCGTCACGCAGACTCTGAGCGTGGGCATGGAAAAGCTCAAGCCCGTCCTCTTCCCCATTCTGGCAGAAGTCCTGCGCGCCGACGGCCAGACCATCGATGGCATCTACGAGCGCAACGATGAGGCTCTGCGTGCCAAGGAAGGTCTTGAGCAGAACAAAGGCTGGTTTGAGCTGCCCGGTGAGACTCATCCGGCAAGCACCCAGACCGAGATCTGCGAGAACGGAGTTTACTATCATGTGGATTTCGAGAACGGCCAGAAGACCGGCTTCTTCCTCGACCAGAAGTACAACCGCCGGGCGGTCGCCCGCCTCGCCGCCGGCCACACCGTGCTGGACTGCTTCACCCACACCGGCAGCTTTGCCCTCAACGCAGCCAGCGGCGGCGCAGCCCGGGTCACGGCAGCGGACATCAGCGCCGACGCCATCGCCATGGCCCAGCGGAACGCGGAGCGCAACGGCCTGACCAACATGGACTTCCTCTGCGAGGATACCTTCGAACTTCTGCCCCGCCTCGAAAAAGAAGGCCATCCCTACGATTTCATCATCCTCGACCCGCCGGCCTTCACCAAAGCCCGCCGCACGGTGGAAAACGCCATGCGGGGCTACAAGGAGATCAACTACCGGGCCATGAAGCTTCTGCCCCGGGGCGGCTACCTCGCCACGGCAAGCTGCTCTCATTTTGCCACCGAGGAGCTGTTCATCAAGATGCTGCGCTCCGCCGCAAAGGACGCTCACCGCCAGCTGCGCCAAATCGAAGTGCGCCAACAGGCCCCCGACCACCCCATCCTCTGGGGCGTGCCGGAGACGAACTATCTGAAGTTTTTCCTGTTTCAGGTCATCTAATAGTCATACCATCCGCGCAATACTCCAAAAAATCGGGAGTCAGTTTGTGCAGAATCGTCAAATCTGTCTATTGCGTTTTTCGCCTCGTTCGGCTATAATCATCGCATAGACAGCAACGACGCTGTGAGTCACCTCCTGACTCGCAGCGTCGTTTCGTTTAACCCGATATTTCGCGGGAGAGTCCGCCTCTTTCCGCGTGAAAATCCGCGACCAGCTGAAGTATTTCAATTCAAGTAAGGAGTAGGATTTATGGCAGCAAATGTTATGGAGATCTACGGCAGCAA
>ENA-OUQN01001612-OUQN01001612.1-human-gut-metagenome-genome-assembly--contig:-NODE-1612-length-12859-cov-9.946813_pt1 | contig 12859 bp, 13 predicted proteins | sample MGYA00237950_ERZ548832 | MGnify/ENA primary metagenome ERZ548832 (study PRJEB26490, sample SAMN05194703) | human gut metagenome | biome: terrestrial biome; feature: human-associated habitat; material... | reverse complement strand
TTATTCCCGGCTCTTTCGTCCTGCTGGTGGTAGCCGATCCCCCTCATGTATCTCTGATACCCTATCAACGCACTGTCTCTCATAACTCCGGTGGGCGGTGTCGTTTGGAATGTCCGGATTGTATACAGGCTAACCTGATGTATCAACTATCCAATGATTTTATGGGCTTTCCTTATATTGTATTTAATTTAAAATTATTTATTGTTATTTACAGTTTTTTGCTTTTATTTTGCTAACGCGGTCAAATTGCGGTCAAACTTCTAATTCATTTAATTTCTTCATGTACTCTGCCTTCTCTTTATGCCCTCTGATTGAATAAATTCGTTCATGTAGCATATCTTGTGCTAAAACAAGTTCATTAGTTCTATGTGCATCATATCCATAAACAATTCTTGCATTGTTCGGTACTAACTTCCAAAATTCTTTTCTAAATTCATTTTCTTGCTGCATGGATCGATAATTTAATTGCCAGCCGTCCCAGGTCTGGTTCTTCCTCTGCAAATCCGCAGCCCTGGCGAACCATCGCCCAAAATGCACCGTCTGCATGGTATTTTACAAAATCCTGATAAACAGTATTGTTCTTCAAATCCAGTCCTGCACGGAACACGTTGCGGACAATCATATTCGGCTGTGCGTCTTTCAATCCACAAATTGCCGCCATGACAGCCATGTGCAGCTGTGCTGGGTTTATAGGGATTTTATTCTGTCTGATGATTTTTGACCTGCGATCTATTGCCTTAAACTAATCACAATAATTTTTGACCTGCTTCCGCATGTCCGGATTCGATGCAATGCCCATCTCATCTATCCAAATAGAAATCAGATCTGCCCGGAATTCCTCACTATAAAGTTCCACATCCAAAAGCCAGTTATCCTCCGGTCGATTATATGCTAATGGACTGTAAACCAGATAGTTTGTGGTCAAATCATCTACCGAAAGCAGTTTCTTTACAGAAAACGCATTATTGCCAGTCAAAGCAATCACCTTTGCATTTTCCAGAACCACTTCGTCCATCTTATCCTCAAATTCCTTATCTTCATCATACCAGAAGATAATACGACGCTGATAAAACTCTGGCAAAGGTGCAGCAAATCTGCGGTTCAAGTCTTGTATTATTTTGTCTGTATCTATGCTGCTCCTCCTACCTTATAACTGTCCAATTAGCTTTTCGCTTTGTTCCGCTCTGTACCAATATACCTTTTTCCTGTAAAGAAACAAACATTCGAGAAACCGTTCTTTTCGACACGCCTATCTCTTCTGCATAATATGCCTGTGTTGCAGACGGATTTTTCTCTATAATCTGCAACAATTTTTCTATCTGTGCCTGTTCCTTATTAAGTGGCACTTCAACGCCATTAGTTCCATTTCCGGCATCATTAACGCCATTAGCGCCATCTTTAGTGTCATTGGCGTTAATCATGGCGTTATTTGTATCAACCTGGCCTCGATAAATATTGATACGCAAATCAACTTCGCCACCAATAAACTCCGGCTCCCGCAGTCCGGCAGCTTTTACTTTATCAATAATTCTCGGAATACCGCTTCCCCAATGCTCAATCAGGTTCATATATGCAAACGCATGGGCGATGGCTTCATTTCTGATTTTGGAATAGCCTTCTTTCATACGCTCCATCGTTTGTCCCATTGGCAACTTTCCTGGAGAAGTAATTTCCAATCGGTTGTCATATACCGCAATCTGTATCGTACCATGATCCAGATAACTACGATGCACCATGGCATTGATAATCAACTCACGAATGGCATCCGGTGGAATCTCATAAACATCCTGGCGATAAATTCCTACAATGGTAGCACCCAGATGAATATTTCTCAGAACAAACTGAAATGCTTCATCTATCTGCTCCCAAAGCGGACCGGTATATTCTCTCCGGTCAACAAATACCGCTTTCGTTGTACCTTTGAACACGCCACATTGCGTTGCAACATGAAGCCCTCCATTGCCAGTCAAAATCGCAAAGGCATTGGACGGATAATCTTTTCCATCACGCTCAATCAAAACACCCCAGGAACGCAGCTGCTGTCTGCCTACATCTTTAATCGATGCTTTCTGTTCCTCTGTACGGGCATTTTTGACAGCCTGCTCCTTCATAGCTTTGCAAAGGGCATCAATGTCTTCACCTGTAACATTTAACCCAGTACATAAAGCCTGATCATAGTAGCGGTTACTGCCCTCAAATAGCAGCTCTTTTACCATATACTCGTCGGCAATGCGGGTAGTTCCGGCAACACGGACATATACACCGCCATCTCTGCCAAGAGCTTTGATATAATATGGGCGCTGTCTGCCCTCAGAAACCTCTACCACAATAACCGTCTTACCATCAACCGTCTGTAAAGTAATATCCGGGATAATTGCCGGTTCACAGCTGTCTGATACAGCATTGGCAATGAATTCTCTGAAATCTCCGGAGAGACGTCGAAATCCGATTGAGGAACGAGCGGGATATTGTCCAGCGTAGTCTCGTCGATAGGGTTTTTCCGTAGTCTCTCGATGAGGTAAGTCGGGGTGCCGGTGTCGAACCAGTAACTGCCGAAATTCTTGTCGGACAATGCGTTGAGAAGGCTGTACGGATTATAAATGTCTTCTGATTTGCCGCAGAAGTGATATCCGTCATAATTGGCTTTCAAGTGGCCGATTGCTTCTGCGAATGTGATACCCTGCTCGTCTGCAAGTGCTTGCACTTCCGGCTCCATGTCGTTCTCCAGTTCCGTCTGGGAAATTCCACAAATGGCGGAATACTGCGGCATCATCGAGATATTCTTCAGATTGTTCAACTCGCTGAAAATGCTGAGCTGTGCAAACTTGTTGATTCCGGTAAGGAAAACGAACCGCAGATACGGGTCAAGGCTCTTTATCGGGCTGTAGAAATTCCTCATTATCTGCCTGAGAACCGGTAACTTGCCCTTGTCGTTCATCACGTCCAACAGAGGTGCGTCATATTCGTCAATGATGATGACGGCTTGCTGACCGGTCTGCTCGAAGGCGGCTTTCACCAGGAATTCCAGTCGCGCGTTTACATCGACTTCATCCACATTCGGAAGCTTTCCATAAATGGCCTCATACCCTTCCAGTTTATATCCGAGAGTGCGAACCAACTGTTCCTCATCCAAATGCTTGGCAGTGGACATGTCGAAATGAAAGACCGGATGCTTGGTCCATTCCTTCTTTACCTCGCCCGCTTTCAATCCCTCGAAAAGTTCCTTCCGGCCCTCGAAATAGCAATGGAAAGTAGAAGACAGCAACGACTTTCCGAACCTGCGCGGTCGGCTCAGGAAAACGTACTGGTATTTATTGGCAATTTCATCAATATATCCGGTTTTGTCGATATACAGGTAATTGTCCTCAATGATTTTGTCAAATGTCTGTATCCCAATCGGGAATCTTCTAATCGTCGTCTCCATAGTCCAAAACTTTACACATCTCCAAAGATAGCAATTTTTTTTATGATTACTTTCTTTAAAAAACTTCACGTCAATTGCAACTTTTCGTCACATTGCTGCGTCTAATAGTTAAAATCAATAAGAACAAAGCTATAAACAGGAAAAACGTGATACAACTGAAAGACATCAACAAGACCTATAATAACGGAGCACCGCTACACGTACTCAAAGGCATCGACCTTGATATCCGAAAAGGAGAGTTCGTCTCTATTATGGGAGCGTCAGGCTCCGGAAAATCCACGCTCCTCAACATCTTAGGCATTCTGGACAACTACGATACAGGAGAATATTACCTGAACGGTACGCTTATCAAGAACCTGAGCGAAAACAAAGCCGCCGAATACCGCAACCGTATGATTGGCTTTATCTTCCAATCATTCAATCTGATTTCCTTCAAGGATGCGGTAGAGAATGTGGCTCTTCCTCTCTTCTATCAAGGAGTAAGCCGCCGGAAGCGTAACGCTATGGCGTTGGAATATCTGGAACGCCTGGGGCTGAAAGAGTGGGCTCACCACATGCCCAACGAAATGTCCGGCGGACAGAAGCAGCGTGTAGCCATTGCCCGTGCATTGATTACCCGCCCCCAGATTATCCTTGCCGACGAACCGACCGGTGCTCTCGACAGCAAGACTTCCGTAGAGGTCATGCAAATTCTGAAAGACTTGCATGAAACGGGCATGACCATCGTGGTCGTAACCCACGAGAGCGGCGTTGCCAATCAGACAGACAAGATTATCCACATTAAAGACGGTGTGATAGGAAGCATTGAAGAGAACCTGAATCACGACGCATCGCCATTCGGCAAGGACGGTTTCATGAAATAACGGACACTGCCGCGTCATTACATTAATCTCCTATCGCTTTATAACATCACTTACAGTAATCATGATAGACCTTTGGCAAGAAATATACGGTACAATCAAGCGTAACAAGTTGCGCACGTTCCTCACCGGTTTTGCAGTGGCGTGGGGCATCTTTATGCTTATCGTACTGCTGGGAGCAGGCAACGGCATCATCCATGCTTTCGAACAAAACGCATCCGAACGCGCATTGAACTCCATCCGCCTGGGCGGTGGCTGGACCACCCAATCGTACGAAGGCTTGAAAGAAGGACGGCGTATCCAACTGGAAAACAAAGACCTCGCCGCAACCGAAAAATACTTTCCCGACAATATCATCACTGCCGGCGCCACCCTGCGGCAGGGAGATGTAAACATCAGCTTCGGACAAGAATACATCAATATCTCGCTGATGGGCGTACACCCGAACTACGTAGAGTCCGAAGCCATCAAGACCGCAAGCGGACGCTTTATCAACCGGAACGATGTGAAAGAACGGCGGAAAGTTATCATTCTTCATAAAAAGTCGGCAGAAATTCTTTTCGGAAAGTCACGTACGGAACCAGTCGGCCAATTTGTCAATGCAGGCGGTGTAGCCTACCGGGTAGTCGGATTGTACGAAGACCTGGGAGACCAAAGCAGCCTGGCCTTTATCCCCTTCTCCACCATGCAAACCATCTATAACAAAGGCGATAAACTCAACAACATCATCTTCACCACCAAAAATCTGACGAGCGAAGCGGCCAACGAAACCTTTGAGAAAGAGTACCGTAAAGTCATTGCCGCCAACCACCGTTTCAACCCGGAAGATGAAGGCGCAATATGGATATGGAACCGCTTTACACAATACATACAAACACAGAACGTAGCCGGCTTGCTGCGTACCGCCATTTGGGTGATAGGTATTTTTACCCTGCTGAGCGGCATCGTAGGCGTATCGAATATCATGCTGATTACCGTCAAGGAACGCACACGCGAGTTCGGCATACGCAAAGCGCTGGGTGCAAAGCCTTTTTCCATCCTTCGGCTGATTATTGTGGAAAGCGTTACGATTACCACTTTTTTCGGCTACATCGGCATGGTGGCAGGCATCGGAGTAACGGAATGGATGAATTCCGCCTTCGGCACACAAACAGCGGATGCGGGTATGTTTCAAGCCAGGATGTTCTCGGACCCCACAGTGGATATCGGCATTGCCATACAGGCTACATTGACCCTGATTGTCGCAGGTACGCTTGCCGGATTCTTCCCAGCTAAAAAGGCGGTAAGCATCAGTCCTATCGAAGCACTTAGAGCAGATTAAACGATTATGAGAATAGACATGGATACATGCGAGGAAATCCTCGTTACGATAACAAGAAACAAGACACGCAGTCTGCTGACGGCGTTCGGTGTATTCTGGGGCATCTTCATGCTTGTGGCACTTATTGGCGGCGGACAAGGCATGCAGGAACAAATGAAAGCGCAATTTGAAGGGTTCGCTACAAACTCCGGATTTATTGCAGCGCAAAAGACAAGCGAGGCCTACAAAGGATTTCGTAAAGGACGCTGGTGGGACCTGGAAATGGAAGATGTGGAACGGGTACGCAGCATCGACGGAATAAAAACGGCCACTCCTTCATTTGCCTTATGGGGACAGACAGCCGTTTACGGAGAAAACAAATACGAATGCAGCGTCAAAGGTCTATACCCCGAATACGAACAGATAGAACATCAGGAAATGACGTACGGCCGCTTTATCAATGACGTGGATATACGTGAGGCGCGCAAGGTATGCGTCATTGGCAAACGCGTGTACGAAAGCCTCTTCAAGCCGGGTGAGGACCCTTGCGGAAAATATATCAGGGTAAACGGCATTTATTACCGTGTTATCGGCATGTGCTCTTCCGAGGGTAATGTGAACATACAGGGACAGGCTTCGGAAGCGGTTACCCTACCCTTCACAACGATGCAGCAGACATATAATCTGGGACAAAGGATAGATGTAGTCTGTTTTATCATGAAGCCGGGAGTGAAGGTTAAGGACGTAGAACCGGAAATAGAACATCGCATCAAAGCCGCCCATTACATCTCGCCGGACGACAAACAGGCAATCATGTTCCTCAATGCAGAAGCCATGTTTTCCATGATGGACACACTGATGACAGGTACCCGCATCCTTATCTGGATGGTGGGCTTGGGAACCTTGTTTGCCGGAGCTATCGGCGTATCCAATATCATGATGGTAACGGTAAAGGAACGCACTACGGAAATAGGCATACGGCGTGCCATCGGTGCCCGTCCCAAAGATATTCTGCAACAAATCCTTTCGGAAAGTATGGTACTGACTACCGTAGCCGGCATGGCAGGTATCTCTTTTGCCGTACTTATACTGCAAATACTGGAAAGCGCAGCGAATGATCCCGGAGTCATCAAGACCCATTATCAAGTCTCCTTCGGACTGGCTATCGGCACTTGCGCCCTTCTCATTGCATTAGGGATGCTGGCAGGACTGGCACCTGCTTACCGCGCAATGGCCATCAAACCTATCGAAGCGATAAGGGATGAGTAAAAAACGGCAAGGTGACAGACTGATAAAACGATAGAAAAATAAAACAATAATACAATAAAGATGAAAACAAAGAAGTATCTGAAAATCGCATCACTGGCGGTAGTAGCTGCCATATTTATCTGGACATTCGTGTTTTTGTACCGGAAATCCCAGCCCACTGTAAAGGTATATGAGACCATCGTTCCGGAAACAGCCGATTTGGAAAAGACAACCGTAGCCACCGGAAAAGTGGAGCCCAGAGATGAAGTGCTTATCAAGCCGCAAATATCCGGTATCATTTCCGAAGTATATAAAGAAGCCGGACAAAGCGTCAAGCAAGGCGAAGTGATTGCCAAAGTAAAGGTTATCCCCGAACTGGGCACGCTGAACTCTGCCGAAAGCCGCGTCCGTCTGGCAGAAATCAATGCCAAACAAGCCGAAACGGACTTTGCCCGTGTCGAGAAGTTGTTTAATGACAAACTCATCAGTAACGAAGAATACGAAAAAGGGGAAGTGAACGTAAAACAGGCACGGGAGGAATTGCAAACAGCCAAAGACAATCTGGAAATCGTAAAGGAAGGTATCACCAAGAACAGCGCTTCATTCAGCAGCACATTGATTCGTTCCACCATTACCGGACTGATTCTGGACGTACCTATCAAAGTCGGCAACTCCGTTATCATGAGCAATACGTTCAACGACGGAACAACAATCGCCACGGTTGCCAATATGAATGACCTCATCTTCCGGGGCAACCTGGATGAGACCGAGGTAGGCCGCGTACACGAAGGCATGCCGGTAAAGCTGACTATCGGTGCATTGCAAAACCTCTCGTTCAATGCCGTACTGGAATACATATCTCCGAAAGGCGTAGAAGAAAACGGAGCCAACCAATTCGAAATCAAAGCGGCCATCCAGGCGCCGGACAGCGTACAAATCCGTTCCGGCTATTCCGCCAATGCGGAAATTGTGCTGGAACGTGCCCTCAAGACGCTCGCTCTGCCGGAAAGTACGGTTGAGTTCAGTGGAGACAGCACCTTTGTATATGTACTGACCGACAGTGTACCTCAACAGAAGTTCAAACGCCAACAGATAGAAGTAGGCATGAGCGACGGTATCAAAATTGCCGTCAAAAGCGGCCTGACTGCCAAAGACAAAGTGCGTGGCGCCGAGAAAAAAGATAAATAACCGTTATACTTAAAAGAAGCAAAAACGCCATGAAGAAAAAGATATTTATATATATGGCCGTTCTGGCTTGCATACAAGTTCAGGCGCAAGACCGCTGGTCGCTACGGCAATGTATAGACTACGCCATCGAGCATAATATCGACATCCGCCGGACAGCCAATGCAGCCGAACAAAGCAATGTTGAAGTGAATACCGCCAAATGGGCACGACTGCCGAACCTTAATGCCAGTGCCGGACAAAACTGGAACTGGGGACGCACGCAGACCGCTATCAAGGACGAGAGTACCGGTGATTACTCCACCGTATATGTCAACACAGGCAGTCACGGTACAAATATGTCCGTTTCCACCAGTATTCCACTGTTTACCGGACTCGAGATACCCAACCAGTATGCTTTGGCCAAATTAAACCTAAAAGCCGCTCTTGCCGACTTGGAGAAAGCCAAAGAAGATATCTCCATCAATATAGCCTCAGCCTACTTACAGGTACTGTTCAACGAAGAACTGCACCGGGTTTCTTTAGGACAAGTAGAGCTGAGCAAAGAACAATGCAACCGCATAGAGCGGCTGGCAGAAGTAGGGAAAGCCTCTCCGGCAGAAGTTGCCGAAGCCAAAGCACGTGTAGCGCAGGATGAGATGAATGCGGTACAGACGGGCAATAACTATCAACTGGCATTGCTCGACCTCAGCCAGCTTATCGAACTGGAAACACCGGAAGGTTTCCTCTTGGAAAATCCTGCCGCAACAATAGAACTTATCCCATTGGCTTCTCCGGACGAAATATATCAGTTAGCATTAGGTTGCAAGGCCTCAATACAAGCTGCACAGTATCGTCTGGAAGGAAGTAAACACAGTATCCGAATCGCCCAAAGCGGTTACTATCCGCAACTGACTCTCAGCGGGAGTCTCGGTACGAATTATTATTCGACAATCAATCGCACTTTCAGCCAGCAAATGAGTGATAATTTCAACAAATACATCGGTTTTAATCTGAGTGTTCCCATCTTTAACAGACTGGCTACACGCAACCGGGTACGTACAGCCCGCCTGCAACGTGAAAACTACTCCTTGCAACTGGATAATGCCAAGAAGGACCTCTACAAAGAAATTCAGCAGGCATGGTACAATGCGGCAGCATCCGAAAGCAAGTACACAAGCAGCAGCGCGGCAGCCTCGGCAAGCGAAGCATCGTTTAAGCTGATGAGCGAGAAATACGAAAACGGGAAAGCGAACGCCGTAGAATACAATGAGGCCAAGCAGAACCTGATGAAAGCACAATCCGATGAACTACAAGCCAAATACGAGTACCTGTTCCGTACCAAGATACTGGACTTTTATAAAGGAGAGCCTATCGAATAAATATAATTTTAGTTGTTGTGTGTTTGTAAGGAGATGAACACTTTTTATTTATTTTCTTTTCAGGCACGGACTACACGGAAAACACAGATTTTCTTTACTTCTTTTTCCGTGAATTCCGTGCCTGAAAGAAATCATCAGGTATATTGAAGTATCCCCCGTTTATCAGTTATAAATACACATGGATAAGCGTTTAATTTCGTCTTGACGTTTCTTTACCTCTTTCTGACGAACGGGAAGAAGAACGTGTTGTACGCGTAGAGGATGAAGAAGAGTTGCTGCGCCGTCTTATGCTTTCGTTTTCCTTCTGAATACTCTGCCCGCGTTTAGGAGCATTTACTTCCTTCTTAGTATCGGAACGGCGTACCGGACTGTTGGTAGCAGGACGGCGATTGGACTGTTCCACGTTAGGGCGCGTACCGGAATTGGGACGGATATGAACCGAACCGAAATCCGAACGCCGGCTTGTATGGTACGATTTATTATCACGGATACGGAAAGAGCCGTTATAGGTAGGATAGTTATGTCTGCCCCGGTAATAGCTCACATTATGATAATGAACACGGTTATGTCCGCCACAGTAAGTACGATAATGATAAGGACGCGGATAGTAGAAATGATTCGGATTGGTATAAGTAACATAAATCCGGAAAGACCAATGCCCGCCACTCACATAAATCGGACGGAAGAAGTAGGCAGCCTGCATGAAACGGGAATACTGTCTGCGGCTCAATACCCAGCGTAAATCGTCATTGCGTATATCCAGATAATCGTAATACCGATTCAACGCCCATTCTTCACCCCTCAGCACATCATCCATCAGATAACGTACACCTGAAATAAAGTCATAATTAATTTCATATACATCATTATACTGAGCCGTATTCAGATTCAGTTCATAAGCCATCTTATCCGTAAGAAAGCGTGTTTCTTTACGCACTTTACTGTTGCTCATGGCCGCATGGCAGACAGCAGTACTCATTATCACGGCAAACAACATAAATAATATTCGTTTCATGGCAGCGTTCTTTACAAGTTTATATTCCATCATTTTAGTAAAAACAAAAATAGGGGAATATTTTCCCCCATCCTTCTGTTTCTCTCTAATATGTTATAGGGAAAACCCTATTGCAGGTAGGGATTAGAGTTTTTTTGCCAGTTCAATCCCATTTTCCTGCAGCGACACCAGATGTTTTTTGTATAAATCGCCAACTGCTTTTTTAAAGGTTTTCTTGCTGACACCGAATGTATCGTAAATCTCTTCGGCAGGGCTCTTGTCATGCAAAGTGATGTGTCCGCCCTGCTCACGGATATAATCCAATAAGGTAGCAGCAAAGTCTTCCACCTTGCCCTGCCCCGGTTTCTGAAGTATCAGGTCAATCTTGCCATCCTCGCGAACCTGTTTTACATAAGCCTTCAATGTCATGCCTGTATGCAGGGGTTGAAATATCTCGCTTTCATACAGCAAACCGCTATATCGGTTCTCAATAATAGCCTTAAAACCTAAATCAGTCTTCTGCCAGATAAGTATGCTGACTTCCTGACCGGGTTCATAAGGCGCTTTTTCTTTCGAAAGATAACGGTCCACTTTGGCAGAGGCTACAATCCGGTAACTCTCATCATCCAGATGAGCATGGATTACATATTGCTTCCCAACCTGCATCTTCATTTTCTGTTCACGGAAAGGAACAAACAAATCTTTCATCAATCCCCAGTTAAGGAAAGCGCCGTATTGATTTATCCATGCCACTTCCAAACAGGCAAACTCACCGACCTGTACTAATGGTGTCAGTGTAGTAGCTACCAACCGTTCCTCGTTATCCAGATAGATAAACACAGTCAGTTCATCTCCCGGCTTGCAGTTTTCGGGCACATAACGCGACGGAAGCAGAATTTCTCCTTCTTCACCACCATCCAGATACATGCCGAAATCAACCTCTTTCACTACCCTCAAAGTATTGAACTTTCCTAACTCTATACTCATACAAATTATATTTCGTAATATTTATAACAAGAACGATACGCAATAGAACACAGCCTATTCCGGCATCCTGCGCAAAGATAGCGAAAGGTGAGCGCAATACCAAGCCAAAAGCCCGCTTTTGAGCGCAGGTACTGCCGAGCCGCATCCTACCTTATACAAAGATAAAGATAAGGAATAACTTTTCGCTCTAAAAGATAACTTTTTTATATAAACAACTCTTCCGGAAAACGGTTATCTTTGTAACGTAACAATCGACAAAAGCGTTTATTATTCACCTTTAAATAATATAATTATGGAATTTATTACAAACGAAAAGCTGACCATTGTAGGTGCAGCCGGTATGATCGGCTCCAACATGGCACAGACTGCAATCATGATGCACCTTACCCCGAACATCTGTTTATACGACCCTTATGCTCCCGGTCTGGAAGGTGTGGCGGAAGAAATGTTCCACTGCGGATTCGAAGGCCTGAACCTGACATTCACATCCGACATTAAAGAGGCTCTGACCAATGCCAAATATGTAGTGTCTTCCGGTGGTGCAGCCCGTAAAGCAGGTATGACCCGTGAGGATTTGCTAAAAGGAAATGCCGCCATTGCCGAAGAATTCGGTAAGAACGTGAAAGCTTACTGCCCGGATGTGAAGCATGTGGTTGTCATCTTTAACCCGGCCGATATTACCGGCCTGATTACATTATTGTACTCAGGATTGAAGCCATCTCAGGTTACAACACTGGCAGCCCTTGACAGTACCCGCCTGCGTAGCGAACTTTCCAAACATTTCGGCATTGCTCCCGATAAGATAGAGAACTGCCGTACATATGGCGGACATGGCGAACAAATGGCTGTATATGCTTCTACCGCCAAAGTAGATGGGAAACCGTTGCTGGATATCATCGGCACTCCTGCCCTGACAAAGGAAGAATGGGCAGAAATACAGACCAAAGTTACCAAAGGCGGCGCTAACATTATCGCTTTGCGCGGTCGTTCTTCTTTCCAAAGCCCTGCGTACATTTCCATAGAAATGATTGCTGCCGCCATGGGTGGAAAGCCTTTCCGCTGGCCGGCAGGCACATATGTACACAGTCACGGTTTCGACCATATCATGATGGCTATGGAAACCGAAATCAATAAGGACGGTGTGCACTACAAAGAGCTGAAAGGTACTCCCGAAGAAGAGGCTAAACTGAAAGAAAGTTACGCCCACCTCTGTAAACTACGCGACGAAGTTATAGGAATGGGCGTATTGCCGCCCATTAAAGACTGGCACAGTATCAATCCGAATATAGATTAAGCTATTACGTAGAAATCTATACTCATAAATAATACAAATATCCCCTTTGTTCTTGTTTTAAAAGCTACAAAGGGGATTTTTCTAATATTTTTCCTCAAAAAGCCTTGTAGTATAAAAAAATATCTTTATCTTTGCACCCGCAAACGGAAAAGGTGCCATAGCTCAGTTGGTAGAGCAAAGGACTGAAAATCCTTGTGTCCCCGGTT
>ENA-OUQN01001603-OUQN01001603.1-human-gut-metagenome-genome-assembly--contig:-NODE-1603-length-12962-cov-6.026730_pt1 | contig 12962 bp, 9 predicted proteins | sample MGYA00237950_ERZ548832 | MGnify/ENA primary metagenome ERZ548832 (study PRJEB26490, sample SAMN05194703) | human gut metagenome | biome: terrestrial biome; feature: human-associated habitat; material... | reverse complement strand
GAAGACTCTGATGTGATGGATCAGGTTATTTCTGCAATGAAAGCATATGATTATGATAAATATACAGAAGCAGATGTAAGAAGAGCACTGGCGCATGATAACCGGACACCAGAGGATTTTCAGGCACTGCTTTCGCCGGCAGCACTTCCGCTTTTAGAGGAGATTGCGCAGCAAGCACAGATTGAAACAAGAAAGCATTTTGGAAACAGTGTGTATATGTTCACGCCAATTTATATTGCAAACTACTGTGAAAATTACTGTATTTACTGTGGATTCAACTGTCATAATAAGATTCGCCGTGCACAGCTTAATGAAGAAGAGATTGAAAAAGAGATGGCTGCTATTGCCAAGACCGGACTTCAGGAAATATTGATTCTTACAGGTGAGAGTAAGACAAAATCTAATGTGGAGTATATTGGAAAGGCATGCGAGGTTGCACGAAAATATTTTAAAGTGGTAGGTCTTGAAGTATATCCGATGAATTCGGATGAGTATGCATACCTTCATAAATGCGGAGCAGATTATGTGACAGTCTTCCAGGAGACTTACAATTCAGATAAGTATGAAACATTACATTTAGCAGGACATAAAAGGATTTTTCCATATAGATTGAACACACAAGAACGTGCACTTAAGGGTGGCATGCGAGGTGTTGGTTTTGCGGCACTTCTTGGACTGGATGATTTTCGCAAAGATGCTTTCGCGACAGGTTATCATGCATATTTGCTTCAAAGAAAATATCCGCATGCAGAGATTGCATTTTCTTGTCCAAGATTGTGTCCGATCATCAATAATAATCGCATTAACCCGATGGATGTTCATGAGCCGCAGTTACTTCAGGTAGTCTGTGCATATCGTCTGTTCATGCCATTTGCAAGTATTACGATCTCAACACGTGAATGTGAAAGATTCCGTGACAACATCATTCAGATCGCAGCGACGAAGATTTCAGCAGGAGTAAATGTTGGAATCGGTGGACACAGTCAGGAAGAAGAAAAAGGTGATGAACAGTTCGAGATCAGTGATGGAAGATCAGTTGATGAGATTTATCAAATGATCGAGGACAATGGCATGCAGCCAGTTAAGACAGATTATATTTATGTATAAGAAAACAAAAAAAGTATATAGTATACACAATCCCGGATCAAAATAAAAGATCCGGGATTTTTATCCTAGGAAAATCCGATGGAATCCCCTATGCAATAAAAAGCTCGCCGCTCCTAAAAAGAAGAATATAGAGAAAGATCAAGGATTTTTAACATAATATAGCTTGTAGATACTTGGCTCAGTAGAGCCATTGAGCAAGAAGCCCCCACTTCAAAATCAGAGATTTAAGTGGTGGGAGCATGTCACAACAATAGAAATTGTATCGCAACAGCGATATAATAAATAAAAGATCATATGCCTGACATGGGAAATATAAGAATCAAGGATGAAAATATGAATAAAACAACAATCATAACCAACGTACAAACCCATCTTTTTGAGCTGCAAGACTTAAAATACCGCGATTTCCATGCAAAACTAATGCCGACAGTCAACAAAGAAAAGATCATCGGTGTCCGGACGCCGGCACTTCGTGTATTTGCGAAGAAGTATGGAAAAACGGATGAAGCAAAAGAATATCTGCAGATACTGCCACATCAGTACTACGAAGAAAATAATTTGCACGGACTTTTGATCGAACAGATTAAAGACTATGACACATGTCTGGAAGAACTGGAACGTTTTCTTCCGTATATTGATAACTGGGCGACCTGCGATATGCTTGCGGTCAAGGTAATGAAGAAACATCTGGATACATTTATAGATGAAGTATACCGATGGATGGAATCCGACCATGCATATACCATCCGGTTCGGTATCAGTATGCTGATGCGCTATTATCTGGAAGATACATTTCAGATGGAGTACCCGGATAAAGTGGCACAGATCCGTTCGGAAGAATATTATGTAAATATGATGCGTGCATGGTATTTTGCGACGGCGCTTGCAAAGCAGTATGATAAGATTCTTCCATTTATCGAAAAGCAAAAATTAGATGTCTGGACGCATAATAAGACGATCCAGAAAGCTATCGAAAGTTACCGGATCACGCCAGAGCAGAAAGAATATCTGAGAGGGTTAAAGATTAAAAAATGAAATCCATATCCATTTATACGATCACAAGAAATCAGAATATCGAACAGCTGCAAAAACTGGAACGTCAGTTATCCGGAAGAGACTATTTTCTGAAAATGCGGGAATGGGAACTTGAAAGTATGAAAGCACTGACAGCCGAATTGGAAACCTGCATGGAGGATGTATATGCACTCCGTTTCTTTTATTCGTTTCAGATTCCGAGACTTGGAAAAGAATTTGACCTTTTGCAGATCAAGGAAGATCAGATTATTAATATTGAATTAAAAAGCGGTGTGGTATCGGATGAGGCCATTCGCAGACAGCTTTTGCAGAACCGTTATTATCTGTCGGTGCTTGGAAGAACGATTCATTCGTATACTTATATCAGCAGCCAGAACCGCCTGGTAAGACTGACGAATCATGATCATATCGCAGAGGCAGACTGGGACGAATTATGCAGAGCTTTGAAAAGAGAAAGTCCGGATTATGACGGGAATATCGAAGAACTGTTCCGCGCAGAACTCTATCTGATCTCACCGCTCAGAGAGCCGGAACGCTTTTTACAGAAAGAATATTTTCTGACGGCACAGCAAAGAGATATCGAACGACAGATCCTGAAAGGAATCCGTGCAAAACATTCCGACTATTACTGGTTCAGCGGACTTCCGGGGACGGGAAAGACGTTGCTTCTGTATGATCTGGCAATGAAATTGTCAGTGCGTCAGCGGGTCTGCATGATTCATTGCGGGGAATCAGGAAATGACTGGAGACTTTTGCATAAACGTCTGCGCCGGATAAAGTTTCTGTCTGCCGGTCAGTTATCGTTTCAGACAGTAAAGCAGCCGATAACCCAAAACGTGTGTACGGAAGAACCCTCTGATATATTTTTAGAATCATACAGTGCTATTCTGGTGGATGAAGCACATCTGCTTTCCATGGAACAATTAAAGATATTAGAAGAGCGTAAAAAACAAATCCCGGTAATCTTTTCCAGCGATACGGAAGATATGATCTCGCCTGAAGAACTGGATCGTAAAATACCGCAGCGGCTTGCCGGTCTGCCGGATGTGCAGAGCTTTCATCTGACGAATCGTATCCGTACAAATGCAGAGCTATCTTCCTTTATCCAGAATATGATGGATTTGTCACGTAGAAAAGGGAAGAATGGATATCCCAATATTGAAGTAGTGTATGCGAATGATGATACAGAAGCAGCATATTTGTTACAAGGCTATATGAGACAGGGCTATCTTATGAATTCAGATGTGAGGGATGTGAACCGTCTGGCGGTCGTGATAGATGAACGGTATTATTATGATGAGGACAGTTATCTCCGTACGAGAAAGATTTGTGAAGATGCATATGAGACAACTTGTACAACAATGTGTAGAGACAGGAAATCAGATGTAAGGATTCTTTTTCACCAGTTGAATCAGGCAAAAGAGAAACTGGCAATTGTGATCAAGGATAATCCGGAAGTGTATGATACGATTTTGAATCTATTATAGAAAGAAAAATTGCCTGGTTTCGAAATGCATGGTATAATATCTCTCAGGTAAAATATTGAATCAGAGAGGTTTTTACAATGGGAGAAAAAAATTACAGTAAAGTACCTGTATTTGAAAATGGACTGGCACAGCCTGTTTTCAAATTCACAGACGGAAAGACAGGAGAAAACTATGATCCTGCCACATCAAGTATCGTAAGATACTGCGTATATGTGGAATCTGACTACGACATGGACGGTGATGGAAAAAGAGATCTCGTCAAAGCATTTATTCAGGTTCCGAGAAGTGCTGTAGAAGGCAGTTATAAGGCGGCAACATTATATGAAGCACGTCCGTATTGTGCAGGAGTGCAGGCAGACGGATATGATCATATGAAAGAAGTAGAAAGCAAAGAATACCGCAAATTTGACTTTGCAGATCTTGACAAAGAAGTGCCTGCACGTATTCCGGAAGGGACGATCAGTGCCATGGATCTTGCATTAAAGGCAGATCCGGCAGACTGGTATTATCCGGATAAAGGAAACAATAACAGCATGGTATATGAGAATCTGGATAATTTTAATTATTATCTGGTACGTGGCTTTGCAGTGGTCGTAAGTGCCGGATTCGGAGCACTTGGTTCAGACGGATTTAACTATGTCGGTTCCGAATATGAACGGGATGCGTTTAAGTCTGTTGTGGAATGGTTACATGGTGACAGAGTGGCTTATGAAGATCGTGAAGGAAAGATTCAGACGAAGGCAGACTGGTCCAATGGAAATGTTGCCATGACCGGAAGATCTTATGCCGGAACCATGCCATTTGCAGTTGCAACGACAGGTGTGGAAGGACTGAAAACAATCGTTCCGGTTGCAGGTATCGCAGACTGGTATACACAGCAGAATATGCAGGGTGCACAGCGTTACTGGCCAAAAGAGATGCTGAACAGTTTCCTGGCATATTTCTGTTCCAGCCGTTATAATGATGAGACATTGTCAGAAAAGCAGTTGGATGATATTGCAGCATTCCATCATGAGTTAAGTCTCCAACAGTTAAAATGTGGATTCGATTATGATCCGGAATTTTGGGGAGCCGGAAACTACCGTCTGCATGCAGACCAGATCAAGTGCAGTGCGCTGATCGTACATGGATTCAATGATGAAAATGTATCTACAAAACAGTTCGAAATGATGCATACCGCATTCGAACAGGCAGGACAGACTGTGAAACTGATCCTTCATCAGGGTCCACATATCACACCGACCATGGCGAATAAGAATTACGGAATCCTGATCGATGGAAAATTCTATGATGATATCGTAAATGAATGGATATCCCATTATCTGTACGGAGTAGAAAATGGTGCCGAAAAGATGCCGGAAGTACTTGCTCAGACGAACTATGATCAGAAAAAATGGGAAACAGAAAGTGCATGGGAAACAGAGTATACCATGAAGCTTACTTCAAAAGAAGAGAGTAAGACAGTGATTGATACAGACTGGGAAAAAGCCGGTGTCAGTGCAGAAAACTTTGATGATGTGATGGCACTGAAGTCTACAAATATGGCTCAGCGTTATGTGACAGATCCATTTGAAAAAGCCGTGACTGTACAGGGAACGGTATGCCTGAACTTAAAGGCAGCATTAAAAGACGGAAATATCGAAACAGATTTCGATCCGGAAAACAGAAACGATGTGGATACACTGACCATGCAGCTTGGTAATTCCAAAGTATCCGGCAAAATGGATGATGTAGAGATTGCAGTGCTTCTCTGTGATGTATGTGACGAAGAATTCGACAGTATCCAGACTGTAGATCCGGAAAGAAATATTGTTCCGGTCACGACAGTAAAAGAAGGCGGAATCATGAATGGCGGAGATCTTCCGGCATTTGATGAGGCAGAATTCAATACTGTACATAAAAAATACCGTGTGATCACACGTGCATTTGCAGATCTGTGTAATCCGGAAGCAGGTTACGCACCGGAAACGGCACAGAACAGCATCGAGCTTAAAAAAGGTGAATATCATGATTATACCGTATATCTCAATGCGACAAGATATACTGTAGAGCCGGGACACAGACTTGCAGTAGTTGTTGCAACAGAAGATCCGGTAAACTGCCTGATCCATAAGACATATTCGGTAGAGATTGATGACAACTCTGTGATGGTGGAAGTTCCTGTGACAAAAGCGAGTGAGGACATGGGACTGAATAAAGCGGAATAGATAGAATATCTATCGGAAATGAGAAAAGTACGAGCTGCTGGTTGAAATATTAGAAGTAAATGATTGAAAAAATAAGAACTGCTGTTTTAGGAGTAAAGTCTTAAAATAGCAGTTCTTTTGTGTTGCCATGTGTTCGTAAGGAGCTGCTTGGCTGCCAAAACATCTGTAAGGAGCTTTGCCAATGGTAAGTTTTTTGTATCAGCAGACGTTTTTTCAAGAATTCATGGCCACAAATCCCGGAATTCATGGCCAGTTATAACAATATTTGTAACTATCGTGGTACAATGAATGCAATAATTATGTGAATAAATACGGAGAAAATATAAATGTTTCAGATAGCAATGATAGAAGATGAAGAACATACAAGACAGGAAGTGGAAAGACTTATTAGCCGGGAGTTCGAGAAACTTAAGGTGCAGGATATAACTACCGAAATATATAAAACAGCCGAAGAATTTCTGGAAGTTAAGAAGCACTACGATGTAGTTATCTCAGATATTGATCTTCCGGGGAAAAGCGGGATCGATCTGGGAAGAATTTTAAAGGCAGAACAAAAAGATATCTGCCTGGTATTCCTGACATCGTACGCCGAATTTGCAGTGGATAGTTATGTCCTCGAGGCATATCAGTATATTTTGAAAAGAGATATGAAGGAACGTTTGCCGGCAGTATTACAGAAAATTTATCAGGAAAAGCAAAAAGAGAGCCAGAATTTCTTCTGGATCGGTGGGGTGACGGACCAGAGAAAATTATATCATAAAGACATTATCTGTATCCGCAAGGTCAAAGGGCAGAAGTATGTTGAATTTGTAATGGTAAATGGCGCATACAAAGAACGTCTGGCACTGCATCAGATTTTTGAAGATTTGAAAAGCCCGGCTTTTATATTTGCCGGAAGAAGTTATATTATCAATATCGATCATGTGGATCGGATCACGACGGCTGCCATCTATCTGGAAGACGGGATTAAGATTCAGGCAGGGGCAGAGACTATTCAGGATGTGAAGACACGGATCATGGAATACTGGAGAAATGTAGAATGAAAGAATGGACGAGAAAGCGAAAAGCAGATGTTTGTATGGGGATTCTGCTACAAATATATTTCTTCTTTCCATGGATCCGTATAGACGGAGGGTATCACACGATTCACGTGTATCTGATCGAGATATTCCGGAAAGAAAGCTGCATCAAGGCATATAATTATATTTTCTTATCTGGGCATCCAATCTTATGGAAATATTCCGGTTTTGCGGCAGTGACATTTACCATGATCATAGCATTTATGATTGTGATGCAGATGATCGAACTATGGCAATTGTACAGACATATGAAAGGGATCAAAACGTTTGATATACACAGGTATGTCTGGGTTCTTGCCATCGTTCTTTTTTTCGTATATCTTGATGCTTCATACATCTATCTGGATGACAGTGCGCTGTTCAAGCTTAGAATCTATATGTATATGGTGATATTCATAGGTATTATTGGAATCTGGATGTTTCTGGATATCGAGGCGGCTGCATGGGATACGGAGACAGCAAAGCATAAGACAGAACTGAAAGAGCGGGACGAACAGTTGCTGCAGGTAAAAGTGAAAGCGCTGGAAGAAAAATATCAGGAAATGTTAAAGAGCCGGAAGGTTGTACATGATATGAAAAATCACCTGCTTGCATTGAAAAAATACGATCAGGAGAGAGACTGGGAAGGACTGCACCAGTATCTGAATGAATTAAGTGATGATATGCTGGATGACAGCTATCAGATCTGGACGGGTAACCGCATGCTGGATATGATCCTCAATCAAAAGACGAAAGATGCAAAAGAGAAAGAGACGGATATGCAGATTGAGACAGAAGTATTTGAAACCCTTCCGTTTTCAGACAGGGAGATTATTTCACTTTTTGGAAACGTTCTAGATAATGCGCTGGAAGCCTGTGAACGGATCCAAGATAAAAAGCGCTGGATAAAAATTAAGATAAAAAAGAAGAATCATTTATTATATATTGAGACCTCAAATGCAATTAAAGAAATGCCGGTGCAGAATCAGAAGGAATTTGTATCAGTAAAAGAAGATGAGATACTTCATGGATATGGAATGAAGAACATACAGGATATTGTCAGAAAATATGACGGCATATTCCGATATAAAATTTACGGGGAGTATCTGGTCTGTATCATCTCGATATATGATATAAGAGGGGCGGAAGAGGAATGAGAATGGAAGAGAAAAAGAGACGGATGAATATTATTCTGGGGATCATACTTCAGATATATTTTCTGTTTCCGTGGATGAATATAACGGGAGAACGGAAGAATTTTATTATGTATGTAATTGCTGTGTTGAGAAATCACAGTTGTGCAGATACATATAACACGACGTTTTTAGACGGAGTAGCAGATGCATTACCACTGGATATTCATACACTGGCAAAAACATTCACGGTATGTGTTATGCTGTATGTCGTTCTTGAAGTAATCGAAACAATACGGCTTATCTGTAACATCAAGGGATGGGAAATAAAATTTTTATCTATCATAGAACTTATCGGATTATTTGCAATGCTGTCGGTAGTGGCCGAGATTGGACTTAACAGTTCATGGAGCAGTGCGGGTACGATACAGGTGTTCCCGATGTATCTACTTGGGTATCTGGCAGTATTTCCGATATGGACGGGGATACGGTTACTGATGCATAAATCCATGGAAGAATGGGAAGAATCCGGTGAACAGATCCTGAAAACGCAGGAAAATGATAAGCATTATAAACAGGAACGGAAAAGAAGATTATATTTTCCAGGGAAATATTCGAAGCTTTATTACCATGTGCTGTGGGAGAATTTTAAATATCACTGGAGAGATTTTTCTTTTTTATTTGTATCGGTTCTGTTATCGGCAGCATTTCTGTTCATTGGATTTGGAATGAGAGAGGCATTTTCCGGAAGCTATGGATATGATAATGAATTACTAGGGCTTGGGCCGACCGAGATTATGAAGGACTGCCTGATCGTGATCGTACTGATATCATTGTTTTTGATTACGGTTGTCATGGTATTCTACCGGAAAAAACGGATGGCGGATGATGGGATTTTCCGGACACTTGGCATGCGGAGCAATGCCGTGTTCTGGTCCTGGATCGGAGAATTACTTGCCGGATTTGCGGTGGCACTGGTGACGGCATTTGTGATTGGAAGAGCCATTTTGTTTGGCATATATGCCGCTGTTATACAGCATTTTCCTAAAATCGATATGAAATCAGAGGTATCGTGGAAGGTGTATCTGATCACGGCAATCGTGATAGCTGTTATCTGTTTGTTTGCTTTTGGTATCTCTGGGGATATCCATGCAGGAGAACGTTCCGCCGATGCCAGAAATGCAGCGGTGAAAAGTGAGAAGATTCCGGGAATATACAGAAAAGCAGGGGCGTTGATCAGCGGGCTGCTGGGAGTAATCGTCCTGTATCTGTATACACAGAGAAGATTTTCAGAGAGTATCTTTCTTTTGTGTGGGTTCTTCCTGTGTTTGTATGTTTTTCTGTATAATATAGGTGCCATGATCCTGCGTAAAAAAGAAACGTCTATGGATCAATACCTGCGAACCCTTCCGGAAGAACATATGATACGACACAGATACCAGACAACTGTAAAGTATCTGACACTTATGATCGTGATACATGTATGTGTGATGTCCTTTTTCTCGGTAAAAGTTGTATCTAACAGAATCGCAGATAAGACGGATACGCTGTACCCATACGACTATGTATGGCTTGCGAATAGTAATGATACAGGGATTATCGAAAAGCTTAAGCAAGAATGCAAAGCAGAAGTGACCAGTATTCCGATGGTCCGGGCAACAACGATAGATAATACAGAACGTCTGGAAGGACCATTTGATCTTGTCTGGCAGCAAGGCCAGAATATCGGTATATCAGAGAGCAGTTATCGAAAGTTAAAGAAGGCAGTCGGAGAAAAACCGAAAAAGCATCTGAATCTTGACAAGAACGGAAAGAAAATTTATGTCGTGTATCAGCAAGATCAGGGAACAAAGGCGAAACCAATTGATCACTATCAGTTGATGATACATCCGAATCTACATATCGGACAGCCATTGTTTGGCTTTGATACAATGGAGCACCAGACTTATTATCCGGTACGGACGATTACAGGCTCCGAGACTTCGAGTCTGATCGGCGCATTCAAACAGGGAAAATACGAGAATCTTATTGTATTCGCTGATGCATATTTTGACAAAATAAAAGACTATTGGAAAACGACAGACATGAGTACGGGAGAAAAAATAAAAACGTCGGATGCGGTATTGGAAGAAAATATCCATGAATGGCCGACGAAACTTGTCCTTGCAAATGTACCGGAAAAATACCAGAAAAAAGCAGATCAGTTGACAATAGATTTTGCAAAGCAACATGCATATGATGAGTCATTTGATTCGCTTGTAAAAAGTACATATACGAAGACAGAAGCAGCGAAAAAGCGGCAGATGGAGCGAATCCTTGAATGTGTGATGAATGGATTTGTGCTTATTATTTTATCTGTGATCAGTATGCTCCTACTTCATATGAAGGTTCAGATGGAACTGCCGGATATGCGGAAACGGTATCAGTTCATGAACCGCCTGGGAATGAATCGCAGGGAACGGATCTGCATCGAGAAAAAGGAAATCAGCCGGTTTGTGACGATCCCATCTGTTATTGCCGTTATAGTTACGGTACTGTATTCTGGAATTGTATTTGGACTCAGGGATTATCATCTGAATGATGTGAAGAATTATGTGATAAATGCAGGTGTACTCTGGATTATATATTTCATATTACAGTGGCTGAATCTGAAGTGGCTGGAAGATACGATTGTGAAAAAGATTGAAAAGGGAGCAGATTTGTAATGAATGAAAAATTAGAAAAGAATGAAAATAAAAAAACGGCAGACGTATTAAGAGCAGAGAATCTGGTCCGTGATTATGTGCAGTATGGAGAAGATGGTGAAAAGAAGAAAGAGATCCACGTCCTGAAGGGATTAAATTTTTCTATCCAGAGACAGGAGTTTGTCGGAATTATGGGAAGATCCGGATGTGGAAAGACGACACTTTTGAAACTATTGGGTATGATAGACCGTCAGACCGGAGGAAAGCTGTTCTTTGAAGAACATGATACGGAAGATTTGTGGAAGGATGAATTTGCGGACATACGACGGAGAAAGATCGGATTCGTGTTCCAGGACTTCTATTTGATGGACAGTCTGTCCGTCAGGGAAAATATCATGCTTCCGAAGATCCTGGATAAGAAGAGTGCGAAAGAGTGTATGGAAGAATCGCAGAAATATGCAGAACAGTTCGGAATTACACATCTGATGAACAAGAAGCCGTATGAATTATCCGGAGGCGAAAAGCAGCGAGTGGCGATATCCAGAGCATTGATCAACAATCCGGATCTGATACTTGCGGATGAGCCGACCGGAAACCTCGACTCTAAGTCCGGTGATGTGGTAATCCATACACTGAGTCATATCAATCGGGAACTTGGCAAGACAATTGTTATGGTAACACATGATCCGAAGATGGCAAGTTATTGCAGCAGGCTGATTCTTCTGAAAGATGGAATGATTCTGGAAGATATGAGAAATGGCGGGGATCAGGAAGCGTTTTATCAGGAGATTCTTGGGAAGATGAAGGAGTTGTAGAAAGTTCACAAAAAATCAGTATTTCTAGAAATTGCATTGAAAATAAAAATCAGGCATGTTATTCTAGCGGCACGCAGATAAATTCTAGCATCTGCAACGTATCTATATTTATCAATTCATTTACTTCAAGCCCAGATATTCGGGCATGAATCCAAAAAGAAAACCAAGGAAAACAGATAAATACATGCCTGGTAAAAGAAGTTACTTATATATACTGGTATATATAAAGGCTTTGTGATATGATATTATTAAAGTTAAACAGTTCTTCTTTTAAAGGTGTTATATCTGTACAAGAGAGGAGAACTGCTTATGAACCAAAGAAAATCATTAAAAGAACTAAACTTGCTGGACAAATTTCTGTTCGATGAAGCGATGGATGACCCGGAAAATGTAAAGACGATGCTGGATATTATACTGAGTCAGAATACAAATCTGAAACATCCACCGCAAACAGAAAAAGAACAGAGAACATCTACGGATAACCGGCAGATCCGGCTGGATGTCTATGCTATAGATGAAGATGATGTGATATATGAAGTGGAAGCACAGAAAGAAAATACACATAATCTTCCGAAAAGAAGCCGTCTGTATCAGGGAATCATCGATAGTAAATTATTACCACCGGGAATTATTGATTTTAATTTACTGAATGAAGTTTTGATTGTGCTGATTATGCCATTTGACTTATTTGGATATGGGTTATATCGTTACACGTTTCAGATGAGATGTGAGGAAGTTCCGGAACTAAAGCTGGATGATGGTGCAACAAGGATATTCCTGAATACCAGGGGCATACATCCGGAGTTAGTATCACCGGAGCTGATAGAACTCTTGAAGTATATGGAACGTAGTACGGATGAAGTATCAAGGGCGTGTGGGAGTAAGCGAATTCAAGAAATGCATAGACGAATTTGTCAGATCAAAGCAAGTGAAAAGACAGAGGTGAAGTATATGCAGTCATGGGAAGAAAAGATACTTATAAAACAGGAAGGAATTGCTGAGGGTGAGCGAATTGCTCTTGAGCGAATTAACAGATTGAATCAGAAGCTAATTGAACAAGGTCGATTTGATGATTTGACTAAAGCAGTATCAGATAGTGTTTATCAGAAAAAATTATTAAAGGAATTCAAAATTTAATGGATAGTCGGATGTAAATGAGAAGAGAAAATGAGGGAAATATATGCAATCGTGGGAAGAAAAGATATTTATAAAACAGGAAGGTATTGCTGAAGGCAAACAAATCGGAAGATTGAAGGGAAAAACAGATTTTGTAAAGAAATTATCTAATAAATTCTCAACAGAACAAATTGCAGAAATGCTGGAAATTGATATTTCTGAAGTAGAAAATATAATAAAAGAACTTGCAAAATAATAAAAGCGGTCAGATATATTCCGGAAGATATGTCTGATCGTTTTTATCGTTATGTGTTCAAAAG
>ENA-OUQN01001588-OUQN01001588.1-human-gut-metagenome-genome-assembly--contig:-NODE-1588-length-13065-cov-4.291852_pt1 | contig 13065 bp, 10 predicted proteins | sample MGYA00237950_ERZ548832 | MGnify/ENA primary metagenome ERZ548832 (study PRJEB26490, sample SAMN05194703) | human gut metagenome | biome: terrestrial biome; feature: human-associated habitat; material... | reverse complement strand
TCAGCCTCGGTCTCGTGGGCTCGGAGATGTGTATAAGAGACAGCACCATGAGCCATGTGAATATTACTCATTTGGCAATAAAATCGAAGCAGAACAAAATGATTATAACAGACTGTTGCAGACAGGAATCAGAATTCCAAGAATGTTAGACATTGATGTAGCAAATGAAAGAATATTAAAAGAGTATATTGACTATGAATGTAACAATTACATGGATGAATGGAATTTTGAAAATTGGGGGATTAAGTACTGGTCTAAGACAACGGAATTTATTGATTATATGGAGCAGCATTAGTTATGTAACTCAAGATTTTGTTCAATCCAAATCTCTTATAATCCTCAAAACTTGTTGATTTTACACGAAAAAAACTATACTATAGATAGTACCTATTATTAGAGTCAGAGCGTAGAGCAGAAAAAGATACGAGGAAGTAATGATGAGAACAGAAGATAAAACAAGAATGACAGAGGGAAGCATTTCCAGAAAAATTATTTTATTTGCGATTCCGCTGTTTCTTGGAAATTTGTTTCAGCAATTGTATAACACGGCAGATTCACTGATCGTAGGAAATTATCTCGGCAGCAATGCGTTGGCGGCAGTCAGCTCATCCGGGAATCTGATTTTTCTGATGGTTGGATTTATCAATGGCATCGCAATGGGTGCAGGTGTTGTAATTGCCAGATATTATGGAGCGAAAGACAGGGCAAATCTGGAGAAATCAATCCACACAACGGTTGCGTTTGGAATTGCAGCAGGAATTGCATTGACAGTGATCGGCATGCTTTTAGCACCGAAGATCCTGGTGTTGATGGGAACACCCGCAGAGGTGCTTCCGGAATCTATCACCTATTTCCGCACTTATTTTGCAGGCTCTATCGGAGTGATCATGTACAATATTTTTGTAGGGATTTTGCAGTCGGTTGGAGACAGCAGACATCCGCTGATTTATCTGATCATTTCTTCCTGTATCAATGTGGTGCTGGATATTTTCTTTATTTCAGGATTGGGGATGGGAGTCGGTGCAGCCGCTTTGGCAACAGCGATTTCCCAATTTGTAAGTGCATTCTTATGTCTGATCCATCTTCTGAGAGCAAAAGAAGAATATAGGCTTCAGTTAAATAAAATCCGTTTTGACAGCCAGATGCTGTGGCAGATCATACAAAACGGTGTGCCGTCCGGTTTTCAGAATTCTGTGATCGCCATTGCGAATGTTTTTGTGCAGACAAATATCAATGCATTTGGGAAAATGGCGATGGCGGGATGTGGATCTTATTCCAAAATCGAAGGATTTGCGTTTCTGCCGGTGACCTGTTTTACGATGGCGCTGACCACTTTTGTCAGCCAGAACCTTGGTGCAAAGCAGTATGACCGTGCAAAAAAAGGAGCGAGATTTGGCGTTCTCTGTTCGATTATCATTGCAGAATTGATCGGAGTTGTGATTTATACAGCCGCACCGGTGCTTATTGCAGCCTTTAACAGTGAACCGGATGTAGTACATTATGGAGTTATGCAGTCGAGAACCATTGCATTGTTCTATTTTCTGCTGGCTTTTTCCCACTGCATCGCTGCGGTGCTTCGTGGTTCGGGAAATGCATCGGTTCCAATGATCGTCATGCTGTGTGTATGGTGTCTGTTCCGTGTAAGCTATATCACGGTTACGGTTCATTTTATCCCGGATATCCGCGTGATCTTCTGGGCGTATCCATTGACCTGGAGTATTAGTTCGGTCATTTTCCTTGCTTTATTTTTGCGTGGAAAATGGGTGTATGGGTTTGAAAAGAGAAAATAAGCAGCATATCCGGCGTAGGGGAAAAGCTTGACAATTTCAGCTTTACGTCTAAAATAATATCATATGAATTTGAATGAGACTGATGCATAAAAGAATGTATCAGTCTTATCTTATGCAGAGGAGAACCGGAATTTATGAAAAAAAGTGGAACCATGAAAAAAATGCTCACCTATTATAAACCTTACATGCGTGTGTTCTGGACAGACATGTTTTTTGCAACGCTCTCTGCGGCGGTTGCCCTGATCATTCCGCTGGTCGTGCGGTATGTGACCTACAATCTTGTGTACCGTGAGCCGGCAGAAATTTTGCATCAGGCAGCATACATTGCCATTGGACTGTTTGTGCTGGTGGCGGTTGACTGTTACAGTAAATTCTACATTTGTAATTACGGACATGTGATGGGAGCGAAAATCGAGTATGACATGCGTGCGGAAATTTTCGCACATTACCAGAAACTGTCCTTTTCCTTTTATGATGACCAGAAAGTCGGACAGCTGATGAGCCGTATCACAACCGATCTTTTTGATATCAGCGAACTGATGCATCATGGACCTGAGAACATCATTCTGTCCGTGATCAAAATTGCCGGAGCACTGATCATTCTTGTGAACATCAGCCCAATGCTCGCAGTTGCAGCCTTTGCAATATTGCCGTTCATGCTGATCTATGCATTTGTCCTGAATAAAAAAATGCGTCTCGCATTCAAACAGAACCGTGTAAAAATTGCGGACATCAATGCGCAGATCGAGGACAACTTATCCGGTATCCGGGTGGTAAAATCTTTTGCCAACGAAGAGATTGAAAACCGCAAGTTTAAGCAAGGCAATGACGGTTTCCTTGCAGCCAAGAAAAACAGCTATTTTTACATGGGAAGTTATCAGGCAGGGCTTGGAGCGTTTACGACACTCATTCAGGTCAGTGTGATCCTGACAGGTACGGTGCTGATCGCAAAAGGCAGTGTGGATGTCAGCGACCTTGTCACATTTATGCTCTATATCAGTGTGTTTACGGATCCGGTCCGCACCCTCATTGATTTCACAGAGCAGTTCCAGAACGGTTATACCGGATTTGAGCGTTTTCAGGAGATCCTCGCCATTCATCCGGATATCGAGGACAAAAAAGATGCAGTGGAACTTAAGGATGTAAAAGGAGATATTACTTTTGAAAATGTTTCATTCCAGTATGAGGAAAACACGGAAAAAGTGTTGAACCATATCAGTTTAAATGTCCCGGCGGGGGCTTACATGGCATTAGTCGGTTCCTCCGGCGCAGGAAAAAGTACGCTCTGTTCCCTCATTCCACGTTTCTATGACGTGACGGGCGGCGCAGTAAAAATCGATGGAAAAGATGTGCGTGATCTCACCTTAAAGAGTCTGCGCGACCACATCGGCATTGTGCAGCAGGATGTGTATCTTTTTGTTGGAACTGTTTTTGACAATATCCGTTACGGAAAACCGGATGCGACAAGAGAGGAAGTCATCGAGGCAGCAAAAAACGCCAATGCGCATGAGTTTATCATGTCACTTCCAAACGGTTATGAGACGGACATCGGACAGCGCGGGATCAAGCTTTCCGGAGGACAGAAGCAGCGATTGTCCATCGCAAGGGTTTTCCTTAAAAATCCACCGATCCTTATTTTTGATGAGGCAACCTCCGCACTTGACAATGAGAGCGAGAAAGTGGTGCAGGATTCTCTGGAAAAACTTGCAAAAAACCGTACCACATTTGTAATTGCACACAGGCTTTCCACCATCAAAAACGCAGAGAAGATCATTGTTTTATCTGAGGATGGTATCGAAGAATCAGGAACACATGAAGAACTGATGGACAGGAAGGGAACCTACGAAAAGCTTTACAATATGCAGTTCCACAAATAAAATGAAAGCAGCAGAAAAAGAGGAGAATTGATATGCCGGAACTTATCCGTAAAAAAAAGAAAATGTCATCGTTTGAGATGATCGCATTTGGATTTGCAGGTGTGATATTACTTGGAGCAATTATTTTAATGCTTCCGATCTCATCTTCTGCCGGAGTTGTGACACCGTTTGATAAAACTTTATTTACTGCGACATCAGCTGTCTGCGTGACAGGACTTGTGGTCGTGGATACAGGAAGCTACTGGTCAGCGTTTGGCCAGGCAGTGATCTTGCTTCTGATCCAGACCGGCGGATTGGGAGTTATTACTGTGGTTGCATCTTTTTCAATGGTTTCCGGGAGAAAGATCTCGTTAATGCAGCGGAGTACGATGCAGGATGCGATTTCAGCACCGAAAGTAGGTGGAATTGTCCGGCTTACGAAATTTATTCTACAGGGAACATTTCTGATCGAATTGGTCGGTGCCATTCTCATGCTTCCTGTATTTTGCAGGGATTATGGATGGAAAGGAATCTGGATGTCAGTCTTCCATTCGGTATCGGCTTTTTGCAATGCAGGTTTTGACATACTTGGAACGACGGAACAGACATTTCCATCTCTGACAGGATATATTGCCAATCCATTGATCAATATTGTGATCATGCTTTTGATCGTGATCGGTGGCATCGGATTTCTGACCTGGGATGATTTTTGCACGAACAAATGGAACTTGAAACGTTACCGTCTGCAGAGTAAGATTATCCTCGTTACCACCGCTGTTTTGATTTTACTGCCGGCTATTTTTTTCTTTCTAAGTGATTTCGCCGGATTTTCTATGGGAAAAAGAATACTGGCTTCTTTTTTTCAGTCGGTAACTCTTCGGACGGCAGGCTTTAATACGGCAGATCTTGGTGCAATGAACGATTCTTCCAAAGCAATCATGATTTTGATGATGCTGATCGGTGGATCTCCGGGATCAACGGCAGGAGGTATGAAGACAACAACGATCGCAGTGCTGATACTGAATGCGTTTGCAACATTCGGAAGAGAACCGGAAACAGAGGTTTTTGGAAGAAGATTTGATAACACAGTGGTGAAAAATGCGGCAACGATCGCTATTTTGTATTTTTTCCTGTTTTTTGCAGGAGGAATCGCAATCAGTCAGATAGAACATGTTGCATTATCGGATTGCCTTTTTGAAACAGCATCGGCAGTGGGCACGGCAGGACTTACATTAGGGATCACAACGGAGCTTGGACTGGTATCACATCTGATATTGGTTGTTTTGATGTATCTTGGAAGAGTTGGCGGACTGACACTTATATATGCTGCAATTTCAGTAAAAATCCAGAGCGGGGCAAAAAGACCGCTTGATAAAATAACTGTTGGATAAAGGAGAAAATTATAATGAAAAATATTTTGCTTATCGGACTCGGAAGATTTGGAAAGCATGTTGCATACCAGTTGAATGAGCTTGGACATGAAGTAATGGCTGTGGATGAGAATGAAAATCTTGTCAATGAAATTCTTCCGTATGTTACAGACGCACAGATCGGTGACAGTACCAATGAGAATTTTCTGGAGTCGCTTGGAATCAAAAATTATGATATTTGTTTTGTGACGATCGGAGGCAATTTCCAGAATTCCCTGGAGACAACTTCTCTTTTGAAAGAACTTGGCGCTAAAATGGTCATATCGCGTGCAGAGCGGGATGTACAGGCAAAGTTCCTGCTTCGCAACGGAGCAGACGAGGTCATTTATCCGGAAAAACAGATCGCCAACTGGGCAGCGATCCGCTATACGGCAGATCATATCCATGATTATATCGAAGTGGATGATTCTCATGCTATTTTTGAGGTGGAGGTGCCGGGAGGCTGGATCGGAAAAACGATCGGTGAACTGGATATCCGTAAAAAGTACAGCATCAGTATTCTGGCAATCAAAACAGACGGAAAGATGAATATGGCGATTGGTCCGGATATGGAATTAAGCAGTGAAGATACCCTTTTGGTTCTCGGTACATACAAGGATATGCAGAAGTGTTTTCGGATATAATGGATAAAAATAAACAGGGTATAAAATAATTATTAAAAATTGCACAAAATTTGCATTTTGTAAAATAATCGAGTAAAATAGGAATGTTCGGGCAGAAAGTGTGATCCGGACAGACAAAGATAATACAATGTAACCATGATAATCTGCATTCTGCATATTATCAAGACATAAAAAGGAGTGGATTTATTATGACAAAAATTGATATTATTTCCGGTTTCTTAGGAGCAGGAAAAACAACATTTATTAAAAAAATGATCGATGAGGTATTTAAGGGCGAGAAGATCGTTCTGATCGAGAATGAGTTCGGTGAAGTCGGAATCGACGGCGGTTTCTTAAAAGATGCAGGAATCCAGATCACCGAGATGAATTCCGGCTGTATCTGCTGCTCATTAGTAGGTGATTTCGGAAAGAATCTTCACGAAGTGATTGACAAATATCATCCGGACCGCATTCTGATCGAGCCATCCGGTGTCGGTAAGTTATCCGATGTTATGAAGTCTGTGATCGATATCGAGAAAGAGGAAGACGTTAAATTAAACGGACTCGTAACTGTCGTAAATGCTTTAAAAGCGAGCAAGCAGATGAAAGCATTCGGTGAATTTTTTAATAATCAGATTGAATATGCTACAGTTGTTGTACTGAGCAGAAGCCAGAATGCAACACCTGAGCAGTTAGAACTTTGTGTAAAACAGATCCAGTCACTGAATCCTAAGGCTGCAATCATCACAACAGCATGGGATGCAATCAAAGGCGAGCAGATCTTAAAAGTGATCGAGGGAGCAGATTCTCTTGAGATGAAACTGATGGCTGAGCAGCATGCCAAAGAAGAGGCAGAGGAGCATGAGCATGAACATCACCATCATGACCACGATCATGAAGACCACGACCACGAACATGAACATCATCACGATCATGAAGACCATGACCACGACCATGAGCACCATCATGAACATGACGAAAACTGCACCTGCGGATGCCATGACCATGAGCATCATCATCACCATCATGCAGATGAAGTGTTTACAAGCTGGGGCAAAGAGACGCCTCACAAATTCACGAAGGAAAAGATCGAGGATGTATTAAAGACTCTCTGCGAGACAGATGATTACGGAACAATCCTCCGTGCCAAGGGAATGGTAGAAGATGAGAATGGCACATGGATTTATTTTGACATGGTTCCGGGTGAATATGAGCTTCGTGACGGCGAGCCTGACTATACAGGAAGACTTTGTGTGATCGGCTGCAACATTGACGAACACAGATTAGAAGAGTTATTCGGAATTTAATAAGGGAGAATATATATGAACGAAATACCAGTATATTTATTTACCGGTTTTATGGACAGTGGAAAGACCTCCCTCATCAAAGACACCTTATTTGAGCAGGGTTTTGCAAAAGAGGGAAAAAGCCTTGTCATCTGCTGTGAAGACGGTGATGCAGAGTTTACTGATGAAGAACTTGAAAAAAATAATGTAAAACTTGTCATGGTAGACAGTGAGGCAGATTTTACAGAGGACTTTTTGAAAAAAGTAAATACCGAGTACCAGCCGGAGCAGGTATTCTTAGAGTACAACGGAACCTGGCAGATGGGAACACTCATGGATATGGAACTTCCAAAGTACTGGATGATCGTACAGCAGCTTGCCACGGTAGATGCAACGACTTTCGATATGTATCTTGCAAATATGCGTACAATGATCATGGAACAGCTTTTTTCCGCAGATGTCGTGATCTTCAATCGCTGTGATGACAGTACAGACAAAGGAAAATACCGCAGAAATGTCAAGGCATTAAACCGGAAAGCACAGCTTGTCTATGAGCGTGCGGACGGAACACTTGACGAGAGACCGGAGGAGTTACCGTTTGACATTACTGCGGATGAGATTGAAATTTCCGATGCAGATTATGCGATCTGGTATATGGATTGTCAGGACAATCCGAAAAAGTATGAGGGTAAGAAAGTTTCTTTCTTAGCACTTGTATACAATCCGGACAAACTGAAAAAAGGAATTATGGTTCCGGGACGTTTTGCAATGACCTGCTGTGTGGAGGATGTTACCTTCATCGGCTTCAAAACGAAATACGATAGGGAGGATGAAATTCCGCACAAATCCTGGATCAATATCACAGCAGAAGTACACGTAGAATTCGCAAAAGAGTACAAGGGAAAAGGTCCTGTATTGTATCCAATTTCCATAACTCCAGCCGAGAAGCCGGAAGATGAACTCGTATACTTCTCATAAAAATAAAAAAAGGTGTTGACAAAGATACGTTAATGTATTAAAGTAACACCATAAAGAAAAACCGTTGAGAAAGAGTAGTAAGTAATCTGTTGATATTACAGAGAGCTGCAGGTGGTGGGATTGCAGTATGGATCATTTTACTGAATGGACTTTCGAGGGTGACCTGAACAACATACATAAAGCATACAGAGCCATGTATCAGCAGTAGGAGTCACCGGGAACCGAACCCGTTATCAATCAGGCGTGTATGATAGTACATGAGAGAGTGGACCGGATGGTCAAGATGAGTGGTACCGCGATAATAAGATTTTATTACCGTCTCAAGCAACAGCTTGAGACGGTTTTTGTTTACTTGCAAACAAAACCGCAATACATGATTCTTATAACTTTCAAAACGGATTTCTTTCAAAAAACATTTTTAAAATTTGGAGGAAAAAATGATGAAGAGAAAAATGATGGCAGCAGTATTGACAATGGCAATGGCAGCAGCAATGATCGGTGGATGCGGAAACAGCACAGACACATCCAATGCAGGAAACAGCACGAACACAACAGAGAGCAGTGCAGACGCAGCCGATTCCGCAAAGGACACTGCACAGAATACTGCAGACAAAACCGTGTACAAAGTTGGAATCGTACAGTATGTAGATGATGCATCCTTAAACCAGATTGAGAAAGCAATTGAAGCAGAGCTGGATGCAAAAGGAGCAGAACTTGGTGTGACATTTGATTATGCAGATTACACCTATAATGGTCAGGCAGATTCCTCTACCCTGAACCAGATCGCAGCAGATCTTGTGGCAGAGGGTGTCGATGTGATCATTCCGATCGCAACGCCGGCAGCAATGATCATGCAGAACGCAACGGAAGATAATCAGATCCCGATTGTATTTTCCGCAGTATCAGATCCGGTCGGAGCAGGACTTGTAGCAAGTGCAGATGCTCCGGGTGCCAATATTACAGGAACATCCGATGCAATTGATGTGGCACAGATCATGGATTTCATTTTGGCAGCGGATCCGGATGCTGCAAAAATCGGATTTCTGTATGATAAGAGCCAGGATTCTTCCACAAGTGCTATTCAGGCGGCAAAAGATTACTGCGATGAACATGGGATCTCCTATGTAGAAAAAACAGGTACAACAACCGGTGAGATCCAGGCAGCAGCAGATTCCCTGGTGGCAGAAAAAGTAGACGCTATTTTTACACCACAGGACAACACTGTTATGACAGCAGAACTTGCGATTTTTGAAAAATTTGCAGACGCAGGTATCCCTCACTACACAAGTGCAGATTCCTTTGCTTTAAACGGAGCATTCTTAGGATACGGCGTCAACTATGAGACACTCGGAACAAAGACAGCAGACATGGTTGCAGATATTCTTGCAAACGGAGCAGATCCGGCCACAACACCGGTAGAAACATTAGACAGCGGTATCGTAACCGTAAATACAGAGATTGCAGAAAAAGTCGGAATCGATTATTCTATCTTTAAAGATATGTGTTCCGAATTGATCGAGACAGTAACAGCAGAGGAGTTTAATTAAGGTATGGGTTCCATTATTACATTATCAATTGTACAGAGTGCATTAGAACTTGGTTTTATCTATGCACTGGTCGCACTGGCATTATTTATATCCTTCAGTATTTTAAACATTGCGGATCTTTCGACCGATGGATGTTTTACATTGGGATGTGCCGTCTGTGCATCGGTGACGCTTGCAGGTCATCCGATACTGGGATTATTTGCAGCGATGGCAGCTGGTGTCTGCTCCGGTTTTGTGACCGCTTTCTTACAGACAAAAATGGGGATTCAGTCCATTTTGGCGGGAATCATCGTAAATACCGGATTGTATACAATTAATATTGCAGTAATGGGATTCGCTTCCAACATGAACTTATTCAACTGTGAATCCGTTTTTACCTGGGCAAAAACAGCGATCGGTGGAACGTGGTATAAACTGATCGTGGCTGCACTGATCGTTATCATTGTAGGAGTGCTGATCTCTTTCTTTTTAAATACAAGGCTTGGACTTTCCATCCGCGCAACTGGAGATAATCCGGATATGGTAAGAGCTTCCAGCATTAATACAAGTGCCATGATCACGATCGGACTTTGTGTTGCCAATGCCCTGACCGGTCTCTCCGGCGGACTGCTTGCGCAGTATCAGAAATCCTGTGATATCAATCTTGGAACCGGAATGGTAACAATCGCACTCGCCAGCCTGATCATTGGGGAATCTATCATTGGAAAAGGCGGTATGTTACAGCGTGTGACCGGCGTTATTTTAGGAAGCTGCCTGTATCGTTTTATCGTGGCAGTTGCCCTGAGATTAAATGTACCGGCAGAGTGTTTAAAACTTGTTTCTGCAATCATTGTAGCCGTGGCGATCGCATTCCCATATCTGAAAAAGCAGATGAATTTTTACCGGCAGAAACGTGCCGCAAAGGCTCAGAACCAGATATACGTTCAGGAGATTATGAAAAATGACAGCGAAGGAGGAGAAAGATAATGGCAGAGAAGAACGCAATGCTTGTGATGCGCGATGTCAGCAAAACTTTTAATCCGGGAACTGTCAATGAAAAATGTGCATTAAAAAATCTGAATCTCACCTTAAAGCAGGGGGATTTTGCAACGATCGTAGGAAGCAACGGAGCCGGAAAATCAACGCTGTTTAATGCGATAACAGGAGCTTTTTTTGCAGACAAAGGACTGATCATGCTGGATGGTGAGGACATTACCTATCAGAAAGAGCATGTCCGCAGTAAAGTGATTGGTCATTTGTTTCAGGATCCATTGAAGGGAACCGCACCACATATGACGATCGAGGAGAATATGGCGCTTGCCTACCTGCGCACGACTACTTCAAAGAATGCCTATTTCAGCCGGATCAAGGCAGCGGACAAGAAAAAATTCAGAGAGCAGCTCGCACTGCTTGACATGGGGTTAGAAGACCGTATGAAGCAGCCGGTCGGACTTTTGTCCGGTGGACAGCGTCAGGCACTCACACTTTTGATGGCAACGATGGTGACTCCTAAGATTTTGCTGCTGGATGAGCATACCGCAGCTTTAGACCCTGCCACCGCAGAGAAAGTACTGAACCTCACAAAAAAGATAGTGTCAGAGCAGAACATCACCTGCCTTATGGTCACGCACAACATGCATCAGGCGCTTGAACTTGGAAACCGTACCCTCATGATGGATTCGGGAAATATTGTGCTGGATGTTTCCGGGGAAGAACGGGAAAAGATGTCAGTGGATGATCTGTTAGAGCAGTTTGCAGTCCGTGCCGGAAAGGCATTGGATAATGACAGAATTCTGTTTTCCAAAGTGGAGGCATAATAGTGGTGTAGTAAGAATAGAAGCTATAAATAATTAGTATGTTTCAATTATATGAAAAAGCAATAAAACAAGGGAAAAGCCGTTGAAATCTAACGGCTTTTCCTTTATTATATAAAGTAATGCTAAAAAAATGTATATTTTCATAGGAGATTCGTGATTAAGGAAAACGATTACAGAGATGAAAAAGGCAGTGAGTATATACAAGGAGGAAAAACATGTATCCAATCGTTAGAAGAGAAAAACTGGCAGACAAGATCTATCTTATGGATGTCAAGGCTCCCCGTGTTGCGCAGTATTGCGAACCGGGACAGTTTGTGATTGTAAAAATTGATGAGGAAGGTGAACGTATTCCGCTTACCATCTGTGATTACGACAGGGAAGAGGGAACGATCACGATCGTATTCCAGACCGTAGGAGCTTCCACAGAGCGTATGGTAAGCTTGCAGGAAGGGGATGCTTTTGAAGATTTCGTTGGACCTCTGGGATGCCCATCGGATCTGATCCATGAAGATATCGAAGAATTAAAGAAAAAGAAAATTTTATTTGTTGCAGGCGGTGTCGGTACAGCTCCGGTTTATCCTCAGGTAAAATGGCTGCATGAGCATGGTGTTGACTGTGATGTCATCATGGGTTCACGTAACAAAGATTTACTGATCTTAGAGGATGAGATGAAAAAAGTTGCCACAAATCTTTATGTGACAACAGATGATGGTTCGTATGGTTTCAAGGGAACCGGTACTGCACAGCTGCAGGAACTCTGGGATAATGGAAAGCGTTATGACCACTGTGTGGCGATCGGACCAATGATCATGATGAAATTTGTCTGCAAACTGACAAAAGAATTAGGGATTCCAACCATTGTTTCCATGAATCCGATCATGGTAGACGGAACCGGAATGTGTGGTGCATGTCGTCTGGTTGTCGGCGATGAAGTGAAATTTGCATGTGTAGACGGACCGGAGTTCGACGGACATCTGGTTGATTTTGATCAGGCAATGAGAAGACAGGCTCAGTATAAGACCGAAGAGGGAAGAGCCATGCTGAAATTACAGGAAGGTGCAACACATCACGGTGGATGCGGCAATTGTAACAGTTAAAAATCAGAAATTTTGCAGATCAGAGAGAAAGCTGTCTGGTCAGTTACATAGAATCAGGAGGAAAAAATGGACGTATTAACTAGAGTTCCGGTTCGTGAGCAGGAGCCAGCCGTTCGTGCAGCGAACTTTGAAGAAGTATGTTTGGGATATAACGAAGAAGAGGCAATGGCAGAAGCTGCCCGCTGCTTAAACTGTAAAAATGCACAGTGTATGAAAGGATGTCCGGTATCCATCAATATTCCGGGATTTATCGCAGAAGTCAAAGAAGGTAATTTTGAGGCTGCTTACCATGTGATCAGCGAGTCTTCCGCACTTCCGGCAGTCTGTGGCCGTGTATGTCCACAGGAGACACAGTGTGAGGGAAAATGTATCCGTGGAATCAAAGGAGAGCCTGTAGCAATCGGTAAATTAGAGCGTTTTGTTGCGGACTGGGCAAGAGAACATGGCATTAAACCGAAAAAGGCAGAAAAGTTAAATGGACATAAAGTAGCAGTGATCGGCTCAGGCCCGGCAGGTCTTACCTGTGCAGGAGATCTTGCAAAGCTTGGTTATGATGTGACGATTTTCGAGGCATTACATCAGGCAGGTGGTGTGTTAGTTTATGGTATCCCTGAATTCCGTCTTCCAAAGCAGAAGGTTGTTGCCGCTGAAGTGGAAAACGTGAAAGCATTAGGGGTTAAGAT
>ENA-OUQN01001585-OUQN01001585.1-human-gut-metagenome-genome-assembly--contig:-NODE-1585-length-13076-cov-8.372322_pt1 | contig 13076 bp, 8 predicted proteins | sample MGYA00237950_ERZ548832 | MGnify/ENA primary metagenome ERZ548832 (study PRJEB26490, sample SAMN05194703) | human gut metagenome | biome: terrestrial biome; feature: human-associated habitat; material... | reverse complement strand
TAGCAAGGATGCAATAAGTTAGATCTGCCCATGGATAGTTCATGAAACAACCCTGATCATCAAGCGGTGTATCTTGACATTCTATTCGCGTTATGCTAACCTTTTTAAGGAATGAAAAGCAGTGATAAGCGAAACGCGATGAGGAAGAGAGTAGTCTGTAACAGATTCTACAGAAAAGTCCTGAAGGCTGTCAGGCCGGATGCTGAGAGGGATGGATGGAAGACAGATGAAGATGGCTTCTGAGCAGCGCAGATGAGCCGGGATAGTTTAATTCAAGGAAGCTGTTTCAGCGGGAAATTGAATTGCTGAAGAGATTCAGGTTAGTCTGTGAAGGGATTCGCCCTTTATAGCGAAGAGTATCAACAGTGAGAAATGCCGTAGTGTTCAAAGTGGTTTTGATTAACAAAGCAGTTTTTACTAACGAAAATGCAGATACTCATAGAGGTTTCTTTCCGTGAGGAAGGAACGAAGAGAAGTGGTAACACGAAAGTAGGATTCGTCTTCTCAGGGATGCAAGTCCCTGGGAGGGCGTTTTTTAATATATTAGGTTCTTTCCTAACATATTAAAAACGCTCCGCTAGGGATGTTCCGGAAAATCCAGAAAAAATCGTATTAGTAATCACTGAAAGTTGAGAAAAGAATCCCACATTGTGGGAAAAGGAGGCAGACAAATGTCAGAAAAACCAAAATATTATATAACAACAGCGATTGCCTATACATCAGGTAAACCGCATATCGGAAACACATACGAGATTGTGCTTGCAGATGCAATCGCACGTTACAAGAGAAGCCAGGGATATGATGTATTCTTCCAGACAGGAACAGATGAGCACGGACAGAAGATCGAGCTCAAAGCCGAGGAGGCTGGAATCACACCAAAGGAATTCGTAGATAATGTATCAACAGAAATCAAAAGAATCTGGGATCTGATGGATACATCTTATGACAAATTCATCCGTACAACAGATGAAGATCATGAGAAACAGGTTAAGAAGATTTTCAAGAAACTTTACGACAAGGGAGATATTTACAAGGGACATTATGAAGGAATGTACTGTACACCGTGTGAGTCTTTCTTCACAGAGTCTCAGCTTGTAGATGGAAAATGTCCGGACTGCGGTCGCCCGGTTCAGCCGGCAAAGGAAGAGGCATATTTCTTCAAAATGAGCAAGTATGCTGACCGCCTGATCGAGTATATCAATACACATCCGGAGTTCATCCAGCCGGTTGCCCGTAAGAACGAGATGATGAACAACTTCCTTCTTCCGGGACTTCAGGACCTGTGTGTATCCAGAACATCCTTCAAGTGGGGAATTCCGGTAGATTTCGATCCAAAGCACGTTGTATATGTATGGCTTGATGCTCTTACAAACTATATCACAGGAATCGGATATGATGCAGACGGAAACAGTACAGAGCAGTTCAACAAGCTGTGGCCGGCAGACCTTCATCTGATCGGAAAAGATATCATCCGTTTCCATACAATTTACTGGCCAATCTTCCTTATGGCACTTGATCTTCCACTTCCGAAACAGGTGTTTGGACATCCGTGGCTGCTTCAGGGAGACGGTAAGATGAGTAAGTCTAAAGGAAATGTTCTCTATGCAGATGAACTCGTTGATTTCTTTGGCGTAGATGCAGTTCGTTACTTTGTACTGCATGAAATGCCATTCGAGAATGACGGTGTTATTTCCTGGGAGCTGATGGTAGAGCGTCTGAACTCTGATCTTGCAAATACACTTGGAAACCTTGTAAACAGAACTGTTTCTATGACAAACAAATACTTCGGCGGAACAGTAGAAGATAAGGGTGTTGTAGAAGATGTAGATGCAGAACTGAAAGCAGTTGTAGAGAATGCTTCTAAAGCAGTTGATGCTAAGATGGCAGACCTCCGCGTTGCCGATGCGATTACAGAAATCTTCAATCTGTTCAAACGCTGCAATAAATATATTGATGAGACAACTCCTTGGGTACTCGGAAAAGATGAATCCAAGAAGGATCGCCTTTCTACAGTACTTTGGAATCTGATCCAGAGCATTTCTGAAGGTGCAAGACTTCTTGAATCTTTTATGCCTTCTACAAGTAAGAAGATCCTTGAGCAGCTTGGTAACGGACATGTAACAGAGAAACCGGAGATCCTGTTCCAGCGAATGGATCTCGAAGAGGTTATGAAGAAAGTTGAAGAACTTCATCCGAAGGTAGAAGAAAAGAAAGAGGAAGAAGCTGTTATCGACATTGAGCCGAAAGATGAGATCACATTTGAGCAGTTCGGAGCAATGCAGTTCCAGGTTGGAGAGATCATTGCATGTGAGGCTGTAAAGAAATCTAAAAAGCTTCTCTGCTCTCAGGTAAAAGTTGGAAGCCAGGTAAAACAGATCGTATCCGGAATCAAAGCACATTACACACCGGAAGAAATGGTTGGTAAGAAAGTTATGGTTCTTGTAAACCTGAAACCTGCGAAGCTGGCAGGCGTACTTTCAGAGGGAATGCTGCTTTGTGCAGAAGATGCAGAAGGTAACCTTGCACTGATGACACCGGAAAAAGAAATGCCGGCTGGAGCAGAAATCTGTTAATCAAAATGTTTGAAAATTCAGATAATTACAACCGAAGTAGATAATAAATAAAAAATATAAAAAAATCAAATGAATATATTGACAAATTAGACGCCGAATGTTATTATATAACCATCAAAGAGAGAAAGAAATCTCCCAAAGATATTTAACTAAGAAGGCAAAAGTAACAGATGCCTGATTAGATTAAAAATACAAGTTCAACAGGAGGTCAGTCCCATGGACAGTATAGTTTCAGATTTTTATCAATATGTCAGTGGTATGATGAGTGAAGGTTCCTGTGAAGAAAGAGACCTTTGCCAAGCGTAAAAGTCCAGTAGAAAGAAAAGAAGATCAAAGATCGGAGAGTACGGAAACTGGAAGCAAAGAGAAAAAGATGAATCACTCATAGATGTATTGAATAAAAATACCGCATATAACATAGAATGAAAAATGTGTAAAGAAACATTGAAAGGACATGTTATAATCTCAGATTTGTTATAAAAGCAGGAATGACTTGACAGAAGATTTAATACATAAAGTATTGAATGGATATGAAAATCATTCAGGTGATAAAATAACAGACGACAAAGGTCTCACAGGAACGTAGAATCGCGAATAATCTCCGATACAAAATATAAAATTATAATAATAATACAATTAAATAACACTAAAAATGCACTTTCAAAAGGAATTGAAGGTGCATTTTTTTGACATTACAGACCTCATATGGTAGAATAATGAAAGAGTATCGGCTAGTGCCTAATGGACACATTCAGACCAAAACTAATATTTCAATGACAATGAGGTGAGTACAGTGGATAAGTATGAATATAAGTTAAAGACAGAAGAGATGCTGGAACTTATGGAAGATGGAGAATACAGAAAAGCAGCGGCAGCAGCAGATCTGATTGACTGGAAGCGTGTCCGTAACGCAGGGATGCTGATGAATGTCAGTGATATTTATGAAAAAACAAAAGAGTATCAGAAGAGCTATGATGTGATGAATCTTGCATATCGCCGTTCTGAAGGAAGCCGCAAGGTGATCTATAAGTTATGTTCTCTTGCAATTAAGACAAAGAATATAGATGAAGCAATCGACTATTATGACGAATTTATCCAGATTGCACCGAAAGATCCGAACAGGCATATCCTTAGATATCAGATCTTAAGAGCGCAGAGAGCGCCGATCGAACAGCAGATTGAGGCTCTGGAGGAATTTAAGAAGGCAGAATATATTGAAGAGTGGGCTTATGAACTGGCGAAGCTTTATCGCGAAGCAGGTATGATGACAGAATGTCTGGAAGAGTGTGATGATTTGATCCTTTGGTTCAGCGAGGGTAAGTATGTTTATAAGGCAATGGAACTGAAGATGCAGTATAAGCCATTGTCACCATCGCAGCAGCAGAAATATGATCACAGATATGAGAAGCTTTCTTCAGAGACAGAAGAAATACCGGATCTGACTTCCTATTTAGGAGAAGACGAGGAAAAAGATTCTGCGTTAGAAGGAGCCGAAGCACTTGGAGATACAAGATCAATCGGGTTGACAGAGCAGCCGGTGATGGAGAACGACAGTACTTCCGATGTGATTGACACGGATGCGGTTACTTTGGAAGCGGCAGAAGAGCCGGATGCCGAAGTAGAAAATCCGGAAGAAGCAGGAGTAGAAACAGCAGAAGTTATAGAAGCTTCCGAGGATGAGTCAGAAGTTCAGCCGGCAACGGTAGAGACAAGTGGAGATAAGAGAACACTTAGCAAAGATACTGCTTCCATACCGGTTGTCGGTAAGAATCCGGTAAAACCAGTCAAGAAGAAACTCGGAGATACGATGCGGTTAGATGAAGCTCTGCAGCAATTACTCAATCCGAAACCGGAAGTTCAGGCAGAACCGGGAGAAGAAGTCGAACCGGATATGACAGATCTGGAAGAGGATATTGCAGCAATTGAGGATGTAGAAGATCTTGAGATCGTGAATCAACTGACAGAAGAGAAGAAAGCTGAGGAAGCCAGTAAAGAACGAGTAGTTCCATCAGGGATGAAAGAACTGATACCGGAACCGGAGACAGAAGAAGAACTTATAGAACAGGCAGTGGAGGAGACTTCAGAAGATGTCCCAGAAGATGCAGTTACTATAGAAGCAGGAGAAGCAGAACCGGAAGAAGTTCTTGAAGTAGAAGAGGCAGAACCGGAAGAGGAAGAAATTCTTGAAGTAGAAGAGGCAGAACCGGAAGAGGAAGAAATCCTTGAAGTAGAAGAAGCAGAACCGGAAGAGGAAGAAATCCTTGAAGCAGGAGAAGCAGAACCGGAAGAGGAAGAAATCCTTGAAGCAGGGGAAGCAGAACCGGAAGAGGAAGAAATCTTTGAAGTAGAAGAAGCAGAACCGGAAGAGGAAGAAATTCTTGAAATAGATGCAGCTGAGTCAGAAGATCTGACAGATGAATCAGAAGATTTGTCTGAGGTGGAGGAACTGATCTCAGAAACTGAAGTTGTCAATGATGAAGATGATTCAGAAGGAGCAGCAGTAAGAGAGATTATGGACAATAAAAATAATGAAGAACCAATTTTATCACCAGAGATACAGAAACTGATTGATGAGATTGAAGGTGTTATTCCGGAAGAGGAAGAAGTAGATGCAACAGTAAGTTCAGAAGAAGTTCTTGAGGTAGAAGAAGAACCACATGAAAATATGGGAGAGCTTGCGGATGATCTCAGACTCGGTGAGGATGAGTACGAAGATTATGATGCGTATGACTGGGATGATGCAGAAGAGTTTGACGAAGACGATATTTTAGATGATTATGAAGAGTCTGATGACGATTTGTTGGATGATTATGAAGAGTCTGATGACGATCTGCCGGATGATTATGAAGACGCTGATGATGATCTGTTCGGTGAGGAAGACGGATATGATGATCTGGATGCCTATGGTTATGAAGAAGACGATGAGGATGATGAAGTAATTAATCCAAGAGATCTTTTCACAGCAGAAGATAAGATTTCAGATGATGATCTTCTTGGTCTGAATTCTTATGAAGAAGTGCCAAATTTTGAAGATGAATTCAGCGTGAATCCAGCGCATAGTGAGGAACCGGATGACAGAGAGATTCCGGATGAAGATGACGGAATTGATATCATGTCTGCGACGACACCATTGAGCCGTAAAGAGACTGCAAAATTGATCGCAACAGGTAAGACATCACCATTACCGTTAGATGAGATTGCAGATGCAATGTCTGATACAGGATTTATTGTACATGGTCGTTATGATCTTGAAACACAGAGTGGAATCGGTACAAGAGCAGGACTTACAGAGGAACAGAAAAAACTCTTCTCTTATTTTGTACCTGTGCGTGGTATGAGTGAGCAGCTGGTAGATGTACTTGAGCAGGATAAGAACTGTACAAACCGCAAAGGAACTTCCAGAACAGGAAACCTTCTGATTATTGGAAATAAAGGAAATGGAAAGACAGTCCTTGCTGTTGATGTTGTAAAGGCAATTCAGAAGCAGCGTGACATCCGTCAGGGCAAGGTTGCGATTGTAACAGGAGAGTCACTGAATAAGAAGAGAATCGGAGACATTTTCCGTAAACTGTACGGCGGTGCACTGATCATTGAAAAAGCCGGACAGATGAACGAAAAAACACTCGCCAAGCTGAACAAAGCAATGGAGCAGGATACAGGAGAACTTTTAGTAGTTCTTGAAGAGCAGAGAAAACCATTGGACAGACTTCTTTCTTCCAACAGAGAATTCAGAAGAAAATTTACTTCCAGACTTGAAGTGCCGATCTTTATTAATGATGAGCTTGTAACATTTGGACAGACTTATGCTCAGGAGAATGGTTACAGAATCGATGAGATGGGAATTCTTGCACTGTACAGTAAGATTGATTCTTTACAGAGAGAAGATCATGCAGTAACAGTAGCAGAAGTGAAAGAAGTGATGGATGATGCGATTGCTCATTCACAGAAAGCTTCCGCAAAGAAACTTGTGAAGAGAGTATTTGGAAAGAATACAGATTCTTCCGACAGAATTCTGCTTTCAGAGAAAGATTTCAACATTTAATGACATATATTTGTTAAGAATTAATAGACAGTCAGTAAAACGACTGTCTATTTTTGTGCAATAATACATTTTCTCTTTCTTTTTTATACAGTATCAAGTATAATAAAACTATAGTGTTCAAGGGGAGAATGAAACTTTGTTACCAATTGAAAGATTCGGTAATGTGCCTTGATCTATAAGAAATTGTATGGTTTTTAAATCATTACAATCAGGAATATATTTGAGCAGTGAGGTGGCTTTATGGTTAAGAAAAACAGCACGAAGACGAAAGTGCAGCCTTATGAGATCGGAGAACTTGACCATTATCTTTTTGGGCAGGGAAATCATTATGAGATTTATAAAAAGATGGGTGCCCATGAGGTGACAAACAACGGAAAAAGAGGAGTATATTTTGCGGTATGGGCTCCTCATGCAGTAAACGTTTCTGTAATCGGAGAGTTTAATGACTGGGATGAGACGAAAGATAAGATGAAGAGAGGGGAGCCTCTCGGAATATACACATGCTTCGTTCCGGAGGCGAAGAAAGGGGATTTGTATAAGTTCTGTATAGAGACACAGGCGGGTGAGAAGATCTATAAAGCAGATCCATTTGCTAATTATGCAGAGCTCCGACCGGGAACAGCATCCAGAATTACAGACATTTCTAATCTGAACTGGTCAGACAGTAAGTGGATGACAGCTCGTGAGAAGTGGGATAACAAAGAAGAACCAGTGTCTATTTACGAAGTGCATATGGGTTCCTGGATGAGACATCCCGGAAGAGAAGATGAAGGATTTTATACATATCGTGAGTTTGCAGAAGCAATTACAAAGTATATAAAAGAGATGGGATATACTCATGTTGAGTTGATGGGAATCGCAGAGCATCCGTTTGACGGTTCCTGGGGATATCAGGTGACTGGATATTATGCACCAACTTCACGCTATGGAACACCGGAAGATTTTGCATATATGGTAAATTATCTTCATAAGAATAATATCGGTGTTATTCTTGACTGGGTACCGGCGCATTTCCCGAAAGATGCACATGGTCTGGCAGATTTTGATGGAACACCGACATTCGAATATCCAGATCCGAGAAAAGGTGAGCATCCTGATTGGGGAACGAAGGTTTTCAATTATGAAAAACCGGAAGTTTCTAACTTCCTTCTGGCGAATGCATTGTTCTGGGTTGAACATTATCATGTAGACGGACTTCGTGTAGATGCAGTGGCATCTATGCTGTATCTGGACTACGGAAGAGAAGATGGACAGTGGATTCCGAATAAATTTGGCGGAAATGAGAATCTTGAGGCGATTGCATTCTTTAAACATCTGAATTCTGTAGTTTGCGGAAGAAATAAAGGCGTTATGATGATCGCAGAAGAGTCCACAGCATGGCCGAAGGTGACAGGATCTCCTGAGGATGATGGACTTGGATTTACTTTGAAGTGGAATATGGGATGGATGCATGACTTTACAGAATATATGAAACTGGATCCTTATTTCAGAAAAAATGCACATCATATGATGACATTTTCTATGGAATATGCATATTCAGAGAACTATATTCTTGTACTTTCTCATGATGAGGTTGTTCATCTGAAATGCTCCATGTTGAATAAGATGCCGGGAGAAGGATGGGATAAGTTCCGCAACTTGAAGGTGGCATATGCATTTATGATGGGACATCCTGGAAAGAAACTTCTCTTTATGGGACAGGAGTTCGCACAGCTTCGTGAGTGGAGTGAAGAGAGAGAACTGGATTGGTTCCTTCTTGCAGAAGAACCGCATCAGCAGATTCAGAACTGGTATAAAGACTTGCTTCATCTTTATAAGAAGAATAAGGCATTGTATGAGTTGGATAATGATCCGAAGGGATTTGACTGGATCAATAAGGATGATATCTTCCGGAGTATTTTCAGTTTCACAAGACATTCAAAAGATGGTAAGAAAAATCTGCTCTTTGTATGCAATTTTACACCGGTAGACAGACCGGATTACCGTGTTGGTGTTCCGAGAAGAAAGCAGTTTAAGCTTGTTCTTAACAGTGATGAGACAAAATACGGTGGATCGGGAGAAGAACGCCCATTGGTTTACAAGCCAGAGAAACAGGAATGTGATGGTCAGAAATATTCCTTTGCATATCCTCTTCCGGGATATGGTGTGGCAGTATTTGAGTATTAAGTTGTATAGTATAATGTTTTCCACGAATAGATGGAACAGGAATTAGACATACATTAATTTGCCCCTGCATAGATTGTAAAAAAACAAACTATGCAGGGGCTTTTCTATGAGAGAATATATTGAGGAGCGTGCAGTAGAAATTGCAAATTATATTATAGAAAATAATGCGACAGTGAGACAGACAGCAAAACAGTTTCGGATTAGTAAGAGTACGGTGCATAAGGATGTTACAGAACGTCTGCTTCAGATCAATCCATCATTGGCTCATGAAACGCGTAAGGTTTTAGACACCAACAAATCAGAACGTCACATTCGGGGAGGGCTTGCTACCAGAGAAAAATATTTACACTTGCATGCTTCCAATTATTGAAGTTAATGTTACAATAAAAGTGGATATTCAATCAGAAACACGGACATTGAGAGGAGATTGTTCAAATGCGGGTGGCAATCGTTGAAAGGGATGAAAAAGTATTAGAAGAACTGAAAAAAGGTTTAAAACGCGTAGATCCGAATTACGAGTTGGCGGGGATTGCAGGGAACGGACAGTCTGCATATGAGATGATAACAGTTATGCAGCCAAATCTTGTTATTATGGACATTGGGCTTCCGCGGATGAATGGGTTAAATCTTTTGAGAAAATTACGCACGGAAGGACGTGAGTTCCGTGTGATTATTATAACAAAGGATGAAGATTTTCAACAGGCAAAGCAGGCAATCGATCTGGGGGTGGACGGATATTTAGTACAGCCGTTCCGGCCGATGGAGCTTAAGAGGGCATTAAGCCGTATTCATGAAAAAATTAGGAATGAATATTGGATGCAGGCTTCTTTTACTGTTGAAAATATTCTGTTAAGCTGCAGATATGGAGAAATTATATCGAATCAGAAGTTAAATGAAATGACTATCCGGAAATATGGTTTTACAGTGGATGATCCGGGATATTTATTTACGGTTTCAATGGCAGACGAATACGAGGAGCAGAAGGAAAATATACGTGGATTTCTCGAAGAAATCTGTAGACGTGAGTGTGGATTTTCGGCATCTGTTATATGTTCGGATCGATGGAAACAGGTGTATCTGATCATTTACCGGGTACGTGAAGCAAGGAACTGGAAAGAATATTTTCAAAAAAATGTGGTTACTGGGTTATGTAGGAATTTTCCGGGGACAATTATTTGTGTATGGATAGAGACAAAACAGCTGATAAAGCTGGCAGATGCAATGATTCAGGCAGGAAGTCTCATGGAATGGAATCTTCTTCAGCCGCGAGGAGTTTTAATCTGTCAGCAGACAGTTGAGAAATTTGAAGCTGTTCCGGTGCGTTATCCGGTAGAATTAGAACAACGAATGCGAGAAATGATTTTCGATGAAAACAAGAAAGGAATTGCCAGACAATTTCAACTTGTTTGTGAGGAAATGAAAAGAGAAAAATATTTTCCAAAAGAAATAAAATACAGTATCATTCGTTTTTGCATGGCAGCTGGATTGAATTATAGAAATTATGGCGGGGAGATTGACGAAACAAAAATCCTGAGTCTTATGCAGCAGATTACCTATGCCATCAGCTGGAAACAGATAGAGAAAGCGATTCAAGGCTTGGAACGGATGATATCATATGAGCATAAATTTGAGCAGTACAGTACGCTTATCCAAAAAGCAATGGAAATTATAAGAAAAGAATATGACAGTGGTATTACATTGGAAGAAGCAGCGAGCCAGCTTTATGTATCGGAAGAATACCTGAGTTCTCAGTTTAAAAAGGAGACAGGATATAATTTTACAGAAACTGTGAGGAAATACAGGATAGAAAAAATAAAGGAGCTTCTCAGGACAACAAAATATAAGATGAATCAGATTGCGGGGCTTGTCGGTTACTCTGATCCAAAATATATGAGTAAGGTGTTTAAAGAGGAGGAAGGAATTTTACCGACGGAATACAGACGTAACTCCAATGGGATTTCATAATCAGGAGTAATTTCATATTGTTTATAGAAAAAAGTAGAGAATAAGAGGCATATTTAATTAAAAAAATACACTTTTATAAAAAATTTCGCCCTTTTAAATATAAAAAATGTGCTATGATATATGTGAAAAGTGAAAAGGATTTCATAGCCGTTAAGGCAGAAAGAGGTGAAAAGAATGAGCACAATGAACATTACTTTCAAACACCCGGATGAGATCATTGATTTCTTGAAAACAGTATGTAAATTTGACTTTAACATGGACATGAGAAGAGGACGGGCAGTAGTAGATGCGAAGTCATTACTTGGAATCATGAATCTGGGATTGAATAACGTGATTGAACTGCAGATGTATGCAGACGATTGCACAGAACTTGAAAGACAGCTAGAAAGATTTGCAGCATAAAATGGAATATAAAAATGGGATGTCGGGCATTTGTTCGGCATCTTTTTTGATATATTATACCCATAACAGTGGATACATAGAATGCGCACTGCGGTGGTGTACGATGTAAGTGTCGCAAGCGACCACCGTAGGCGTAAGAGGGTGCTGAGGCACATTCTTTGTTCTGGATAGATCAGAAGGGGAATAATTACCGTGTATAGTAATAGAAATTATGGATAAGATTTTATTTTACATAAACAAATACTTGTAAATCAATGCTTCCTCTACTATAATGAAAAACAGAAAAAGATATATAAATAAAGTAAATAATTTTGATTGGATTTTACAGGAGGAAAGATTTGAAGAAAGAATTAGTGATTGTCCTTGACTTTGGTGGACAGTATAACCAGCTGGTCGCAAGACGTGTCAGGGAGTGTAATGTATATTGTGAAATTTATTCATATAAGACAGATATTGAAAAAATCAAAGAGATGAATCCAAAAGGAATCATTCTCACAGGCGGACCGAACAGCTGTTATGAGCCGGATTCACCGACTTATTCAGAAGAACTGTTCAAGCTTGGAATTCCGGTTCTCGGACTTTGCTATGGCGCACAGCTGATGTCTCATGTACTTGGTGGAAAAGTTGAGCGTGCAGATGTAAGAGAATACGGTAAGACAGAAGTTATTATTGATAAAAAAGACTCCAAAGTATTTGAGGGTGTTTCAGAGACAACAACATGTTGGATGAGCCATTTTGATTATATTTCAAAGATTGCTCCGGGATTTGAAATTACAGCACACACTGCTGACTGTCCGGTTGCAGCAGCTGAGAACGCAGCTGAGAAATTGTATGCAATCCAGTTCCATCCAGAAGTACTTCATACAGTAGAAGGAACAAAGATGATCAACAACTTTGTAAAAAATGTATGTGAATGTGCGGGCGACTGGAAGATGGATGCTTTTGTTGAGAATACAATTGCAGAGATCCGCGAGAAGGTTGGAAACGGAAGAGTATTGCTCGCACTGTCAGGTGGGGTTGACTCTTCAGTGGCAGCAGGACTTCTTTCCAAAGCCATTGGAAAACAGCTTACTTGTGTATTCGTAGATCACGGACTTCTTCGTAAAAATGAAGGAGATGAAGTTGAGGCAATCTTCGGACCAGAAGGACAGTTTGATCTGAACTTTATCCGCGTAAATGCGCAGGAAAGATATTATAACAAACTTGCAGGCGTTACAGAGCCAGAAGCAAAACGTAAGATTATCGGTGAAGAATTCATCCGTATCTTCGAAGAAGAAGCAAAAAAGATCGGTACTGTTGAATTCCTTGCACAGGGAACAATTTATCCGGATGTGGTAGAAAGTGGTCTTGGCGGAGAATCCGCTGTGATCAAATCTCACCACAATGTAGGAGGACTTCCGGATTTTGTAGATTTCAAAGAAATCATTGAGCCGCTTCGTGATCTTTTCAAAGATGAAGTTCGTAAAGCAGGACTTGAGCTCGGACTTCCTGAAAGACTTGTATTCCGTCAGCCATTCCCAGGACCGGGACTTGGAGTACGTATCATCGGCGAAGTAACAGCTGAGAAAGTTCGTATCGTTCAGGATGCAGATGCTATTTATCGTGAAGAGATTGAAAATGCCGGACTTGATAAGACAATTGGTCAGTATTTTGCAGCACTTACGAATATGAGAAGCGTTGGTGTTATGGGTGATGAGAGAACTTATGATTATGCTGTAGCTCTTAGAGCTGTTAATACGGTTGATTTCATGACTGCAGAGGCGGCGGAGATTCCGTATGAAGTTCTGAATAAAGTGATGAGCAGAGTTATAAATGAAGTTCGTGGGGTGAATAGAATATTCTATGATCTGACGAGTAAGCCACCGGGAACGATTGAGTTTGAGTAGCGGACTAAATTGCGAAAAAGCCCATAAATAAAGGCTTTGCAG
>ENA-OUQN01001584-OUQN01001584.1-human-gut-metagenome-genome-assembly--contig:-NODE-1584-length-13086-cov-3.794567_pt1 | contig 13086 bp, 10 predicted proteins | sample MGYA00237950_ERZ548832 | MGnify/ENA primary metagenome ERZ548832 (study PRJEB26490, sample SAMN05194703) | human gut metagenome | biome: terrestrial biome; feature: human-associated habitat; material... | reverse complement strand
TTCCTTGACACTGTGAATTTGTGAATCTTTTGTTATGATTAAATTTCAAAAAAGTAATAAAAATTTTCAGATATCCAAGTGAAACTGGTATATAATGAAATGGAATAGTCCGGTTAGGGACAAATCAGCAATTCCATATAAATTTTTAACTTTCATCTATGTGAAAGGAAAGGGAGAATCAGCAAATGGACATGGAAGACACTTCTAAATTGAAGATTTTTACGGGTACCGCGCATCTGGCTCTGGCAAAGGAAATTTCTGACTACATTGGAGTCCCGCTCGGTAAAGCAATCTGCGGCCGCTTCAATAATGGAGAAATACAGGTCATGATTAATGAAAGCGTCCGTGGTAAGGACTGCTTTATCATTCAGCCGACTGGTGCTCCGGTTAATGATAACCTGATGGAAATGCTGATTATGGTTGATGCGCTCAAGAGAGCTTCTGCACGCCACATCACTGTTGTTGTTCCATATTATGGATATGCTCGTCAGGACCGCAAGACAAGAGGCCGTGAACCGATCAGCTCCAAGCTGGTTGCCGATCTCATGTCCACTGCCGGCGTGACAAGAGTTGTAACGATGGACCTTCATGCAGGACAGATCCAGGGCTTCTTCAATGTTCCTGTCGATCATCTGATGTCCGCATCTCTTCTGGCAGATTATGTAAAATCCAAGAATCTGGAAAACCTGACCATCGTTTCTCCTGACCTTGGCGGCGTAACAAGAGCCAGAGAACTGGCTGACCGTGTAGGTGCTCCGATCGCCATCATTGAAAAGAGACGTCCGGAACCGGGCGTTGCTAAAGTCATGAACATCATCGGCAACGTAAAAGACAGAAACTGCTTCGTTGTTGATGATATCGTTGATACAGCAGGATCCCTCTGCGAAGGTGCCAAAGCTCTTGCTGAATATGGCGCTAAAGGCGTATATGCTGCAGTCTGCCATCCGGTACTGACAGATCCGGCTACCGAAAGAATCAAGAATTCCAACATCAAGGAACTGATTGTTACCAATTCTCTTCCGATTCCTCCGGAAAAAATCCAGGATAAACTGACGGTTCTCTCCATTGCTCCGCTCCTTGGCGAAGCTATCCTCCGCATTTTCCATGATGCATCCGTCAGCCAGCTCTTCGATAAATAATGAAGATCTTGGCAGGACTCGGAAATCCGGGCAAGGAATATGAACACACCCGCCATAATATGGGGTTTGATGTCATTGATATTCTGGCAAAACGCTGGAATGTTTCTGCATGGAAAGAAACGATGAAGGCGGAAACAGCAGCTGTTGTTGTCAACGGGGAAAAGGTTCTTCTTGTCAAACCGCTGACCTATATGAATAACAGCGGAGAAGCAGTGGGAGCCATTGCCAATTATTACAAGGTCGGTCTCGATGATATTTATATCATCTGTGATGATCTTGATTTGCCGCCCGGAAAAGTAAGAATTCGCAAAAAAGGCTCCGCAGGAGGCCATAACGGAATCAAATCTCTGATTGCTCATCTGGGAAGTGAAGGATTCACACGCTTCAGAATTGGCGTGGGTCATCCTCAGGATGGACACACAGTCATAGAGCATGTCCTGGGCCGTCCTTACGGAGATGATATTGCCAAAATCGAAGAGGCAAAGATAAAAACCGCGGATTCCATTGAAACCGCACTGGAAAGCGGCGTGGATCGCGCAATGAACCTCTTTAATCCAAAGAGAAAAGCCTGAATGAAAGCGGCCGCCTGCATGGGCGGCTGTTTTTGATGACTGGGCCAATTGAGCTCTGGAGGTGAAAGAATGAAAGGACACTTAATCGTTCTTGAAGGAATTGATGGAAGCGGGAAAGCAACGCAGTCAGAATTTCTGGAGCAGAATCTGATAAGTCTCGGGAAGGATGTCATGCATATTTCCTTTCCTGATTACGAAAGTGAATCTTCCGCTCTTGTGAAAATGTACCTTCGCGGAGATTTCGGTAAAGATCCGATGGATGTGAATCCGTATGCAGCATCCTTGTTCTATGCCGTCGACAGGTTTGCTTCCTTCCGCACCAAGTGGAAAAAGTTTTATGAAAACGGCGGAATTGTCATTGCAGACCGGTACACGACAAGCAATATGGTGCATCAGATGACAAAGTATGATCAGGCAGAAGAAAGGAAGAAGTTCCTTCAATGGCTTGAGGCGACCGAGTATGGAGAACTTGAACTGCCAAGGCCTGATCTGGTCATTCTGCTTGATATCCCTTTGGCCATTTCAGAAAGGCTGATCAGGGAAAGAGCGGCAAAGGGCGGTTCCTCAGATATTCATGAACAGCATCTGGATTATTTGAAGAAATGTCATGCAGCCTATCAGGAGCTGGTTGCTTTGTATGGCTGGAAGAAGATTTCCTGCGTGGAAGAAGAAAAACTTAGAAGTCCTGATGATATCAGCCGTGATGTAAAAGACGCAGTTCTTTCCATGATGGGAAAATAAACGGACAAGGTCTTTGGATGACAGGCTGACTATTGCGCTTATACATCGTTCTGCTATAATAAATAAGAATAGATTAATCTCTTCAGGGCGGGGTGGAAGTCCCCACCGGTGGTGACAGCCCACGAACCAATTTCGCTTGGTAAGATCTGGTGTGAATCCAGAGCCGACGGTATAGTCCGGATGAAAGAAGAGTGGATAAGATTCTTAGGAATCCACCTCCCTGGAACGAAAGGGAGGTGGATTTTTTGCGTATTGATGAAGATAGAAAGTACATGGCCCGCGCTCTGGAACTGGCAGTCAGGGGAATGGGGCATACGCGCCCGAATCCAATGGTAGGTGCTGTCATTGTCAAGGACGGGCGTGTCATCGGTGAAGGCTGGCATGAACAGTACGGCGGCCCTCATGCAGAAGTGAATGCATTTAATAACTGCACAGAAGATCCGAAGAGGGCGACTTTGTACGTCAGTCTGGAGCCCTGCTCTCACTACGGGAAGACGCCGCCGTGTGCGGATCTCATTATCCAAAAAGACATCGACCGCGTTGTCACGGCAATGGTCGATCCCAATCCGCTCGTAGCAGGAAAGGGAATTAGGAAATTAAGGGATGCGGGCATTTTTGTTACTGTCGGCGTCATGGAAAAAGAAGCAAAAGAGCTCAATGAAGTTTTCCTGAAGTACATCCAGAAGCATAAACCTTTTGTCCTTTACAAAGCGGCCATGTCCCTGGATGGAAAAACAGCCTGCCATACCGGTGAATCCAAGTGGATTTCTTCCGAAGATTCACGCGAGGAGGTTCACGTTCTCCGCGGCTGCTATGCAGGAATTATGGCGGGAGCCGGCACTATACTGGCCGATAATCCGCTTTTGACATCCCGCACGGAAGGGATGATCGATCCGGTAAGAATTATCGTAGATGGCAATCTATCCGTTCCGCTAAAGGCAAAGGTATTCCAGGAACCGGGAAAGGCCATCGTCCTTACGACCACCTCGGCCGATGAGACAAAGCGTGATGCCCTGATTAAAAACGGCATTGATGTCATTATCGCAGACGGCGACATCAAGGGAAAGGTAGACCTTTCCGCTGCTATGACAGGACTTGCCTTGAAAGGAATCGACGGCATCCTTCTGGAAGGCGGCGCAACCCTTGCTGCGGATGCATTTGAGGCAGGAATCGTTGATAAGGTAAGAATCTATGCAGCTCCTATCCTGATTGGCGGAAAAGATGCACCGGGCCTCCTTGGAGGAAAAGGCGCAGATACCATACCGGAAGCAGTCAGGCTGAAAAATATTACGACATTGATGTCAGGCTCCGATCTCATCATTGAAGGTTATGTAGATCACAAAGAGGAATCTCCTAAAGAAGAACCTGAGAAATCAGAAGAAGCTCATGATGAACCTGCATCAGATCTCCCTATCGAAAAAGGAGAGGATGAAAAGGGTGAATAAGAATGTTTACCGGGATTGTTGAGGAAATCGGCCATATCAGGCAGATCAAAAGATCCGGACACAGCTGCACGCTGACTATATCCTGCAGGACTGTACTGGAAGGGACCAAGCTTGGCGACAGCATTGCGGTCAATGGCGCCTGTCTCACCGTTACAAGGATGGATCAGGATTCTTTTGACGCTGATGTTACGCCTGAAACTTTGAGAAGAACATCCTTCTCTATTTGCCGGCCGGGATCACCGGTTAATCTTGAAAGAGCACTCAGGCTCTGCGACCGCCTGGGCGGACACATCATGCTTGGCCATGTCGATGGACAGGGAAAGATCCTTTCATTCAGGAAACTGGATAATTCCATCGAAGTTGCCATAACATTAGACAAAGCGCTGATGAGATATATTGTTGAAAAGGGTTCTGTCGCCATAGACGGCATCAGCCTTACCGTGGCGGAAAGAACAGATATGGGTTTCACCATTTCTCTTATCCCTCATACGGGAGAGAAGACGATATTGATGGACAAAAAACCAGGGGATCCGGTCAATATCGAATGTGATTATATAGGAAAGTACATCGAGCAGCTCATGAAAGACAAACCGGGCGAGGGGTTGACGCTGGGGATGCTTCAGAGCCTTGGGCATGGAGGAAGTTATGGATTATAAATTTGACAGTATTGAAGAAATCATTGAAGAAATCCGTGCAGGACACATTGTCATCATGCAGGATCCGGAGTCCAGAGAAAATGAAGGCGATTATATTTGCGCCGCAGAATTTGCTACTCCGGAAAATGTGAACCGCATGGCTTCGGAAGCAAAAGGCGTCATTTGCATGCCGATGTCTGAAGAAATCGCTGATTCCCTGTACCTGGGACCGATGATCCGCCATAATACGGATAATCACCAGACAGCATTCCTGGAATCGATCGATTATAAAGATTCCGGTACGGGAGTTTCCGCTTATGCCCGCTCCATGACAGCGCTTGAAGCAATCAAGGACGGAGCAAAACCGGAAGATTTCAGAAGACCCGGCCATCTTTTCCCGCTGAAGGCAAGAAAATGGGGCGTTCTTGAACGTCAGGGCCACACGGAAGCAACTGTCGATCTTGCAAGACTTGCAGGATTGAAACCGGCAGGCCTTTGCTGTGAAATCATGAATGATGACGGAACAATGGCAAGAAGGGACGACCTCTTCAAGCTTGCCAGAGAAAAGAATATGAAGATTGGCAATATTCAGGAGCTCATCGAATACAGGAAAAAGCACGAAGTACTGGTAGATGAAGTTTCTCATGCCAAGCTTCCGACAAAGTATGGCGAATTTGAAATTTACGGATTTGTGAATAAGATGAACGGGGAACACCACGTAGCCCTTTCCATGGGCAATGTTTCTGACGGTAAGCCGGTCCTTTGCCGCATTCATTCTGAATGTCTGACAGGAGACTGCTTCGGTTCCCTTCGCTGTGACTGCGGCCAGCAGCTTGCGCAGGCTATGCGCCAGATTGCCCGTGAAGGACGCGGCGTTCTTGTTTACCTTCGCCAGGAAGGAAGAGGAATCGGCCTGATCAACAAGATCAGAGCCTATGCTCTTCAGGATGAAGGATATGATACCGTTGAAGCAAACCTGAAGCTTGGATTTGCGGCTGACCTTCGTGAATACATGACAGGCGCGCAGATTCTTAAGGCATTGGGCGTAAACAGCATCCGTCTTCTGACCAATAATCCGCAGAAAATCGGAGATGTCAGTGAATACGGTATCACCATTGCATCAAGAGAACCAATTGAAATGGCTCCTACCCGCGAAGACGAATTCTATCTGAAAACGAAGCAGGAAAAAATGGGCCATATGTTAAAGCTTGATAAAGATATTGAAGAACCAAAAGAGTAAGCACAGGAGGCATTCAAAGTGAATATTATTTCCGGACTTTTTAATGAAAGTGAAATCAGAGTAGGAATCGTAGCATCCCGTTTCAATGAAGTCATCGTCAGCAAGCTCATTGACGGAGCCGTAGACGGACTTACCCGTCATGGTGTCGATATGGATAAAGTAGATCTGGCATGGGTGCCAGGCGCTTTCGAAATCCCGCTGGCTTCCAAGAAAATGGCTGAATCAGGAAAATATGATGCTGTCATCTGCCTTGGCGCAGTCATCCGCGGTGAAACAGATCATTATGAACATGTAGCAACCGAAGTGACAAAGGGTGTTGCTATGGCATCGCTTTCGAGCGGCATTCCTGTTCTCTACGGCGTATTGACCACCGATACGATTGAACAGGCTGTCAACAGAGCAGGGCTCAAGTCCGGCAACAAGGGCTTTGAATGCGCTATGGATGCTCTTGAAATGGCAAGCCTTTTCAAGAAGCTTGGAAAGTAAGCAGAAACCCATAAAAGGGCTGTGACAAAATGTGCAATTCATTTTGCCGCAGCTCCTTTTTGCGTGGTGGAAATTAGATTATATGAAAGGAATATCCTGTATATGGTATAATATTATAATTGATTTAACATAATACAGGAGGATTGCCGTGGATAAGGAGCAGCTCTCGATGGGGAAAAAATATTATACGATTACATATGGATGCCAGATGAATGAATCTGACACAGAACGTATTAACGGACAGCTGGAAGAACTGGGATATCGGCCGGCTGAAGAAATGGAAGACGCAGACATCGTCATCATGAATACATGCAGCGTCCGCCAGAATGCGGAAGAAAAAGTGTATGGGAAAATCGGTGAAATCAAGAAGCTGAAGGACAAGAACCCGGACATGCTTCTGGGAATCGCCGGCTGCATGGCGCAGGAAAACAAGGGCAAGCTGATTGAAAGAATGCCGATCATTGATTTTGTTATCGGACCATACCATATTCATGATCTGAAAGATATCGTTTCCAAGGAAAATGCACGCGGCGGCCATGTCGTCAAGACAGAAAGAAATCCACACAGCGTTGAAGATTACAGCGAATTGAAGTCTGTCAGAAAGTCTAAGATTTTCGCATGGGTTCCGATCATGCAGGGATGCAATAAGTTCTGTACTTACTGCATCGTTCCCTATGTTAGAGGCCGTGAAATCAGCCGTACGATTGATGACATTTCCAATGAAATCCAGACTCTTGCCGATGAAGGATATAAGGAAGTTACACTTCTCGGGCAGAATGTCAATTCTTACGGGCTCGATTTCAGGAACGGAACCGATTTCGGCGACTTGATCCGTGCTATCGATAAAATTGATGACATTGAAAGAGTACGCTACATGACATCCCATCCAAGAGATATGACATTCGAAATGATTGATGCCATGGCAGAATCGTCGAAGGTTGTCCGTCATATGCATCTTCCTGTCCAGCACGGATCCAATGAAATGCTGAAGAAGATGAACCGCGGCTATACGATTGAACATTTCAAGGAACTCCTTTCCTACGTAAGAAGCAAAATGCCTGATATTGTCGTAACAACAGATCTTATTACAGGCTTCCCGGGGGAAACGGAAGAAATGCATCAGGAAACGCTGGCCCTCTTGAAGGAAGTCCGTTTCGATTCCGCTTATACATTTATTTATTCTCCAAGAACCGGAACGCCTGCAGCAAGAATGGAAGACCAGATCGATTCTGATACCAAGCACAGACGTCTGCAGGAACTGATGGATGTGGAAAATGAAATCAGCCTTGAACTCAATAAGGAAATGGAAGGAAAGACATATTCCATTATCGTAGAAGGCCCTTCCAAGCAGGATCCGATGAACTGGTATGGAAGAACTTCAGGAAACAAAATGATCTTATTCCCGTACAAGGAAGGAATTTCCGTCGGAGATACTGTTGACGTTAAAGTTGACACAGCGCAGACCTGGGTTCTCAAGGGAGAACTGATCTGAATTCTGTCTTGTCATTTGATCGAGAGGTGATTGAGATTGGCTAAAACGCCATTAATGGATCAATACAAAGAGATAAAAGAGGGATACAAGGACTGCCTGCTCTTTTACCGTCTGGGTGATTTTTACGAATTGTTTTATGATGACGCGTACACGGCTTCTCATGAACTGGAATTGACCCTGACAGGGAAGAATGCAGGTGCAGAAGGCCGCGTTCCTATGTGCGGCGTGCCGTACCATGCGGCCGAGGTTTATATTTACCGTTTGATTCAAAAGGGGTATAAAGTAGCCATCTGCGAACAGCTTGAAGATCCTAAGAAGGCAAAGGGACTCGTTAAGCGCGATGTCATCCGCGTCATTACGCCGGGAACCATTCTCTTTGAAAATGCCATTGCGGATAAATCCAACAACTATCTGGCCTGTCTGCTTGAGAAAGACAAGAAGATCCATATGGTCCTCTGTGATATTTCAACAGGCGAAAGCTGGTGGGGGATCTGGAATCTGAAAAAGGAGCAGGACGATTTCCTGGATGTCCTTTCTGTATATAATCCGGCAGAACTTGTATGCGGCGTATCTGATGATTTCTACCGCCAGCTGACATCCTTCTGTTCATCACGCCTTGGAAGCTGTCTTGTCACGAGAATGCCTGAAACGGATGAAACGTGCAAGGCACCTGCAATCGCGGAATCGATTGAGGATGAAAATGTACGCATGGCCTTTGGATACCTGGCGGATTACCTGCAGAATGTCATGAGAGACAACCTGCCGGAATTCCATTCCGTGCAGCCGATCAGGGAAGATCATACGCTGATTCTTTCCGACCAGTGCATCAGGAATCTTGAAATCACCAGGAATATGAGGGACGGCGGAAGAAGAGGGACACTTCTTGAGCTTCTTGACCACACGCATACGGCAATGGGGGCAAGACTTTTGCGCCGCTGGCTTGAAAGGCCTCTGGTGGATGTAAATGGAATCATCCTTCGTCAGGACGGGATTGAAGAACTTACGAATCATGCCATGGAATTGACACAGCTCGAGGAGCTGCTTTCTCAGGTTTTTGACTTTGAAAGAATCCTTGGCCGTATCGAAGCCAATGTCACCTCGCCGAAGGATTTGCTGGCACTCAAAGCAACGCTCAAGATTGTGCCGCAGATCAAGAATCTCCTTGCATCTTCCAGTTCAGTCATCCTGAAAAAGCTGAACGGACAGATGAAAGTGCATGAAGCCGTTTTTGACCTTCTGGATCGTGCGATGAATGAAAACGGCACAGGGAATATCAAGGACGGCAAGTACATAAAGAAGGGCTTTTCCGAGGAACTTGACGAAATCCGCTCTTTGTCGGAAGACAGCCAGGAATATATAGCAAAGCTGGAAGAAGAGGAAAAAGAGAAGACGGGCATCAAGCTGAAGATTGGCTTCAATAATGTCTTTGGCTATTACTTTGAAATCTCCAATGCCAATAAGATTCCTGTTCCCGAGTATTATGTGAGAAAACAGACGCTGGTCAATGCGGAAAGATATATTACCCCCGAGCTGAAGGAATTCGAGGCTAAAGCGCTCTCCGCCAAGGAAAAGACTGAAGAGCTCGAACTTAAGATCTACCAGATGGTCAAAGCGGAAATACGCCCGGAAATTCCGGACATGCAGAGAACAGCTTCTGCTCTGGCGGGTATTGACTGCATAGCAAGCCTTGCAAGGGCAGCTCTGAAGGACCGTTATGTAAGACCGCAGATCCTCCCGCAGAAGGAAGGCCGCATTTCCATTTCTGATGGAAGGCATCCGATGGTAGAACATGCACTCAATCATGAAATGTTTGTACCAAACGATACAGAACTGAATCATGATAATCAGGAAATCCTGGTTATCACAGGGCCCAACATGGCGGGCAAGTCGACATACATGCGTCAGGTTGCCGTTTTGACGATTATGGCGCAGATCGGATCCTTCATACCGGCAAAAAGCGGTATGTTTTCTCCTGTCGACCGCATATTCACAAGGATCGGAGCCACGGATGATATATCGACCGGGCAGAGTACGTTCATGGTGGAAATGCAGGAAGTATCGTATATTCTCCGCAATGCTACCAGAAACAGCCTGATTCTTCTTGATGAAATCGGGAGAGGCACGAGCACATATGACGGCATGAGCATTGCAAGAGCCGTTGTCGAATACATTGACAAAAAGATTCATGGCTTTACTTTGTTTGCTACGCACTATCATGAATTATCAGATATGGCAGATGGCAGCAGCAAGATCAAGAATTATACGGTAACAGTGAAGGAGCGCGGAAAGGATGTCGTGTTCCTCCGCCGCATCGTTCCAGGCTGCGCAGACAGAAGCTACGGTATCCATGTCGCAAGACTTGCCGGGCTTCCCGACTCTCTCCTGAAAAGAGCCGACGATATTCTTGAAGGACTGGAGGAATCGGATGGCAAGGGATACCATGCGCCTTCTGCTCCTTCTAATGAAGCAAGAGAAACCGGCCTTGATCTTTTTGCATCGCCCATCATCAATGAACTGGCAGACCTTGATGTCATGAGCAAGACACCGATTGAAGCCATGGAGATTTTATTCCGCCTGAGTAAGGAAGCAAAGGAGAGCCGATAATGGGATTAATTCATGTTCTTGATGAAGTTACGGCGAATCAGATTGCTGCAGGAGAAGTCGTCGAGCGTCCGGTCAATGTCGTCAAAGAGCTGGTGGAAAATTCTGTCGATGCAGGCGCTCATGAAGTGGAAATAGAAATTGCAGACGGCGGTATGACTTACATCCGTGTGACGGATAACGGCTCTGGAATGACTGCAGAAGATGCCAAGATGTCCATTATCCGCCACGCCACAAGCAAAATTTCCAATGTGGATAACATTTATCACATTGCCTCCCTGGGATTCCGCGGGGAAGCGCTTCCAAGCATTATGTCCGTTTCAAGATCATCCATCACGACAAGAAGACCGGAAGATGTTGAAGGAACGGTCATTGATATCAAGGGCGGCGTTGTTGAAGATGTGCATGCCGCCGGAACGCCAGCCGGCACAACGGTTGAGGTCAGGGAGCTTTTCTATAACGTTCCGGCGAGGAAGAAATTCCTGAAATCAGAAAGAACGGAATCGGCTAGAATCAATACGATGGTGGGAAAACTGGCCCTTGCCAATCCAGATGTTGCTTTCCGCCTGATCAATAATGGAAGAGTCGTCATTGAAACACCGGGCAACGGAAGACTTCTAGACGTTGTCTCTGCTTTATACGGTGTAAAGACAGCCGGTGAAATGCTTGAAGTCAAAGAAGAAGGGGAGAATATCTTCCTTAACGGACTGATTTCGAAACCATCGCTCTTAAAGAGCAGCCGCCAGTTCCAGACGCTGATCATCAATCGGAGAGTTATTGAAAGTTCTGTCATTTCAAAAGCCGTGGACAATGCATACCATTCACTTCTTCCAAAGAATGGCTATCCGCTTCTTGTCCTTTCTTTTGATGTGCCGCCGGAAAGCATCGATGTCAATGTGCATCCTCAGAAAAGGGAAATCAAGTTTTCTGATGAACAGATGGCATTCCGCACGGTCTACCATGCCGTTTTAAGGACGCTCACATCCCAGTCGGATGCAGACAGCATTGCCCGCGAGATGATCAAGGATCCGGGCCATCAGGTCCTTGGTGAAATGGATGTAAATCCGGTCAATGTGAAAGTGGAAGACCAGAAACCTCTTCACGACATCGGGCTTGCTATGGAGACAGGAGAGGCAAAGACTCCCTCTGTACCTGATTCATGGAGAGCGCATCTTGAAGAATACAGCCAGCAGCAGAAGGGATCTTCATCTTCCGGCACTGGAAAAAACTCTGAAACGATGCGGGAGACATTCCAGCCATCAGTAGGAAGCCGTGAAATCCTGTCGGATAAGCCATTCTTCAAGAGAGAAGATCAGGAAGATCATCAGGAGTCGAAAGATCAGAAAACGATTTCTGAAGGCGTCTTATTTGAATCAGAAAAAGAAGAAGCAGAAACGGTTATTCCTTTAGGACAGGTGGCAGACTGCTTCATTCTCTGCCAGCATGGGAAGGATCTTTTCATCATTGACCAGCATGCAGCGCATGAACGCGTTCGTTATGATAAGCTTGCAGAAAGAGCGGAAGGAATTCCTGTCCAGAAACTCCTGATTCCTCATCTGATCCATGTGGAGCCGGATGATATTCTGATTTTGCAGGATCATGAAAATGAACTGCTCAAGCTGGGCATTACATTTGAGCAGGCAGGACCTGATGTCATACGCGTGACCGGAGCGCCGGAGGATTTTGCAGATGATGAACTCCTTCGCGTCATAAGGGATATTTTAGTCGCCTATCACGATGAAGATATGGTTTCACCTGAAACGCTCCGCCACCGCATGATGGCCTATGCAGCATGCCGCGGCGCCATCAAGAGGGGAGATCCCTTGAATATCCGCCAGATGAAGGAACTGATTACAGATCTCTTCCACACGTCTCGCCCGTTTGTATGTCCGCATGGGAGACCGACGATTGTAAGATTCACACCTGAAGAACTGGGAAGGCTGTTCAAAAGGCCATGAAGATTGCTGCAACAACAATCTCGGATGCTCCGGGACTGATCCGAGAAAAGGCAAAAGAGCGTGCAAAAGCTTTGGCTATCCCTTACCTTGAGAGAGAAGACAAGCTTGAAGAGATGGCAGAGAAGTACAAGGCAGAAGGTTTCCTGATTTATGGCAGGCGCCTTCCTTCGTTTAAGACGAAAGACGGGGAATACCATTTTCATTTAGGGACATCCGTCCTCCGCACGCGCCAGATTCTTGCGGGGAATGAGGACCGCTTATGCAGGCTGCTTCCAAAGGAAGGACCCTGCCGCGTCCTTGACTGTACCTTTGGCCATGCGAATGATTCCACGACGATTTCCTGGTTCTTAGGGGACAGGGGAAGCGTCACAGCCTTGGAGAAAAGCACTGCGCTTTATGAAATAGGAAGGGCCGGCATAGAATCTTATCAGGATAAAGACCCTGCGCTGACGGATGCCGTTCGGAGAATCTATTTGATTCATGCTGATTTCAAGGAATATCTGAAAAATATTCCAGAGAAAAGTTTTGATGTCGTTTACTTTGATCCTATGTTCCGGCATCCTGTGCAGGCAAAAGTCAATGATATGACAGGCTTTCGGGAAGCAGCCGCTTATGACAAGCTTGATGACGAGACGATTCTGCTGGCCATGCGCGCGGCCAGGGCGCGTGTGATTGTCAAGGAGCGCCCGTTTTCATTGCTTTTCAAGAAGGACTTTTTTACAAGGATTGAAGCCAAAAAGGGGCAGACCACGGCATACGGGGCTGTCTCTTATACAC
>ENA-OUQN01001581-OUQN01001581.1-human-gut-metagenome-genome-assembly--contig:-NODE-1581-length-13111-cov-3.385187_pt1 | contig 13111 bp, 6 predicted proteins | sample MGYA00237950_ERZ548832 | MGnify/ENA primary metagenome ERZ548832 (study PRJEB26490, sample SAMN05194703) | human gut metagenome | biome: terrestrial biome; feature: human-associated habitat; material... | reverse complement strand
GCAGCGTCAGATGTGTATAAGAGACAGGCTGGATTGTTTGCGGCACTTATTCTGGCAAGAAGCGGTGCAAAGCCAATTCTTATTGAAAGAGGCCGTGATGTTGACAGGCGAACTGCCGATGTGAACAGGTTCTGGACAAGCGGTCAGCTTGACGCAACTTCAAATGTTCAGTTTGGCGAAGGCGGTGCGGGAACATTTTCTGACGGCAAACTGAATTCAGGTACAAAAGATATAAGACAACGCAAGGTGCTTGAAGAATTTGTGAGCCACGGCGCACCTGATGAAATTCTCTATAACGCAAAGCCGCATATCGGAACGGATATGCTAAAAGGCACAATAAAAAATATCCGCAACGAGATTATTGAACTCGGCGGAATGGTTATGTTTGAAACAAAGCTTGTTTCAATGGCTTTTAGTGATAACAAGCTGAAAGCTATAACCGTTGAAACGGCTAACGGCGATGAAATTATAGAAACAAGCAATGTTATTCTTGCAATCGGTCACAGTGCAAGGGATACTTTTGAAATGCTTTATGATTTAAAATTGCCGATTGAGGCAAAGCCTTTCTCGGTAGGAGCAAGGATTGAACATCTTCGTCAAAAAGTTGACAAGGCACAATACGGCAGGTTTGCGGGCGATAAAAAACTCGGCTCGGCAAATTATAAGCTGAGTACACACCTTGATAACGGACGGGGTGTGTATACATTTTGTATGTGTCCGGGAGGCAAGGTTGTCAATGCGTCAAGCGAAGAAAACAGACTTTGCACCAATGGTATGAGTGAATTTGCTCGAGATGCCGAAAATTCAAATTCAGCGTTACTTGTAGGAATAAACCCGGATGATTATGAATCCGACCATCCGCTTGCCGGAATGTATTTGCAGAGAAAGCTTGAATCAAAAGCATTCGTTGCCGGCGGTGAAAATTATAATGCACCTATACAAAGAGTTGACGATTTTCTTAATAACAGAAAATCCACACATCTCGGTGATGTAAAGCCAAGTATCGGTCCGAATTATGAATTTTCAAATCTGAACGAAATTTTGCCTGAATATGTCTGCACTTCTATGGCTCAGGGCATTGTGAAAATGGGCAGAATGTTACACGGATTTAATGACGGTGACGCTGTTTTGACGGGCGTTGAGAGCAGAAGCTCTTCCCCTGTCAGAATAATGAGAAAAACAGATACACTCGAAAGTGTACTTATTGAAGGACTGTATCCGTGCGGTGAAGGTGCAGGCTATGCAGGCGGAATTATCTCCGCCGCAGTTGACGGCATTAAATGTGCCGAAAAAATTATAGAAAAATCGAATAAATAAACCTCCGAAATCAATCGGATTGTGAAACGCCCCCTAAAAGGTCAGAGCAAAAATCTGACTTTTAGGGGGCAATCATTTTTTACAGGCGGTTTATTTTGTATTGTGATTTAAACAAATAACAGTACCGCCCCGACAGTAAAAATCAAAACAGCAAAATGCGCTTGATTGTGCGGGGCGGCTCTTAGATAAACTTATTAAATTTTACTTGGAGTATTTACTCCACTGTCCGTTTGAGTAAATCATATTTACATCGGGGATTTTTAAGTCACCTGTCTGTGTTGAACCGTTATTGAATATAGCATAATCTGCACCATTCGGAAGTTCAAATCTGTATGTGTTATTACCTATACTTTCCATAGCCATGCCGGGCCAGCTCATATAAGTCGAATCTTTTGAACTCCATACATAGACATTTACTGTTGACCAGTTTTCCGTATTATTGAAATAAACATAATTCTTCGTCTGAATTGAAGTCGGTTCGGTTGTTGGCTCTGTGACATTTGTTGTAGGCTGGGTGGGTGCAACATTTTCTGTGTAAGTACCGCAGTATGAGTCTTCAACAATAAGCTTAACGATATAAGCCTGAATCATAGTTGCGTCTTTTACAGAAATAACAGAATCCTTGTTTACATCTGCCGCAATGAGAGCCTCATCGCTTAAAGTCGATATGCAAGCAATGTATCTTTGAACCTCAGTTGAATCACAGACTGTAATTGTTCCGTTTAAATCAACATCACCGATAAGAATTCTGTTTGAAGGCTCTGTTACCGGCTGAGTTGTAGACGGCTGTGTTGTAGCATGCTGTGATGTGGTAGGCTGAGTTGCGATTGTAGTAGGACGGACTGTCGTGGAAGGAGCTGTTGTCGGCTGAGTGGGTTTTACAGTCGAATAGTTCTGCCAAGAACCGTTGCTGTAAATTTTATTACCGTCTGCAATCCTGAGGTCATCTGTCTGACTGTCACCGTTGTTGAAGATTACATATTTTGCACCGTCAGGCACTTCAATATCAAAAATATTATTACCCTTGTCGGTCATTTTCTTGCCCGGCCACGATGTCATTTCTTTATTATCATCACTCCAGAAATATGCATTGACCTTAGACCACTTGGTTGATGAGTTATCATAAGCAACAACCTTTACGGCATTCGGGTCTACCTTTGTGTATGTATATGTTTCCGGATCGGATGTTGTCTTGCCGTCGCTTGCTTTTACTGTTACTGTGGTTACAGTATCGTAAGCAAGGTTTGTACCGATTGTAATTTGCTGACCGTTTGTGTAGTTTACAAATGCACCGTCATCAATTGAATACTGAGCATTTTTTGCATTCTTGCAATTGAGCGTAAGTGTGAGCTCATCTGTATTGTAGTTTGTTGAACCAGGATTTACTGACGCTGAAGGTCCTTCGGGTTCGGCATCATAGACTACTGCTATACCTGATGAACCTATTGTACCTGAAATGGTGCTTGATGTAATTGTAAATGTATTGCCTGAAACAGCGTCCGTATATGTACCGGGTTTTGCGTAACCGCCGCCGTTTTCTACCGATACCTCGCCGCTTCCGCTGCCTTTTACGATAACAGCACCGCCGTCTTTACGGGTAATTACAGAACAACCGTCTGACACGGTGTAGTAATCGGCTTTGCCGTCCATTGCATTATGGAACTTATTAATTTGGGCAACCTCACTGCTGGTGAAATGAGTTGAGCCTTTTTCTCCCATTTTGATACTTTCTTTGTTAGTTGAAGAAGGACGGGAAAAATAAAGAGCAGTAACTTTATTACGGCTTGCCGCAACCGCATATGCACGGTCAATAACATTCTGACTCATTTCATTTGAAAAGCCCCAGTCTTTGTTGTTTGACCATGTATCATGGCTTTCACCCCAATAAAGAAGCTTATCGTTTGAAATGCCTTTTTCACTCCAGTTTCCGCTTGAAGTAGGAGCTTTGCCCGAATTAAACGAATCACGGAGTTCTTTACCGTAGTTACTGTCTGTGACAGAAATATAATCGGTATACTCTTTCATAATGTCTTCATTGCCTGTCGAACGGTCATCGGGACCACCGAGAATTTCGCCGTAGTTATAAAGGCCGTACTGTGTTACCGATTTCCAGAAATCGTCGCCCTCACTCGGAACGCCAATGTGTTTTGCAGCGTCCCAACGAAGTCCGTCAACACCTACCGACTTGAGTTCCTGAACATAGTTGCAGACTTTTTGCTGAACATATGGATTTTCGGTTGCAATGTCCGGCATACCAATCGAGCCGTGTGTTACCTGCCAACGGTTTTTCCAGTCAATACCTCCGCCGAAGGTATGCCAATACTCGGATGGCTTTAAATCGTTGTCTATGTTGTTGTGATCGCCTCTCAAATGGTTAGCGACAACATCGACAATAATCTTAATCCCGTACTTTTCTGCCTCATCACAAAGCGACTGAAGTTCAGCCTTTGTGCCGACACCATTTGTTCCGATACTGAATGAAATTGGCTGATATAACCAATACCAAGTACCTGTTCCGTTTGGCTGTGCCGGAGAAGTCTGTATACTTGTAAATCCGGCTTTTGCAATTTTAGGCAATTCAGCCTTAATATCGTTATAAGTCCAGTCAAAACAATGTAAAATTACACCGTCCTGAATATTATCTTTGAGTTTGTACTTATTAGCCGATACGGTTGGCGAGCTTTCTGCCGCCTGAACACCGAGTGAACCGGATACAAAGGCAGATAGACTTGCCGACAGGATGCTCACGCTCAATATTGCGCTGAGTATTTTTGATTTTGTTTTCAAATTTTTACACACCTTTCAAATTAATTTCAAAACTCTACTACGTGTCGAATTAGTCGACTGAAACTAATCAAATTAAATCAATTTCAATAGATTTCAGCATAAAGCAAAGTACAATAAAGAGCAGCATAAATGCAATTGCATTTTTTAAATTAATTGCAAATGTGCATAACATTTGTACAAATTGCTAAAATTCGACAATAATATTAAAGCACCCATAAAAGGTGCCTTAATATGCGACTGTGTCTGTAAGCCGGGTTTTGTCGTGAACAGCCATCTATCTTGGCAGACCGTTACCGAATCTGCTCGATGCCACCTCCTAAGGACACGCCGAGCAAGCGTATAATGTCCTACCACGGTGTTGCTTCAAATAGGGTTTACACGGCAGAGCAGTCTCCTGCCCTCCGGTGAGCTCTTACCTCACCTTTCCATCCTTACCATATAATGGCGGTAATTTTCTGTTGCACTATCCCTGGAGTCGCCTCCGGCGGCCGTTAGCCGTTATTATTGCTCTGTGAAGCCCGGACTTTCCTCGCACAGTACCTTTCGGCAGCTGCTCGCAGCTGTTCAACACACTCGCACATTTATTTTATACCTTTTTTGTACAAAAGTCAAATGAATTTTGTGATTTTTACTTGATATAACGGCTTTTTAGGGGTATAATGAAAGGGAATTAATTATAAGGAGTTACCGATATGGATATCAGAAAAGAATCACTCAAAAAACACTATGAGTGGAACGGTAAGATTGAAGTTGTTTCAAGAGTTCCGATTAACTCGGCTGAAGCCCTCTCTCTTGCCTATACTCCGGGTGTTGCAGAACCGTGTCTTGAAATTCAGAAGGACTATGACAAGTCTTTTGAACTCACAAGAAGAAACAACCTTGTTGCCGTTGTAACCGACGGTACAGCTGTTCTCGGTCTTGGTGACATAGGTCCTGAGGCAGGTATGCCTGTTATGGAGGGCAAATGTGCGCTTTTTAAGGAATTCGGCGATGTTGACGCATTTCCTATTTGCGTAAGAAGTAAGGATGTTGACGAAATTGTAAACGCAATTTACCTTATCAGCGGTTCATTCGGCGGAATCAATCTTGAGGATATTGCCGCTCCGAGATGCTTTGAAATTGAAAAGAAGCTCAAAGAGAAGTGCGATATTCCGATTTTCCACGATGACCAGCACGGTACTGCCGTTATTGTTGCCGCAGGTCTTATCAACTCACTCAAGCTTGTTCACAAAAAGCTTGACGAAATCAAGGTTGTTATGAACGGTGCAGGTGCGGCAGGTATTGCAATTGCAAAGCACCTTCTTAATATGGGTGTAAAGGACATTACACTTTGCGACAGTAAGGGTATTATCTGCAAGGGTGATCCGAGACTTAACGCTGTTAAACAGGAAATGGCTGAAATTACTAACCTTTCTCACCTTGAGGGCTCGCTTGCAGATGCAATGAAAGGCGCTGATGTATTTCTCGGAATTTCTGCCGCAGGTTGCGTAAGCGAAGAAATGGTTAAGTCAATGGCTAAGGATCCTATTCTTTTTGCTATGGCTAATCCGACTCCCGAGATTATGCCTGACATTGCTAAAAAGGCAGGTGCGGCTGTTGTCGGTACAGGCAGAAGTGACTTTCCTAACCAGATTAACAATGTACTTGCTTTTCCGGGTATTTTCAGAGGTGCTCTCGACTGCCGTGCAAGCGATATTAACGAAGAAATGAAAGTTGCCGCATCTTTTGCAATTGCTTCACTCGTGAGCGATGAAGAGCTTAATGCAGATTATATTCTTCCCGAGGCATTTGACAAGAGAATCGGCAAAACTGTTGCTGAGGCTGTTAAGAAGGCTGCAATTGAATCAGGCGTTGCAAGAATCTGATAAAGATTTGCAAATAAATATTTTAAGAGAAAGAAAAAGAGGAAAACAATGAAAAAGACAGTTACTTTATTGGTACTGATTTCAATGCTGTTCTCCACTGTTTTTCTGTTCACGGGATGCGGTGATTCATCGGTTAAGGAAATTAAGACTGCCGATGATATCAAAGGAGCGTCCGTAGGTGTTCAGACAGGTACGACAGGCGATACTTTTGTATCTGACTATGAGGCTGACGGCACCAAGGTTATGCGTTACAGCAAGGGTGCCGACGCTATCGTAGCTCTTACACAGAATAAAATCGACTGTGTTGTAATTGACAGTGAACCGGCAAAGGAATTTGTAAAAGCAAATGCAGGACTAAAAATTCTTGATGAACCTTTTGCGGAAGAGCAGTATGCAATCTGCATTTCAAAGGAAAATCATGAACTCACCGAAAAAATCGACAAAGCTCTTGCAGAGCTTAAAGACGAGGGCGTTCTGGACAAAATCAAAAGCTATTACATAGAGGGTAATACCGATACCGTACCCTACGAATCACCTAAGGATATCAAGTATGACGGTGAACTTCATATGGCTACGAACGCTGCTTTTCCACCGTATGAATATGTTGAGGGCGGTGAAATTGTCGGTCTTGATCCGATGATGGCTACAGCAATCTGTGACAAGCTCGGTAAAAAACTTGTTATTGATGATATGGAATTTGATTCTGTTATCACTGCTGTTCAGACCGGCAAAGACGATTTCGGTATGGCGGGTATGACTGACACACCGGAAAGAAGAAAAAATATCGACTTTTCAACTTCATATGCAAACACAACTCAGGTTATTATCGTAAACGACAGTGCATCGGGCAGTTTGTTCGGCAATCTCGGTGAAAGCTTTAAAAACACATTCATCACAGATAACAGATGGCAGCAGCTTTTAAGCGGTTTGCTTGTAACCCTTGAAATTACATTGTTTGCAGGTATTATCGGTGTTATTATCGGTTTTGTCATTGCTCTTGTAAGAGCTACTCACGATATTCAGCTTGACAAGAGAAAATGCAGGAGCTTCGGTGATTGTGTTCTGAAATTCTTTAATGCGATTTGCAATATCTACATTACTGTTATCAGAGGCACACCTGTTGTAGTTCAGTTGATGATTATGTATTACATTATTCTTGCATCTGTAAGAAACGGTATCTTTGCCGCAATCATTGCATTTGGTATGAACTCTGCCGCTTATGTTGCAGAAATTGTTCGTTCGGGTATTATGGCTGTTGACATTGGTCAGACTGAGGCAAGCCGTTCACTCGGTTTTAACAACAGACAGACAATGACAATGGTCGTTCTTCCGCAGGCAATTAAAAATGTTCTTCCTGCACTCGGCAATGAAATTATTACACTTCTCAAAGAAACTTCGGTTGCAGGTTATGTTGCACTTGCAGATATCACATATATTGGTAATATGATTCGTTCAAGAACTTACGAGGCATTCTTCCCGCTTATTACGGTTGCATTGATTTACCTTGTAATTGTACTTGTGCTTTCGTACATCCTCAGAAGATTTGAAAGGAGATTGAAAAAGAGTGAAAGATAACGCATTAATCTCCGTAAGAGGACTTGAAAAATCATTCGGTAAGGATATTCAGGTTCTTAAAGGTATTGATATTGACATTTTTAAAGGCGATGTAGTTGTTGTTCTCGGTCCGTCAGGCTCGGGTAAATCAACTTTTCTCCGTTGCCTTAACAGACTTGAAGAACCGACGGGTGGTCACATTTTCTTTGAGGGTACCGATATTACGGATCCAAAGGTTAATATAAATGTTCACCGTCAAAAAATGGGAATGGTGTTCCAGCAGTTTAACCTTTTCCCCCACAAGACTGTTATTGACAACCTTACAATGGCTCCTGTCAAGCTTCTTGGCAAGAGCAAAGATGAGGCTAAAAAAGACGCTATGGATCTTTTGGAGCGTGTAGGACTTGCCGAAAAGGCAAACGCATATCCGAACCAGCTTTCAGGCGGTCAGAAACAGCGTATTGCAATTGTAAGAGCACTTGCTATGAATCCCGATGTTCTCCTTTTTGACGAGCCGACATCTGCACTTGACCCCGAAATGGTCGGCGAAGTTCTTGATGTTATGAAAGAACTTGCCAAGGCAGGTATGACAATGGGTGTTGTTACTCACGAAATCGGCTTTGCAAAGGAAGTTGCAACCGATGTTGTATTTATTGACGACGGTGTTATCAAAGAAAAGAACAATCCGCAGGAGTTCTTCAATAATCCGCAGGACGACCGTTTAAAGGAATTTTTATCAAAGGTTCTTTAATTTTAAACAAAAATCAGAGGATTTCAGTTTTCGCTGAAATCCTCCTTTTTAATTACTTATTTATTGGATTACCGTAAATATATTCTTTGGCTTTTGATATGAGTATTGATTTTTTGTTTGGAACATTTGCATCTACTACAAGCATTAGCAGATAATCGAGAATATTTCCGACATCTCTTCCCTCTTTTACGCCAAGGTTTAAAACATCTTTACCGTTGATATCAAGCTGACTCAGCTTAAAACATTCGTTATCTTTGATTATTTCATTAAAATGTGTTTTAGCCGTTTCAAGATATCCGAGTTTTTCTTCTCGCTGATATTCAGACTGGGCAGATATATCGGCGTATTCGACCTCTAACAACTGCTTTGTAAGATCTGTACCGAGTACATTCATAACCTTTTTCATAAGCTTTTTACTGCCGTTAAAACGGACATCATGATATTCAATCAGCAGAAGAGTTTTGTTAATAAAATCAGACGGTAATCTTAGTCTGTGCAGAATTCTGTCTGCAATTTTTTTACTTTCAAGCTGATGTCCCTGAAAATGCGATTGACCGCTGTTGTCGGTGGTTTTAACAGAAGGCTTGCCGATGTCATGCAGAAGCATTGTCATACGAAGTATGGAATTCGGTTCAATTGTGCCGAGTGCAGTCAGTGTATGTTGCCATAAATCATACGAATGATGAATGTTGTTCTGATTGAAATTAAACATAACGGTAATTTCAGGGATAATAACAGCAATCGTTTCTCGGTAAGCGTCAAGAATTTTTACGGCATCCTTACCGCAGATGAGCTTTAGAAATTCCGAAATCACACGCTCTGTTGCAATGTTTTTTAGCAAGTCTGCATTTTTAAATATAGACTTTGATGTGTTCTCTTCAATTGAAAATCCGTAAACAGAGGCAAAGCGTAATGCCCGCAAGATTCGCAGAGCATCCTCGTTAAAGCGTGTATCGGGATTTCCGACACAACGGATAATTTTATCTTTAAGGTCATTTTTACCGCCGTATGGATCGACAAGACCGTATTCAGCGTTATATGCCATTGCATTTACCGTAAAGTCACGGCGTTGCAAATCTTCGTTTATGTTTCGTGTAAAGCTTACGCTGTCCGGATGACGGTTATCGGAATAATCACCATCAATACGGTAGGTTGTGATTTCATAGACTTCACCGCCGCATACAACGGAAATTGTGCCGTGTTTGATACCTGTATCAAAAGTATGATAAGCCTCAAAGCATTTTTTTGTCTGTTCGGGCAAAGCGTTTGTACAAATATCTGTATCATGCGGAGTCAAACCGAGACGATAATCACGAACACAACCGCCCACTATAAAAGCCTCATAGCCTTGATTATTCAGTTGTCTGATTAATTTTTCAGCGTTTTTGTTTATTTGCATTTCTTTTTGCAGTCAGTTTAAGATGACTTTCCTTTTTGAATTTTTCTATATAGTGCTGTGCTATATTGTAGAGTATATTAAATACAACAAATGTGCCTACAGCAAAAATCACAAGCAATATGATGTTTTCAAATGTAAGCGGTGCAAGTGAGAACAATCCGCCGAAGAAAATTGAACCGATTATTATTCCCGCGGAACATCCGATGACCATAACGGCTCTGAGCGGATTGAACGGGATTGATAATCTGATTACAAGCAGCATACATGAAAATGCAGTAAGATATACGCAGAGAGTTGAAAACTGTGCCTGTGGCATATCTGTCATATACTTTAAAATTGCTAGTAATATTGTATCTGCCGAAATACAAAAAGCTGTTGGGAGTGATCTTGCTATTATATTTACGGTGAAATTACCTTTTACTATATCTTTATTCAGTTGAAGTGCAAGAACAAATGATGGCAATCCAACCGTTAATGCACCGACAAGCGTAAGCTGTATCGGTTCAAAGGGATATCCTGTGCGGAAGAATATGAAGAAAATTGAGAGTATAACCGAATAAATCGTCTTAACAAGATAGAGTGCAGAGCTTCGTTCAAGGTTATTGATTGTTCGTCTGCCCTCTGCCACAACGCTCGGCATTGCGCCAAAGTCATTATTGACAAGTACAAGCTGTGACACATTTCGTGCGGCATCACTGCCCGACGCCATAGCTACGGAGCAATCCGCCTCTTTCAGTGCGAGAACATCATTTACGCCGTCACCTGTCATAGCAACCGAATGTCCGTGCTTTTTAAGGGCAACCACAAGCTTTTTCTTTTGAGCCGGAGTTACTCTGCCAAACACATTACAACGCTCTGCCGCATCTTCAAGCTCTTTATCTGTTGTCACGGTTGACATATCGATTGCATTTTCTGCACCCTCAATTCCTGTATCAATTGCAATATTTTTAACAGTTTTAACGCTGTCGCCTGAAATGACCTTTAAGGTGACACCCTGTTCCTTAAAATATTTTACCGTTTCATTTACATTATCACGAAGTTTATCCTTGATAAGAATGAGTGCAAGCGGCTTTAAATCATCAGGCAATGAGTCTTTGTCCGGTTCACTATCGCTTTCGGCAAGAACAAGGATTCTGACGGTTTGATTTATCTTTTCAATCTCAGAATACACCTCGGAATACTTTTCTCTGCTTTTTAAAATACATTCAGTCGCACCGACTATGTAGGTCTTGCCGTTTTCAAATGTACCGCCCGACCATTTTGTTTCGGACGAAAAATCGCAGAATTTACTGCACTCATACGGTGAAACGGAATCCGAATAGTCACGCAGTGCATACAAAGTTGCATTCAGTTCATCGGACGCTTTTACAATTGAAGAAAGTGCTTTCTTGATTTTATTTTCATCAGCCCCAAACGGAATAACACCTGTTACCGTCATTTCGTCTGTTGTAAGCGTTCCCGTTTTATCAAGACAAAGCACATCAACTCTTGCAAGTGTTTCAATGCAATACATTTCTTGTACAAGAACCTTTTTGGATGAAAGCCTGATAATTGATACTGCAAGAACAGAACTTGTAAGAAGAATCATTCCCTTTGGAATCATACCGACAAGCGACGCAACAGTGCTGATTACAGCAGACTGCAATGTTGCATCTGGCAGGGTGAATTGTCGAATAAAAAATGCAATACCAATCGGAAAAAGTACAAATGTACAGATTTTGATAATAAAATTGAATGACTCCAAAATCTGAGAATTTACTTTTTTAATATATTTGGCTTCGTTATTTATCTTTGCGGCATAGCAATCGGCTCCGACCTTTACAGCCTGAGCATAGCATTTTCCTGCCGCAATAAAACTGCCCGAGAGCAGTTCATCTCCGACATTTTTTTCAATGAGATTTGATTCGCCTGTAAGCAAACTTTCGTTGACTCTGCAGTTGCCGTCGCATACAATGCAGTCGGCAGGAATCTGGCTTCCTCTTGAAAGCACAAGAATATCATCAAGAACAATCTCATCTTTGCTTATTTCTGTAATTTTACCGTTTCTGAGAACATTGATTTTTTTCTCAGACAAAATAGTCAGCTTGTCAACGCTTATTTTGGAACGAATTTCCTGAACTATACCTATAATTATATTTGCGATAACAACACCGATAAAAAGCATATTCTTGTGTGAACCCACAAAAATCAATGCCGCAAGCAAAATTACATTTATAAGATTGAAAAGCGTAAAAATGTTATCACAAAATATTCTTTTGATTGATTTGGTTTTAATATTAGTTGAAATATTTACCTTTCCTTCATCTATACGCTTTTGAACTTCGGAATCGGTAAGACCGACAAGGTTAGAATTTGTGTTTTCCATATATACCTCATAATAAGAAAATGATATAATTTCAGAAAATAATTTACAATGCACGGCTGTTTATCGCCTTTTCGGAAAATCCTCTGCCAGTAACATTTTTAATATTTTCATCAACGCACTAATCTATATTATAAATGCAAATCATAATAAAGGCAACGGAAAGAAGGTGAATTTTTTGCGAAAATTTAAAGAAATTATATCAGTTGCCCTGATTTTCACATTATTATTTACTGTTTCGACTTTTTCGCCTTATGCCGCTGATGATAAAAATGAGGTTTACATTGGCGGTGAGGCTTTCGGAGTTAAATTTTATGCTAACGGAGCAATGATAATCAAGCTTGAAAGCTACTACGACGGTGAAAAATATGTTTGCCCCGCAAAAGACGGCGGACTTAAAGTAAACGATATTATAAAGAAAGTAAATAATACAAAAATCAGCACAAATGAAGAATTAAAGTCTGAAATTGAAAAATCAAACGGCAATGAAATTACTGTTGAAATTGATAGAAACGGCAAAACCGAAAACAAAACCGTTTTGCCGATTAAAAATACCGTGGGAGTATATCTCCTCGGTGCGTGGGTTCGTGACAGCTGTGCAGGCATCGGAACTATGACCTATTATGATGACAGCAATAATTATTTTGCCGCACTCGGTCATGGAATATGCGACTGTGACACGGCTGCTTTGTTACCGTTAAAATCGGGAGAAGCGGTTCGGGCTGAAATCAGCGGCATTGAAAAAAGCGTCTGCGGTAAAGCCGGCAGTTTCTGCGGATATTTTACCGATGTAAAGTTTGGTAATTTGAGCGTCAACTCCCCTTTAGGAATTTTCGGAGATTTAACGAGTGAAAATTATAAAAGAAGCAAGAAATATCTGATTGCAAATGACGATGAGGTAAAAACAGGAAAAGCTGTTATGGTAACAACGCCAGTCGGAGATACGCCGCAGGAATATGATATTGAAATCAAAAGAATATGCAACCGTGATATGACATCAAATGAAAATTTTGTCATAAAAATAACCGACAGCAGATTGCTCGAAAATTGCGGCGGTATTGTACAGGGTATGAGCG
>ENA-OUQN01001572-OUQN01001572.1-human-gut-metagenome-genome-assembly--contig:-NODE-1572-length-13155-cov-11.797557_pt1 | contig 13155 bp, 4 predicted proteins | sample MGYA00237950_ERZ548832 | MGnify/ENA primary metagenome ERZ548832 (study PRJEB26490, sample SAMN05194703) | human gut metagenome | biome: terrestrial biome; feature: human-associated habitat; material... | reverse complement strand
TTTCTGCGGCAATCGTCAAAGAAGGCAAAAGCAGTCCGCCTCAGCACTTTACGGAGGACACCCTATTGTCCGCAATGGAGACTGCCGGGAAAGATGATATGCCAGAGGACGCCGAGCGAAAAGGTCTGGGGACACCGGCCACCCGTGCCGGTATTTTGGAAAAGCTGGTATCTGCCGGTTTTCTGGAACGAAAAAAGAGCAGGAAAACGGTGCAGCTTCTCCCTTCCCACGATGCAGTTTCCCTGATCACCGTTCTGCCGGAACAACTGCAATCGCCGCTTCTGACTGCCGAGTGGGAGTACCGCCTGGGCGAGATCGAGCGCGGGCAGCTTGCCCCAGAGGAGTTTCTGGACGGGATCAGCACCATGCTGAAAGATCTGGTGGGGACTTATCAGGTCATCAAGGGAACTGAGTACCTGTTCACTCCGCCCCGTGAGGTGGTGGGCAAATGCCCTCGCTGCGGCGGTGAAGTTGCAGAACTGCAAAAAGGCTTCTTCTGTCAGAATGATTCTTGCAAATTTGCAATCTGGAAAAACAACAAATGGTGGGCTGCCAAGAAAAAAGAGCCGACCAAAGCTGTGGTGTCTGCGCTGCTGAACGATGGCTGTGTCCGTGTGACGGGGCTATATTCGGAGAAAACCGGCAAGACCTACGATGCCACTGTGGTTTTGGAGGACGATGGACAGTATGCCAACTTCAAGCTGGAATTTGACCAGCGGAAAGGAGGCAGCCGATGAAGCTCTCTTTAGTGGAACGGGAAACCATTCTCCTCTATAACCAGGCAGAACCAATGGCTGAGGTCTACACCCACGATCCCCGTCTGATGGAGAAGCTGGAACTGCTGGCAAAAAAGCACCCCGACCAGATCACCCGAAAGGACGCCCATAACTTTACCGTCCCCAAGCGGTGTGTATCAGTCCGGGAGCCATACAGCGCCGAGCGTCGCAAAGCTGCCAGTGAGCGTGCGAAAGCCGCCGGATACCAGCCCCCTGTGAAAAAGTCCGGCAGTTAAAGGCACATGGCAGAGAATGTATTTGAAGCGGTCAAGCAGTCGGTCAGCACCAGAGAAGCGGCAGCGTTTTATGGGATCGAGGTCAAACGAAATGGTATGGCCTGCTGTCCCTTTCACGATGATAAGAACCCCAGCATGAAGGTAGACCAGCGGTTCCACTGCTTTGGCTGCGGTGCAGATGGGGATGTGATCGACTTTACCGCAAAGCTCTTTAACCTCTCCCCAAAAGAAGCGGCGGAGAAACTGGCACAGGACTTTGGCCTGATCTATGACAGTCAGGCCCCGCCCCGCAGGAGATATGTCCGGCAAAAAACCGAGGCACAGAAGTTTCGGGAGGATCGACAGCGCTGTTATCGCGTACTGTCCGATTACTACTATCTGCTGAAAAAATGGGAAGCCGACCGTTCTCCCAGGACACCGGAGGAAGAACCGCACCCCCGTTTTGTGGAAGCAATCCAGAAGAAAGCCTATGTAGAGTACCTGCTGGACCTTTTTCTTTATGAAAGTGAAGAAGAACAAAAGGCATGGATTGCAGAACACACAGCAGAAATCACACACTTGGAAAGGAGATTGAAAATCATGGCTGAGAACAAACCCACCAACCGAGAACGGCTAAGGGAAATCACAGATGGCATCGAGCAGGGCATCAAAGAACTGTTTGAGAGTGAAAAGTATATGCGCTATCTGTCCGTCATGTCCCGCTTCCACCGCTATTCGGTAAACAACACCATGCTCATCTATATGCAGAAGCCGGACGCCACATTGGTAGCCGGATACAATAAGTGGAAAGACCAGTTTGAGCGTCATGTAAAAAAGGGCGAGCATGGCATTACCATCATCGCTCCCACACCGTATAAGAAGAAAATCGAGGAGCAGAAGCTGGACCCGGATACCAAGGCTCCGATTCTGGATAAAGACGGAAAGATCGTCACAGAGGAAAAAGAAATTGAGATTCCCATGTTCCGCCCGGTCAAGGTCTTTGATGTGAGTCAGACCGACGGGAAACCTTTGCCGGAGCTTGCTTCCTCCCTTTCCGGCAATGTGCCAAATTATGAGGCATTCATGGAGGCCCTGCGCCGCAGCGCACCGGTGCCGATTACTTTTGAAGCAATGGCCGCCGATACGGACGGCTATTTTTCTGCCGATCATCAGAAAATCGCCATTCGTCAGGGCATGAGTGAGGTGCAGACGGTTTCGGCCACAGTACACGAGATTGCCCACAGCAAGCTCCACAATCAGAAAAAGATTCAGATTGCCAATGACGAGCAATATCAGGAGATCGAGCTGTTTGATAAACCCGGTCTGTTCTCCAATGGGCGGATTGTCCGTGATAATCTGCCGGAGGGCGTTTATTGCTATGACCTGCGCGGTTCTGACTACGACCCCGGAGAGCCGGTCTGTGTAGAAGAACAAGTGGTTGTAAACCATGCAGGTTCCGTTCTGCTGACAGAGCCGCTGGAGCTGGCGGAAGATGGACGCCTGATGCTGACCGAGGAAGAAGGGCTGAATTTTGTTGGCGGCTTTTCTACCCTCACCCAGTTTTTGCAAGAACAGAGGAAAGACCGCCACACGGAGGAAGTGGAGGCTGAAAGCATCTCCTATGCGGTCTGCAAGTATTTTGGCATCGAGACCGGAGAAAACAGCTTCGGCTATATTGCAAGCTGGAGCCAGGGCAAAGAGCTGAAAGAGCTGAGAGCCAGTTTGGAGACCATCAACAAAACCTCCGGCACTTTGATCTCCGACATTGAGCGCCACTATAAGGAAATCTGCAAAGAGCGCGGAATCGACCCTCATGCAAAGGTAGAGCCGGAACCCGCCCCGATAGAGCAGCCAGAAGATGCCGCTAAGGTATCTGATAGACAGCAGACCGGCGATCTGACCTACTATGTAGCAGAGTGCATGGAATTTCCAAACCTCGGAGAATACCACGATAACCTGTCTTTGGAGGAAGCAATCCGCATTTATCAGGAGATTCCGGCAGAACGAATGAACGGGATCAAGGGCATTGGTTTTGAGCTGAAAGACGGAAGCGACTATGAAGGACCTTTTCCGATTTTGACCGGCCAGACCATTGACCTGGACACCATCCAGGCAATCGACTATTACCGTGATAATCCTCTGGTGCAAAAAGCGGTAAAGGAACTGGCTGCGGCAATGCCGGAAATGGAAGTGCTGGGGGCGGACGCCAACCAGCAGGAGGCTTTGTTTCTGATTGACGATGCCACCTATCTTCATATCCAGTCCTGTGACAGCGGCTGGGACTATACCCTTTACGATGCCGCGTCCATGAAAGAGCTGGATGGTGGTCAGCTGGATATGCCGGAGATTTCCCGCATGAAGGCAGTTCTCCAGATTTGTGATGACAACGATTTGGGCAGAGACTCGGTAAAATACGCACCGTTGTCCATGATTGAGACCTTGCAGGAAGCTGCCTACCAGCAGATGCAGGCAGAGGCCAGTCAGATGGCTGCTTCTTCCCAGCTGCCGGAAGCACAGGAGCAGGCACTGGATGAATACCCCATGCCGGATGAGCAGGTCTCCACACCGGATATGCAGGAATACGGCTACTCCTATGATGGGATGTTCCCTGTTACCAGAGAACGGGCGCTGGAACTGGATGCCGCCGGTTTGACCGTCTATGTGCTGCATGAGGACAATACGGAGAGCATGGTGTTTGACCCGCAGGAAATCATGGATCATGGCGGTCTTTTTGGCGTGGACCGTGAGGAATGGGAGAAAAGCCCTCAGTTCCACGAAAAGGTCATGGAGCGTCAGGAACATCAGCAGGAACGCGAACAGGCATTTCTATCCCAGAACAGAGATTGCTTTGCTATCTATCAGGTGAGCCGTGACGATCCGCAGAATGTGCGCTTTATGAATCTGGATTGGTTAAAGTCCCATGACATTTCCATAGACCGCAGCAATTATGACCTCATTTACACAGCTCCGCTGAGGGAGTCTGGCACGGTACCGGAGCAGCTGGAAAAACTATATGAGCAGTTTAATCTGCAAAAACCGGCGGATTTTCACAGTCCTTCTATGAGTGTCAGTGACATCGTTGCGATCAAGCAGGATGGTAAGGTATCCTGTCATTACTGTGACAGTGTTGGTTTTACCCAGATCCCCGGATTCCTGCCGGAAAATCCGCTGAAAAATGCGGAGATGGCCGTGGAGGACGATTACGGCATGATCGACGGTATCATCAACAATGGCGCAAAAGAGCCTACGGTGGCAGAGCTGGAACAGCAGGCCCGAAGCGGTCAGCCCATTTCCCTGATGGATCTGGCTGCCGCTGCCCATCGGGAGGAACGGGAAAAGAAAAAGTCCGTCATGGAGCAGCTGAAAAGCCAGCCCAAGGCAGAACACAAAAAGACAGCGCCCAAAAAGAGTGCGGAAAGGGAGATTTGATATGGGAAACTTTACTTTTGAGGAAATGAACCTGATGTGCATTTACAATACCGGCAGCCGCACCGGACTGATTGACAGTCTGCGTGAGATGCGCGGCGAGCTTTCGCCGGAGGAAACGGAACTGAGGGAGCTGACCGACAGCGCCCTTACGAAGCTCTGTGCGATGACCGATGAGGACTTTGCCCAGCTGGAGCTGTACCCGGATTTTGACCAGTAAACACCATAATCGCAGGGATGGGGTGGCAATATGCCACCCCACCTTTTTACCCCAAAACTGAAAGGAGGACAGAACACTATGCCAACCAAAGCTGAACTATATGCACAGATGGCGGACAAGGTGGCAACACAGCTCACGGGGAGCTGGCAGGAATGGGCAGGGTTTCTCACCACTGCTTCCCGCCTTTACAAGTACCCGTTCCATGAGCAGTTGATGATCTACGCCCAGCGTCCGGACGCCACCGCCTGTGCAGAGTACGATTTGTGGAATGAAAAGATGGGCCGGTATGTAAGGCGCGGCTCCAAGGGAATCGCTCTGGTGGACGATTCCGGGGACAGACCCCGCCTGCGCTATGTTTTTGATATTTCCGACACCGGAACCCGTGAACATTCCCGCACTCCCTGGCTGTGGCAGCTGGAGGAGCGCCATTTGGATTCGGTGCAGGCCATGCTTGAGCGCACCTATGATGTTTCCGGTGATGACCTTGCCGGACAGCTCACCGAGGTAGCCGGAAAACTGGCTGAGGAATACTGGACGGAGCATCAGCAGGACTTCTTCTATATCGTTGACGGTTCCTTTTTGGAGGAATATGATGAGTTTAACATCGGAGTACAGTTCAAGGCAGCAGCCACCGTCAGCATCACTTACGCTTTGATGTCCCGCTGCGGACTGGAGCCGGAACGCTACTTCGACCACGAAGATTTCATGGCGATCTTTGATTTCAATACCCCGTCCACCATCGGGGCGCTGGGAACAGCGGTCAGCCAGATCAACCAGCAGGTGCTGCGGCAGATCGGCGTTACCGTCCGAAATGCAGAGCGCGAAGCCAACCAAGAAAGGAGCAAACAAGATGAACAATCCCATGACCTATATCCAGAACGGAGACTATCTGATTCCCGACCTGAAGCTGAGCCAGCAGCCGGAGAAACCCCTGGGCAAGTACGGCAGGATGAGGAAAACCTACCTGAAGGAACATCGTCCCATCCTCTACAACCAGATGTTGCTGAGCGAGAAGCTGTACCCGCACCTTCTGGAGATCGACGAGACCGCCCAGAGCAGACTGGAGCAGATGATGCCCCAGCTGGCGAAGGAAGCGGGAGCCACCGAGGAACTGAAAGCCAGCGATCCCATGAAGTGGGTGGGGCTGATGAACACCTGCAAAGCTCAGGCCGAGGAAATCCTGATGGCGGAGCTTATCAACAGCTGACTCTAAACCTGTTCCTCTCCGAAGCGGAACAGATCCAATCCATAGATGAAGCAGAGAATGTAGCGCATACATCCTCTGCTTTTTCTTTTGCCCAAAATGACATCGACCATGTGCTGCGTTTGGGCGGCAATACAGACCGTCAAAGGGAGCGTGTGGTTGCAGCCTTTGAAAAGCAGAAAACCACCGCTGAGATTGCCGAGATACTGAAAACGCTGTACCACGGCGGCAATGGCCTTGGCAGTGTGAGCGCATGGTATGCCGAGGATGGTATCCATCTTTCCCACGGGAAGTCTGTCCGTTATGACAGGTCTGCCCAGGTCATTTCCTGGGAGAGCGCCGCAGAGCGTATCGGGGAGCTTTTGGAAAGTGGTCAGTTTGCCTCCAATGTGGAGCTTGCAGAAGCGGCAGGCTATGAACGCTCCCTCCTCTCGGAAAAGCTCTGGCATCTGTATCACGATCTCAGTGAGGACGCCAGAAAAGCCGGATATTTGTCCTGCCTGTCAGAGATCAAAGGCAATGGTTTCCCGGAGGAGACCCGCCGCCTGACGGAGCAGCTGAGTGACCCGGCTTTCCGCCAGACCCTCAAGGAAGAATACGCTGCCTTCTGGACTGCCTATCAGCAGGACCGTGACCTGTTGCGTTTTCACTATCATAGACCGAGGGAGATCTGGGAGAACCTGAAGGACCTTGACCTGCCCCGCAGGACCTTTTCTTCAGAGCTTTCCCAAGTGCCAACCGTCCAGCACTTTATTACCGAGGATGAGATCGACGCCGCCATGACCGGCGGAAGCAGTTTCGCCGGAGGAAAAGGCCGTATCTATGCGTTCTTCATGGCAAACCATACGGATAAGGAGAAAGTGAGATTCCTCAAAGACGAGTATGGCATTGGCGGACGCTCTCATGCCCTGTCCGGCGCAACACACAGCGGCGAAGATCACGATGGGAAAGGACTGCACTATAAAAAGCAGGACTGCCCGGATGTTCACTTGAACTGGGAAAAGGTTGCCAAGCGCATTACCTCACTTGTCCAGAAAGGCCGCTATCTTACCGAACAGGAACAGGCGCAGTATGACAAAATCCAGTCTGAACAGGAACTGGCCGAAGAAGATGCCATTCAAACCCAGCAGCCGGAGATGGAAGAAGAAACGCCAAAGCCTATCCTTCGGGAGCAGTTTGAGCAGTATAAGCCTGTGGTGACTGCCGCCATTTCCGAGGATGCCGCATACCGCAATGCCTGCGGGCATTCTGACCGTGAAAATGCTGTCATCGAGGGCAATGCCGCTGTGCGCCGTGCGGTTCTTGGTTCTAAGGATATGGAGCTGATCCGACTCTATTCGGATGTGCCGGAGTTCCGTCAGCGTTTACACCGGGAAGTGATCGACGAGACCTATCCAAAGCTCCATGAGCTTCTGCGCCCTCTTTCTCAGGAAGATATTGATACTGCCCTTTGTGCATGGAACGGCAATATCGAGAGTAAACACGCTGTTGTCCGCTATATGAAAGACCATGCAAGAGAAAAAGATACCGCCGCATGGCTGGCTCAGGAATACGGCGGCAGTAACAGCAACAGCCTGTTCGTTGTCCGTGCCGGCAGCCCGGAGGAAACGCAGCTGCCCTGGCCGAAGGTACAGCGCCGGATTGCCCAGCTCATTCAGGAGGACCGGTTCTATACCGAAGAAGAACAGAACCGTTTTGACGACATCGACCCAATCGCCATCCGGGAAGCTCTGGAAGAAAGAGGGATCGTCAACGGCCAGGTGGCAGACCCGGAAAAACTGGACAATGCCCCGTTTATCCAACAGGTGATGTCAGATGCCGAGCAGATCGCAGATGCCGAGACAGAGCAGACTTCCGAAGTTTCCATTTCCGATGAGGAATATGACGCAGTTCGCCGCCCAATTCCGCAAAGAACCTCCTATGACCCAGCCGCCCCGGTCTATGCCGTGGGCGATACCGTGTATATCGAGGATGACGCCTATCAGATCACCGAGCTGCGGGAGGACACCGTACAGCTTCTGCCCACCGGGATGGTATATCCCATCTACCGGGCAGAGCGCAAAGAACAGTTCGAGCAGCTGCTTCGGGCAGACCGCCGCAATGCTTACTATACCGAGTTTCTTCCTATTGACCCGGACAAGGCAGATCAGGACTTGCGGGATGTATTGGCTCATGGACTGATGGATGAAGCGGATAAAAAGCAGATTTCCACGCTGCTGCAATCCGGCAGGAGCAACAGCGAGATCGCCTACTGGCTGAGCAGAGCCTATTCCGGTGAGATCGAGACACTGAATCTGGAGACCGGCGATATTGCCGATTACCGTACCACGGCACAGGGCATAGAACTGGAAGTCATGGATGCAGAGGAAAAGCGTCTGGCTATGCTGTATTTCCGCTGGGATGAGGTTGCGCCTTTGCTGCGCGGGATGTATGCCCGTCAGCTGGATGGCTTTGGACAGGAACGCCCCGAACCGGCTGCCGAATCCCCGGCCTTCCATTCCGAGACCATGGCCGTCTATCCGGGCGATAAGAACAATCTGCCTTATGATGTGGTGGTGGAACGGCTGCATATCGAGGAGCCGGAGCCGCCAGCCCCTGTAACAGAGCCGGAGAAAACCTTTGAGGAAGTGTTGGATGAACACCCGGTTTCCATTCAGGTCAATGGCCAGTGGCAGACCTTTCCCAATGCCAAAGCTGCCGAGGAAGCATCTTATGAGGAATACAAGGCTAACCTGCGCCGCAATGCAAAAAACTTCCGCATTACCGATGAGCATTTGGGCGAAGGCGGTCCGAAAGCCAAGTTCCAGGCAAATGTCAATGCGATTCGTTTGCTGAAAGAGCTGGAAGCTGCCGGACAGCAGGCAAGCCCCGAACAGCAGGAGGTTCTTTCTCGATATGTGGGCTGGGGCGGTCTCTCTGATGCGTTTGACCCGGAGAAACCGGCATGGGCTTTAGAGTATGCCCAGCTAAAAGAACTGCTGACCCCGGAGGAATATGCCGCCGCCAGAAGCTCTACCCTCAACGCCCATTACACCAGCCCTACGGTCATTCAGGCCATCTATGAAGCGGTGGACCGTATGGGATTTGAGACCGGAAATATTCTGGAGCCGTCTATGGGTGTGGGCAATTTCTTTGGTATGCTGCCGGAGAAAATGCGAAACAGCCGTCTGTACGGCGTGGAGCTGGACCCTGTTTCCGGGCGCATCGCAAAGCAGCTCTATCCCAAGGCGGACATCACAGTAGGCGGCTTTGAGACCACCGATAGGCGTGACTTCTTTGACCTTGCCATCGGCAATGTACCTTTCGGTCAGTATCAGGTCAACGACAAAGCCTACAACAAGCTGAATTTCAGTATTCATAACTATTTTTTTGCCAAAGCACTGGATCAGGTGCGTCCCGGCGGTGTGGTAGCTTTTGTGACCTCTCGATATACCATGGACGCCAAGGATTCCACCGTGCGCCGCTATCTTGCCCAGCGTGCCGAGCTGCTGGGAGCTATCCGTCTGCCTAATGACGCGTTCAAAAAGAATGCCGGTGCCGAGGTGGTATCGGACATCATCTTCCTCCAAAAGCGGGACCGCCCGCTGGACATCGTGCCGGAATGGACCCAGACCGGACAGACGGAGGACGGGTTTGCCATCAACCGGTATTTTATCGACCACCCGGAAATGGTGCTGGGCAGACAGGAGCCGGTAAGCACTGCTCATGGTATGGACTACACCGTGAACCCTATCGAGGGACTGGAGCTTTCCGACCAGCTGCATGATGCGGTGAAGTATATTCATGGCACTTATCAGGAGGCAGAGCTGCCGGAGCTGGGCGAAGGCGAAGCCATTGACACCTCCATTCCTGCCGACCCCAATGTGAAGAACTATTCCTATGCCATTGTAGACGGGCAGGTGTACTACCGGGAAAACAGCCGTATGGTGCGCCCTGACCTCAACGCCACCGCCGAAGCCCGTGTGAAAGGTCTTGTGGGACTGCGTGATTGTGTGCAGGAACTGATCGACCTTCAGATGGATGCAGCGGTTCCGGACAGCACCATTCGGGAGAAGCAGGCGGAACTGAACAGCCTCTATGACAGCTTTTCTGCCAAATACGGTCTCATCAATGACCGTGCAAACCGTCTGGCCTATGCAGACGATTCTTCCTATTACCTGCTCTGTGCGCTGGAAGTCATCGACGAGGACGGAAAGCTGGAACGCAAGGCAGATATGTTCACCAAGCGGACCATCAAGCCCCATCAGGCGGTGGCTGTGGTGGATACGGCAAGTGAAGCACTGGCGGTGTCCATCTCGGAAAAAGCCTGCGTGGATATGGACTATATGAGCCAGCTTACCGGAAAAACAAAAGAAGAACTGGCCGGAGAGCTGCAAGGCGTAATCTTCCGTGTACCGGGACAGCTGGAGAAAGACAGCACACCCCATTATGTGACTGCTGATGAATACCTCTCCGGCAATGTACGCCGCAAACTGCGTCAGGCGCAACGGGCCGCACAGCAGGACCCGGTTTATGCAGTCAATGTGGAAGCTCTTACCGCCGCCCAGCCCAAAGACCTGGATGCGTCGGAGATCGAGGTGCGTCTGGGCGCTACCTGGATTGACAAGGAATATATCCAGCAGTTTATGTATGAGACCTTTAATACCCCGTTTTATCTCCAACGCAGTATCGAGGTCAACTATTCGTCCTTTACCGCTGAATGGCAGATCAAGGGAAAATCTTCTGTATCCTACAACGATGTGGCAGCTTATACCACCTATGGGACCAGTCGTGCCAATGCCTACAAGATTTTAGAGGACAGCCTGAACCTGCGGGATGTCCGCATCTATGACACCATAGAGGACGCAGACGGAAAAGAGCGCCGCGTGCTGAATGCCAAGGAGACCACCCTGGCGGCTCAAAAACAGCAGGCGATCCGGGAAGCCTTTAGGGACTGGATCTGGAGAGACCCGGAGCGCCGCCAGACTTTGGTGCGCCAGTATAACGAAGAAATGAACTCTACCCGTCCCCGCGAGTATGATGGCAGCCATATCACTTTTGGCGGCATGAACCCGGCCATTACCCTGCGGGAACACCAGAAAAGCGCCATCGCCCATGTGCTGTATGGAGGAAATACCCTGTTGGCACATGAAGTAGGCGCAGGCAAAACTTTTGAAATGGTAGCTGCTTCGATGGAAGCCAAACGCCTGGGACTGTGCCAGAAATCTCTCTTTGTGGTTCCAAACCATCTGACCGAGCAGTGGGCGTCGGAGTTTCTGCGTCTCTATCCTTCCGCCAATATCTTAGTCACCACCAAAAAGGACTTTGAGACCCATAACCGAAAGAAGTTCTGCGCTCGTATTGCGACGGGTGATTATGATGCCATCATCATGGGACACAGCCAGTTTGAGCGTATCCCCATCAGCCGGGAGCGTCAGGAACGGCTTCTCTATGAACAGATCGACGAGATCACTGAGGGGATTGCAGAGGTACAGGCCAGTGGCGGCGAGCGTTTTACCGTCAAGCAGCTGGAGCGTACCAGAAAGTCTCTGGAAGCCAGACTGGAAAAGCTGCAAGCCGAGGGGCGAAAAGACGATGTGGTAACCTTCGAGCAGCTGGGTGTGGACCGTTTGTTTGTGGACGAGGCCCACAACTATAAAAACCTGTTTCTATACACAAAAATGCGGAATGTGGCTGGTCTTTCCACATCGGACGCGCAGAAATCCTCCGATATGTTTGCCAAGTGCCGCTATATGGATGAGATCACCGGAAACCGTGGCGTGATTTTTGCCACCGGCACCCCGGTCAGCAACTCCATGACCGAGCTTTACACCATGCAGCGTTATCTTCAGTATGAACGCCTGCAAGAACTGAACATGACCCACTTCGACTGCTGGGCTTCCCGATTTGGGGAGACCGTCACAGCATTGGAGCTGGCACCGGAAGGCACCGGCTACCGGGCAAGAACGAGATTCAGCAAGTTCTTTAATCTGCCGGAGCTGATGAACCTGTTCAAAGAAGTGGCGGACATCAAGACCGCCGACCAACTGAACCTGCCCACCCCGGAGGTGGAATACCACAACATCGTGGCGCAGCCTACCGAACATCAGCAGGAAATGGTCAAGGCCCTTTCGGAGCGCGCATCGCTGGTACACAGCGGAACCGTTGACCCGTCTCAGGACAATATGCTCAAGATTACCTCGGATGGCCGCAAGCTGGGGCTGGACCAGAGGATCGTCAACCAGATGCTGCCGGATGAACCTGGCACAAAGGTCAATCAGTGCGTGGACAACATCATGCAGATCTGGCGGGATGGCGAAGCTGACAAGCTGACCCAGCTGGTGTTCTGCGACATTTCTACACCGCAGGCAAAAGCTCCTGCAAGCAAGGCGGCGAAAACGCTGGATAATCCACTGCTTCACGCATTGGAAGGCGCTGTGCCTCTGCCGGAGCAGGAACCGGTCTTTACGGTATATGACGATATTCGTCAGAAACTCATTGCTCAGGGAATGCCTGCCGACCAGATCGCTTTTATCCATGAAGCCAACACCGAAGTGCGGAAAAAGGAGTTGTTCTCTAAAGTCCGTACCGGTCAGGTGCGTGTCCTTTTGGGCAGCACCGCCAAGATGGGCGCAGGCACCAATGTGCGTGCGACTCGTTTGTAACTGAAAAGGTTACGCTCAAGTCAAAATTCTGCAAGATTGAAAGGAGCTTGAAAATTGATTTGAAGAACTGATATTCCAACAGGTGGAATGAGGGGGCAACGCCCTGAAACGCCTGCCTTGATACTGCGGTGTGCGGCAAGGTTTGCAGAAATTGAGTCGTGCAAAGCCCGCTGAAGTCGGCGGAAATCTGCCCCAACAGGCAGTCATGTGCTGTGGAAAGTGTCCCAGAGGTGGGATATGCAGATGATACGCCGGAGGTCTATAAAATCCCTATGGTGAGGATGTCATCCATGACCGACGAAGTCCGAGTGTTAGGGTCTATAGCGTGATATGGCAGAAATGTCATCGTCGTAAATGTACGGCGTGCGTGAGGTTGAGTAAAAATGGACGTTATGAAAAACCTTGGAGTGTTACAGGCACTTCCAAGCGCACAGGCTCATAGGACAGCCTAAGGGGATTATGCACAGATAGGAATATCGGAACGAGGAAAGGTCGGAACGCTGAGTGTCTGCACACGATGAAGCGGTGGTTACGAAAAATCGAGCAGTGAAACAAGTAACCTTTATCCCGACTGAGAGCGGCGGCAAGACTGATGAAGCTCCCGTAACAGGGGCGGAAGAATAGCCGCCAGTCATTTGCAAAACAAATATTCTAAAAAGCAATATATCAA
>ENA-OUQN01001562-OUQN01001562.1-human-gut-metagenome-genome-assembly--contig:-NODE-1562-length-13257-cov-5.438721_pt1 | contig 13257 bp, 9 predicted proteins | sample MGYA00237950_ERZ548832 | MGnify/ENA primary metagenome ERZ548832 (study PRJEB26490, sample SAMN05194703) | human gut metagenome | biome: terrestrial biome; feature: human-associated habitat; material... | reverse complement strand
TCTTCTGTCATACTTCCACAGTCGATCAGCTTCTTCATCGTCAATGGTTCTTCCGGGAATGTTCGTATCGTAAGGATCGGTCCGTTTACCGCCACCGGTTTCATGACTACATTGACACGGGATCCATCTTTCAGTCTTGCATCCACGATAGGTGAAGCCTCACTAACATACCGGTTTGCCTCACCTACAATCTGCTGGATCACATCAACCAGCCTTTCTTCTGACATGAATTTTCGTTCTGACCGAAACAACCGCCCGCCTTTTTCATAAAAAATATGATCCGTTCCATTCACCATAATTTCTGTAATTTTCGGATCTTCCAGTAATTCCTGAAGGATATCCAGCTTTCTGAATGCATGAAATAGTTCCCTGCTCAATTCAATCTTTTCATTCAACGGCAGATATTCTTTTTCTGAAGCTTCTTCCAGTGTCATACGGATCAGTTCCTGAAGTTCCTCATCTCCGGTCTCTCTGGTCATATCCATCCGCTGCAACACCTGTCCATAAATCAGTTCAGCCCTTCTTTCATTCATCTTTCTGAGCCTCCCCTCTTTTTCCTGGAAGATACCGTTCCTGCATTTTGGTTCGTCCAATCCTCTTTTTCACTGTCCGGGAAAGAATTTCTCCATGACCGGAAATCCGCAGACTCTTTTCATATTGATCCAGCTTTGCCTTTGCGATTCCCTCGTCAATATACGGTGTATAAATTCTTCCGCAATTTTCCAGTATCTGATAAAGTCCGTTGATACTGTCCCCAAGATCCAGAAGAAGGATCTCATAAATACTTTTTTCCAGAATTGCCTCAAACAGACGCAGCCATTCTTCACGATCCACATTCCTGAAGTCCTGTTCATTTCTGATCGCCGGGATATAATCCACTCCGCCTTTTTGCCTGATCATACCGACAAGCTTCAAGCCAAGATTCATATTGTCCTGCCGCATATAATACAAAAGGTCTCCAAGGTCATTTCCTTCCCTGTTCTGAAAATAGTAATTATCTCCTGAGTTCCCTTCCAGGTTCAGGTATAATACCGGGACACTTCTTCCCAACTGCCTCGCAGTACGAATAGCAAATTTGGTCTTTCCGATCCGATGGATCGGCGAATAAACTCCGATCATCCCTCGTACCGATGTATCCGCTACCACTTTTTCTTTCAGTTCCATCCTGCCGGTTACTTTCTGCAAAATGATCTCTGCACTCTGATATCTGTAAACCGGAACTTCTTCCTGAAACCAGTCATATTCTCCTTCCCGCTCTTTTTCCTGACTCCTTTTTCCCGTCAGAAGATAACGATTTTCTGCTAAAATCTCTTTTCTCTTTTCTACTGGATATTCCTCCGCTATAAGAAGTCTGCTGATCGGCATCTTCTCTGAAAACTCTTTCAGTTGCTGAAGATTCCAAAAGAGGTGAAACTGATACTCCTCTTTTAATTTTTCCGAAATAATGTTCATCAGATTTTCTGCATATTCTCTCTGAACATCGCAGATTACAAATTGAGCCTGACCACTCCTTTCCTCTGCTTTTTCACATATCATAACTTGAATTACTGCTGCGAACCTGCAGCATCGAATAAAGATAAAAGCTGCCGGATGTCCACTTCCGGCACTTAGAGACACCGGTCTTTCCCCTTCAACCGGTGCGACAACAGGTGATTGCCTGTCGTGTAAGACGCATTATATACAGCCTTTTTTCGTTTGTCCAGTCCCTGATTTCAAAAAATTACTTTTTGTTAAAATCTCACAAAATCTGATAGAAAGTAATTCCGTAAAGCAGGCAGACCCCAGGAATACCAAGGGTTCCGGATGTCAAAAAGGAGACTGGATTTAATCCCACATTAATTGAAGAATCAGCCGGAAGTACCCACTGATTTATTATAAATATCAACATCATTCCAACCACTGCCCTTGCGAAAAAATGCAGGATCAGTCCTGTAATCTTCTTTTTCATTTTCCCGTTCCTCATATTCCATGACTACTCCTTGCTCTATTTTATTCCCTGGAACTTTTTCCTATGCTTTGAAATACTGCTGAACTCCACTTTTTTATTTTCCACAAACTTTTCATACGTTTTCCACATCCTTTGATTTTTTCAGAACAGTTATCTTCAACCTCTGCCCGGTTTATCCACACTATAAACTTTTTTCTTACTTTTAATCAGATTGGATAAGTGAAAAAACGACATCCACATTTTACTGCGGATGCCGTTTATTTTTTTCTCATCGGTCAGTCTCTTTTCCAACCATTTTTTTACCATTTATTTATAATTTTTTTCCAGTTTTACGAGTAAATCGATATTTTCTTTTTCGTACTGATTAATTTCCGACTCCTGCACGATCTTTCCCTTTACCGGAGCATACCAGCTCTTCTGACTGAAATAATTTTCATAAGCCGTACCTGTAAAATCATATCCTTTTCTGGCATAAATTTCATTAATCGCAATTCGGATTGAATACGCAGGAGAAACCTCACCGATCAATTTCTCCTGGTCGTAAATTTTTCTGAGATTCTCTTCTTTCAGTACTTCAGAATCTGCCTTTGCAAAAGTATATCCTGTCTTTTCTTCCTGTTCACGGTACGCACGGTAATCCTCTACTTTTGAATCAAATTCTATATTTTTACCACTAAAGGATAACTTCTCTGTTAAAAATGCTTCTTTCTGATTTTCAACTCCATACCATTCCAGTTCTATCTGCTTCTTTTTAGTATCAACTTTTTTAATTTTTGCACACGCTCTCTCCGCCAGCAACTGATACTTTTCAGGAAGAATTTCTTCACGGTCATAACCTGTATATTTTTTATTTCCGTTTTCAGCAAAAATTTCAAGTTTCGACCAGTTCATTCCCGAACCCGATGTCAAAAAAATAAATCCATCTTTGGAACAGATATCGTCAATCCCGGCTGTCACCGCATACTCTTCCTGCATATATTCCCATGATTTTCCTGCATCTTCTGATCTGCACACAAGATAATAGGTCTTCTGCATACCTGAATCCTGCGGAATCATCACCCAAATAAAAGAACCATCCTTTATAACGGTATTTGAGGCATTTTCATAAGTTCCATTTTCCAATACTTCTTTTGCTTTTTTTAACTGATCCTCATCATAAATAGAAGTTTCATCTGACAGTATTTCCTCATAAGTTAAAAATGCAACCTTCTCCAGATTCTGATCGTCAACCTTCTCTTCATTATCTACATTATCCTCTGCAGATGAAGACTCATCCTTTTTATTCTGATCTGATTTTTCAGTATCAGAATCTTCATTTTTCTGATCTGTATTTTTCTGTGTTTCTTCCTGCTTTATATTGGAATCCGACGGATCTGTCACTGAGGTATCTTTTTTCTGACATCCTTCTGCCGCCAGTAAAAGAAAAAATATCATTCCTACTGTCATTCCTTTTTGGATCAGAACTTTTTTCGGCTCTTTCTTCTTCATATTTTCGCCCCCTCTGTCTAAATTACTTTTCTGCACTGCCGCTCTTATCCCGACTCTGATCTTTTTATTTGTCTTTGATGTTATCATACACCAATCTTTTTCTTTTTAAAAGGAAAATCGCACGGCAGTTTTTTTCTGTCGTGCGATCAGCTTTTCTTACTCTATTTCTAAAGTAGAATTACTTCTTCTTCCCGAATCTATGATTCCTCTGAATTGTCTGACGCTTCACTTTCAGGTTCTTCTCCATCAGAGATTTCTACCTGCTCTCCGTCAATTTCTGCAGAAGCTTTTCTTACTTTTGCAACACTTGCAACTTTATCTTTTTCTTTCAGATTAATCAGCTTCACACCTGAAGTAATTCTTCCGTATATAGAAATATCAGAACACTTCATACGGATGATGATTCCCTCCGTATTGATAATCATGATCTCGCTGTCTTCATCTACTGCTTTCATACCGACTACATTTCCGGTCTTCTCAGTGATCTTATAACATTTCACACCTTTACCGCCACGGTTCTGTCGTGTAAATTCATCCATATTGGTACGTTTGCCCATACCTTTTTCAGATACGATGAGCAGATCCGTTCCCTGACTTGCAGTCTGCATTCCGATCACTACATCGTTATCCGTCAGATTCATTCCGCGTACTCCCATGGATACACGTCCTGTAGAACGTACATCCGTCTCATTGAAACGAATACACATACCATCTCTCGTAACAAGCAGAATATCCTCTGTATTGTCCGTTACTTTTACTTCGATCAGACGATCATCTTCTCTGAGTGCAATCGCTGCCAGGCCGGTCTTTCTTACATTTGCGTAATCCTGAATCGGTGTCTTCTTGACAAGTCCCTTTTCTGTTGCCATGAACAGATATTTTCCTTCTTCATATTCGCGAAGCGGAATGATCGCTGTAATTTTTTCTTCCGGCATCAACTGAAGCAGATTAATGATCGCAGTTCCTCTTGCAGTTCTTCCTGCCTCAGGAATCTCGTATGCTTTCATTCTGTAAACACGCCCTGTATTTGTAAAGAACATGATATAATGGTGGCTCGTTGTCACGAACAACTCACGGATATAATCATCTTCCAGCGTCTGCATTCCCTTGATTCCCTTTCCGCCACGGTTCTGACTCTTGAACGTATCCATCGTCATTCTCTTGATGTAACCAAGTTTTGTCATGGTAATCACAACATTTTCCCGTGGAATCAGATCTTCCATGGAAATATCAAACTCGTCATATCCGATACGGGTTCTTCTGTCATCTCCGTATTTTTCAGAAATCACAAGAATTTCTTTTTTAATTACACCTAACAGAAGCTTTTTGTCTGCAAGAATCGCCTTAAATTCTTCAATCTTCTTCATCAATTCAGCATATTCTGCTTCAATCTTTTCTCTTTCCAAACCGGTCAATGCACGCAGACGCATATCTACGATTGCCTGAGCCTGAACTTCTGACAGACCAAACCTTTTAATCAATTCCTGCTTTGCGATCTGAACATTCTGAGAACCACGGATAATCTTGATCACTTCGTCAATATTATCCAGTGCAATCAGTAATCCCTCTAAAATGTGGGCTCTTTCCTGAGCTTTATTCAGATCATATTTTGTTCTTCTCGTAACTACATCTTCCTGATGCTTCAGGTAATAATTCAGCATCTCCAGGAGATTCATTACTTTTGGCTGATTGCCAACCAGTGCCAGCATAATAACGCCAAATGTATCCTGCAACTGTGTATGCTTATAAAGCTGATTCAGAATCACATTCGGATTCACATCACGACGCAGTTCGATGCAGATCCGCATACCTTCACGGCTCGACTGGTCGCTCAGATCTGTGATTCCATCGATTTTCTTATCTCTTACAAGCTCTGCAATCTTCTCAATCAGTCTTGCTTTATTTACCATAAATGGAAGTTCCGTTACAATAATCCGGTTTTTTCCATTCTGCATCGGCTCAATATTGGTAATTGCACGCACACGAATCTTTCCACGACCTGTTCTGTATGCTTCTTCAATACCTCTTGTACCAAGGATTTCTGCACCCGTCGGGAAGTCAGGTCCTTTAATGATCTGCAAAATTTCTTCGATCGTTGTCTCTTCTTTATCTTCGATCTGATCGTCAATGATCTTTACTACTGCTGCGATCACTTCTCTCAGATTGTGTGGCGGAATATTGGTTGCCATTCCTACGGCAATTCCTGATGTACCATTTACAAGAAGATTCGGGAATCTTGATGGAAGAACTGAAGGTTCTTTCTCCGTCTCATCAAAGTTTGGTGTGAAATCTACTGTGTCTTTATTGATGTCAGCAGTCATTTCCATGGAAATTTTACTCAGACGTGCCTCTGTATATCGCATGGCCGCTGCTCCATCTCCGTCTACGGAACCGAAGTTTCCATGTCCATCTACCAGTGGGTAACGAGTAGACCATTCCTGTGCCAGATTAACCAAAGCTCCGTAAATTGAGCTGTCTCCGTGAGGATGATATTTACCCATTGTATCACCGACGATACGGGCACATTTACGGTGTGGCTTATCCGGGCCATTATTTAATTCGATCATTGAATACAGGATTCTTCGCTGTACCGGCTTCAATCCGTCTCTTACATCAGGAAGGGCACGGGATGCGATTACACTCATGGCATAATCGATGTAGGAAGTTTCCATCGTCTTTTTCAGATCGACTTCATGGACTTTATCAAAAATATTGTCTTCCATCTCTTATCTCCTTAATTCTGTCGATATTGGTGAGAATTTTTCAATATAACAGCCTGCGGAACTCACGCTCCTCGCCATCTCGAAAATCTACGATTTTTTCGCTGGGTTGGCATTTCCAATGCCAACCCACACAGTTCGTTCAAAAGCACTTGCCGAGTAAACTCGCCATTGCTCCTGAACAAACTGTGTGGCTCGTCGCTGTTAAATACTATATATCCAAATTTTGTACGTATTTTGCGTTTTCTTCGATAAATTCTCTTCGTGGTTCTACTTTATCTCCCATCAGTGTGGTGAAAGTAAGGTCGAGTTCGGAGGAAGTTTCATCATCCATCGTAACTCTGAGAAGGATTCTATGTTCAGGATCCATGGTCGTATCCCAAAGCTGCTCGGCATCCATCTCACCAAGACCTTTGTATCGCTGAATTTTATTATTATTATCTCTTCCAACTTCTGTCAGGATCTGATTTAGTTCTTCATCACTGTATGCATACCATACTTTTTTATTTTTCTCCAGCTTATACAGCGGAGGCTGTGCAAGATATACATATCCTTCTTTGATAAGATCAGGCATAAACCGATACATAAATGTCAATAATAATGTACTGATATGGGCACCGTCTACATCGGCATCTGTCATGATAATGATCTTATGATATCTCAGTTTTGAAATATCAAAATCATCATGGATACCTGTTCCGAATGCAGTGATCATTGCCTTGATCTCCGCATTTCCGTAAATTTTATCCAGACGTGCTTTTTCCACGTTCAGAATTTTTCCTCTCAGCGGAAGAATTGCCTGCGTTGCACGGTCTCTGGCCGTCTTCGCTGAACCGCCGGCAGAATCTCCCTCGACGATATAAATCTCACATTTGGAAGGATCTTTATCTGAGCAGTCTGCCAGTTTTCCCGGAAGAGACATTCCCTCCAGGGCAGATTTTCTTCTCGTAAGGTCTCTTGCCTTTCTTGCCGCTTCCCTTGCACGCTGTGCCATCATGGATTTATCAATCGTCAGCTTTGCGACACTCGGATTCTGCTCTAAAAAGATCTCAAGCTGGGTACGCACGATATTATCAACCGCTCCCCTTGCTTCACTGTTACCGAGTTTCTGCTTGGTCTGTCCTTCAAACTGTGGATCTTCGATCTTGACACTGATGATTGCCGTCAATCCTTCACGGATATCATCGCCCGAAAGCTGTTCGCTTTCTTTGAGCAGTTTATTTTTCTTTGCATAATCATTAAATGTCTTCGTTAATGCGCTTCTGAATCCTGCAATATGCGTTCCGCCTTCCGGTGTTGTAATATTATTTACAAAACCATATGTCGTCTCATTGTAAGAATCGTTATGCTGCATTGCAACCTCAACATAAACGTTATCTTTCATTCCCTCGCAGTAAATAATCTGGTCATAAAGAGGAGTCTTGCTTTTATTCAGGTAAGTAACAAACTCTTTAATCCCACCTTCATAGTGGAATGTATGCTCATGGACTTCCTCTTCCCGAAGATCCCGCAACTGGATCTTCAGTCCCTTGGTCAGAAATGCCATTTCACGGAAACGTTGCTTTAACGTATTATAATCAAAAACCGTCTCCTCAAAAATCTCTTTATCCGGAAGGAATGTTACTTTTGTCCCTGTCAGCTCTGGATCACAGTCTCCCTCGATCCGCAGCTTATAACATACCTTTCCCCGTTCATAACGCTGCTTATAAATTTTTCCTTCATGGCAGATTTCTACTTCCAGCCATTCTGAGAGGGCATTTACAACAGATGCACCAACTCCATGAAGACCACCGGATACCTTATAGCCTCCACCGCCGAATTTACCGCCGGCATGAAGGATGGTAAATACAACTTCCACCGCTGGAAGACCCGCCTTATGGTTGATACCTACAGGAATACCACGTCCATTATCTGTAACTGTGATCGAATTATCCTTGTTGATATCCACAACAATCTTATCGCAATATCCTGCCAAAGCCTCATCCACCGCATTGTCCACGATCTCATAGACAAGATGATGGAGTCCTCTGACAGAGGTGCTGCCTATATACATTCCGGGTCTTTTCCTTACGGCTTCCAAGCCTTCCAATATCTGAATCTGATCCGCTCCATATTCAGCGTCAAATTCTGTACCTGATGCACCCATTCTCCAACCTCCTAGTTTTCTTTTGCTACCGTTCCATCCTGGATATGGAACACTTTATTGATTGAAAATCTATGATTCACAAATTCATCCAGTCCCGTACACGTTACTACAGTCTGAATATCATGAATACTGTCCAATAAATAGTTTTGCCTGCTTTTATCCAGTTCAGACAACACATCATCCAATAAAAGTACAGGCGTATCTTTTATCATCTGCTTTACCAGCTCGATTTCTGCCAGTTTTAACGATAACGCAGTTGTTCTCTGCTGTCCCTGCGATCCGAACTTCCGGATATCCAGCTCTCCACTCAGGAAACAGATATCATCTCTGTGCGGTCCGACAGAAGTACTCTTCATCCGAAGATCTCTGTCGCGGTTCCTCTTCAAAGCTTCTTCCAGTGAACGTCCGCCTGTTCCCGATTCATATGACAGACAGATTCGTTCCTTTCCACCGGTCAGGCGATAATGAATATCTGAAATAATCCCGTTTACCTGTTCAATAAACTGCTGGCGTCTTTCCAGTACTCTTGTACCATATTCCGCAAGCTGCATATCCCATATATCCAGTGTCTCCGCAAGATTCTGATGATTATAAATATCTTTCAGCAACGCATTGCGTTGATTGATGATCCGGTTATAATTCGTCAGATTACTCAAATAAATCTTATCAAGCTGCGAAAGCTCAAGATCGATAAATCTTCGTCTTCCCGCCGGTCCCTCTTTGATGATGTTCAGATCTTCCGGCGAAAAAAATACAAAATGTACGATTCCGAATAATTCACTTGCCTTGCGGATCGGAATACGGTCGATTGCAATTCCTTTTGGACTGTTCTTTTTCAAATGCATATCGATCTGAAAAGTAAGCCCCTTTTTTTCAACGACCATCTCAAGATGTGCTTCATCATGCCCGAACTGGATCATATCCCGGTCTTTTGTTCCCCTGTGGGATTTTGTCGTTCCCGACAAATACAAAGCCTCTAAAATATTCGTCTTTCCCTGTGCATTATCGCCATACAGGATATTCGTCTTAGGATCAAAGGACATATCCAGCAGATCATAATTTCTATAATTTTTTAATCTTAAAGATCTGATAACCATATCTGTCCCACTACCGCTAAATAGCATCCCTGAGACAGACTCTCATATGCTATTTTACACGTTTTCCAACTATTTTTCAATTTTTATTTCATTTCCATCAAAAGTTGCTGTATCGCCCGGATACAGCTTTCTGCCACGTCTTGTATCAATCTCACCATTGACAGCTACCAGTCCGTTTTGTATGACCTCTTTTGCTTCCACACCATTTTCTACCAGTCCGGCAGCTTTCAGTACCTGTCCAAGTTTGATAAATTCATCACTTTCACGAAGTTTAAATTGTTCCATTTTTCTCTCCTAAACTGCCGCATTAAAATTAACCGGCAAAATCAGATAAATATAACTTTGTTCCTCATCCTTGATAAAGCATGGAGCTTTTGCATTCATGAAATAAAGATCTACTTCTTCATCATCAATGACTCTCAGTGCATCGATCAGGAATTTCGGGTTAAATCCGATCATCAGATCTTTTCCGTCTTTTGTACAGAGAATTACCTCATCCATGGAACCGATCTGTGATTTGATCATCATCTGCATTGCATCATCCTTGATATCAATGATGATCGGCTTCTTGTCTCCTTCTTTGATCAGAAGTGTCGCACGGTCGATACAATCCAGTAATTCTCTTTTATTTACCCGGACTTTTGTCTCGTAGTCACTGGAAAGCATCTGATCAATTCTGAAATATTCTCCCTCAATCAGTCTTGATACAACAACTGTTCTGTCAAATTCAAATACAATATGGTTCTTTGTAAATGAAATCTGGACCTCTGCTTCAGCTTCTCCTCCAATGATCTTACTGATCTCCTGCAGAGTTTTTCCTGGAACAATGACTTTTCTTGGTTCATAAAAATCTTTCAGTTCAATCTTTCTGATTGAGATTCTGTGACCATCAAGAGATACCACTTTCAGAACATTCTCTGTGATCTCGAACAGTTCTCCGGTCATCATTTTGTTCGTATCATTATCAGCGATAGAGAAAATGGTCTGACGGATTGCTTCTTTCAATGTAAATTCAGACACCGTGATAAAATCATTACTTTCGATTGCAGGTAAATAGGAGAAGTCATCTCCTGACTGAGCTGCAATGCTGAATTTTGCTTTTTCACAGGTAATCAGAGCCTGGTTATCGGATTCTGTCTCGATCGTAACTTCATTGTCCGGAAGTTTTCTTACGATTTCAGAAAAGATTTTTGCGTTCAGGGCAATAATACCACGTTCAACAATGTCGCCATCCATAGATGTCTCAATGCCAAGTTCCATATCGTTTGCTGTCAGCTTTACAACATCTGTAGTAGCATCAATAAGAATACATTCAAGGATTGGCATGGTCGTCTTAGATGGAACAGCTTTTGAAACAATACTGACTCCTTTTACAAGATTTGATTTCGTACAAATAATTTTCATATGATGATAACTCCTTTCGGGTTCGTACCGGGTTTGTGGATAAAGTTCCGGGGCGGCTTTTATAGATATATAAATGAAAAAAATTCCGTCTTATCAGTAATAGGGGCTGTGGATAAGTGAAAAACTACTTCCAGCCCTTATAAATTAAGGCTTTTCGCATATGGATAACTCTGTAGATATCAAAATAATTTCTTGTGGAAACTGTGGGGATAAAAATCTGTTGAAAATCAATGGTAAACTTATCCATATCTTTTCCACATAAGAATCCACACTTTATCTACATAGTTATCAACATAATAGTTTACTGTTAAGGGAATAAAAGGCAGATACAATTCCTGTTAAATAGGATTGATCTTCTTCCTGATAATATTAATAGTATTATTTAAAGCTTCATCTGTCTTCATATCCTGTTCGATCTTTTTAACTCCATGGCTGATGGATGCATGATCCTTTCCACCAAGTAATGCACCAATGGATTTTAACGGTGTATCAGTCATATTTCTGCAAAGATACATGACAATCTGGCGTGGAAGTACGATTTCAGCATTCCTTTTTTTGCCTTTCAGTTCAGCAACAGGTACATTAAAGTGTTCGGAAACGACTTCAATGATCAATTCCGGTGAAACGGCACGGTTATCATCCGGTGAAATCATATCTTTCAATGCTTCGGCAGCAAGAGGAATGTCGATCGGTTTATTTTCAAGATTAGAAAGTGCAATCAGTTTATTCAGAGATCCCTCCAGCTCACGGATATTGGATTTGATATTATTGGCGATATACTGCATAACTTCATCTGGAATATGGTATTTTTCCAGTCCGTCCAGTTCTTCTTTTTTACGCAGGATCGCCATTCTTGTCTCATAATCAGGTGAGGAAATATCTGCGATCATACCCCATTCAAAACGGGTACGAAGTCTGGCCTCCAGTGTTTCCATATCTTTTGGCGGACGGTCACTGGAGATGATGATCTGTTTATTTGCACTGTGCAGTGCATTAAATGTGTGGAAGAATTCTTCTTGAATTCTGTCTTTACCAGCTATAAATTGTATATCATCAATAAGTAGAACATCTATATTACGATATTTATTTCTAAACATTTCAGTTTTACTATCTTTGATAGCGTTTATAAGTTGATTTGTAAATTTTTCAGAAGTAACATATAGAACATTAGCTTTAGGATTATTTTCTAATATTCTGTTACCAATTGCCTGCATTAAGTGAGTTTTTCCTAAACCAACACCACCGTATAAAAATAATGGATTATATGATGTACCAGGTTCATTTCCTACTGCTAATGCTGCTGCATGTGCAAATCTATTATTATTACCCACAACAAAAGTTTCAAAAGTATATTTAGGATCTAATGTCTGGTGATTTGTTTCTAATTCTGCATCAGAAACATTAGAGTTTTTATCAGCAATAACATTTTGATTTGAATTTTCTTCTTTGGAAAGATCAATAACAGAAAAAGTCCATTCTTTGTTTGTAATATATCTTAAAGTATTAAAGATTAAGCTGTTGAACTTATTTTCAATAAAATCTTGTTGAAATTCAGAAGTTACAGTAAAAACAATGTGATTGTCTTTTATTGAATCAATTCCTAAAGGAGCAAACCAAGTATCAAAAGAAATTGTAGAAACTTCACCTTTGAGTAATTCTTTTAATTTGCTTAAAAGTTCATCTTTGTCTACGCCCATTTTTTCATCCTTTCTAACAAAACTTATCCACAAAGTTATCCACAGGTGTTGATAAGTTTGTAATAATTTAGTAATAAAACGCCAAAATATGCGAACATAATTTTCATTGAAACATCAACAAAAAACGCTTATTTTTTTGTAACTCATATAATAACAAAAAAGATAATAATAAGTCAATAGTATTGTGGAAAAAAATTTTAAATTGTGGAAAATTATCAAAAAAACTGTGGATAACTCCCTAATATTACAAAAATATTACAAAAAAACATAAAATAAAAGTTTACATAGTTCTTTTTTTACTTTTTTTCAAAAACTCTTGACAAATCATAATTACTTACTGTATAATCGATATACTTACGATTATGTATGAAATTTCCAGAAATGGAATTTAATAAAATTAAGCAGTAGGAGGTGCTAAAAATGAAAAGAACATTTCAACCAAAAACAAGACAAGAAAAGAAAGAACATGGATTTATGAAAAGAATGAAAACAAGAGCAGGAAGAAACGTGTTAAAAGCAAGAAGAGCTAAAGGAAGAAAAAAATTAAGTGCTTAATTTTTTTCATTTTGCTCTTAAATAGCAAGAAGGTAAAAAAATGAAAAAAACCAAAATGTTAAAAAAAAATTATGAATTTAAAAAAGTTTTATCAAAAGGAAAATATTATTCAGGACAAAATATAGATGCTTTTATCAAAGATAATAAAAAAAATTATAATTTTCTTGGACTAGCAATAAGTGTAAAAACAGCAAAAGCAGTA
>ENA-OUQN01001559-OUQN01001559.1-human-gut-metagenome-genome-assembly--contig:-NODE-1559-length-13262-cov-3.937912_pt1 | contig 13262 bp, 6 predicted proteins | sample MGYA00237950_ERZ548832 | MGnify/ENA primary metagenome ERZ548832 (study PRJEB26490, sample SAMN05194703) | human gut metagenome | biome: terrestrial biome; feature: human-associated habitat; material... | reverse complement strand
GGATATGGCCTTCGTATTTGGAAATAATCTTGTCGCGGAAATCCTGCTCAAAATCTTTACGAATTACGAAAACGAGCTTTCCAAAACCGGCATTGATGGCATCGTAAATAGAATAATCCATGATAGTTTCGCCATTCGGGCCCAGTCCGTCCAATTGTTTCAAGCCACCATAACGGCTGCCCATGCCGGCTGCCAATAAGAATAAAGTTGGTTTCATATTTAGTTATTATTTAAAAAGGTTAGTATATCACAGTTGATAACGGCTGCAAATGTACAAAAATTTATGGCTGACAGAAGGGAGTTTTAGTTCATTCTTTACCACTATCCGTTCAAAAAGGTACATTTAGAACGGATAACCGATGGCAAAATGCAACGCCATGCTGTCCTTGAACTTGGGAATATTATAATACCCCGACTTCCCAGTATCATACGGATCATGCAGCCCGATACCCAAGTCCAGACGAAAAACAAGAAAGTCCAAATCGTAACGCAAGCCAAATCCCGTGCCCAAAGCAATCTGTTTCGGGAAATTCTTCAACGTAAATTCACCATTCGGGCGGTTTTCATCTTTACGCATCAGCCATACATTGCCGGCATCCAGAAACACCGCTCCATGCAAGTCGGCAATCATACGGAAGCGATACTCGATATTGGCTTCCATGCGAATATCACCCACGTGGTTGATATAGGTATATTTCCTATCCGTCTCGGGAGGATAACCGCCCGGACCTATACTGCGTGCAGAAAAGGCGCGCACACTGTTGGCACCACCGATATAGAACTGTTCCGTATAAGGTGCGGTCGTAGCGTTGCCATACGACCATATCACCCCTCCCGCAATACGCGAAGCAATCATCTGGTTCTTGTCTATCCGGTAATGGTACCTGAATTCCGAGTTCAGCTTCAAGAACTGTGCAAAAGGTACACCGAAAAGCTTCTTCCCTTCCTCACTGAACGGCTTGCCGAAAATACGGTAAACAGCAGAAGTCAGGTTACCGGCCGACGCAACGGTGGTCTGCCACCAGATGGGGTTACGCTTGCCGCGCACGGAAGCGTTGTCATAAGTATAGGTGTACTCCATGGCAGGAATGAACTGGTCGCGCAAACTAACGTAGAGTGCCGGATTCTCGGCACGCAACGTATCGAAAGCGGCAGTAGGATTGCGCAGCACATTGAATGTCAAACGGAAAGGAGTTATACTGTGCCTGGAAGTCGATTTGGGCTGGAAGTCATAAGTGACATTACCGCCAAAAGCCAACAGCTTATAATACTTGGCACGGTTCATCTGGTCGGCATATAAACGGAAAGTCGTTGTAGCCGGGAAGTCATACTCACGGTCGCCCATCCTAGGAAACACCACGCGCGGAAAGATAAGCGAAGTGGAGATACCCAGTTCATAACTGTTCATCAAGGAAGAACTTGCCTTGCCCGTCTGCCATTCGTACGAACCGTTCAACTTCACATTCCAGCTTTCACCGCCACCGAAGACATTGTTCTTCGTCACCGTAAAAGCGGCACCCGGTCCCGTCTGGTTATTGCTCTTCATGGTGACATTAAAATCCAACTCCGCATCGTAGGGTTTATCGAGCGCGGCAATGACCCTCACATCCAATGTATCAGACACAAACGCCGTATCACGCGGTATATACTGCATCTCCGCATAACGGAAAATACCGACGCTTGCCAGACGCTCCTGAATACGGGTCTGACGGTACAAACTATACAAACTCTGCATAGAACGCTGGCGGGCAATACCTGCGCTGTCTTGTATCTGACGTTTCCGCCGATAACCTTGATAGTTCAACCAACGGTAAAGCATGTTGGGACGTACCGGAGGTTTGTTGTAGTAATGTATGGTCAAGCCTTTGTAATCCATGCTGTCATTGGGTTCCTGCCCCTGCTTTCCAAGAAGATAGACGGATTTACGCCCCACACGGAACTGCTTCTCGGCTACCTTTGGCATACCGGGAACGGGAATCAAGCGCATCTGGACATGCCCATTGGGAACTATCATGGTATCGGCCTGATAGGTCAGGTAGTCGGGACGGAAATAATAACAGCCCACATTACGCAGCAGGGTACTGATACGGGTACGCTCCCCATCCAAATCAGCCACATTGAATTGTTCTCCCGAACTGATAAGGGAACGTCGGCGTCCCAGCTCCATAATGCGAGTGGTACGCTCGCTGAAACCACGATAATATACCGTATCTATAAAGTAGGGGTTACGCATGTTCACCGTATATTGCAACTTTGCCTTCAGCGAGTCCTTCGGGTCGATAAATGTCTTGTAGCTGACGCTTCCGTTGAAATAGCCATAATCGCGCAGCAAGTTAACCGCCGCCTTCTGGCGTATATCGGGATTCACCGTAGACATAAGCACCGGAGTGGCGGCAAATTTATTGAATATCCACTTTCCGAATCCCTTCTCATACTTCTGGAAACCATTGTAAATCCACAGTCCGAAAGGAAAGGGATAGCGGATAGTAGAGCTTCCCAGCAACGAATTGTTCGGTGCCGTAGCAAGGGCGGCTTCCACCTCTTCCATAGCAATCTCACCAACAGACGTTTCACTGCGGTTCAATACAATCATCGGCTTTTGGCCGGTATAGAGTATCTCCCCCTCGGGCAAGTGCTTCGTGGTGGAGCAACCTGCCAGAAATATCAATCCTGCAATATATAATATCAGTCGTTTCATATCACATTCCTACTTTTTCATATCGCTATTTTCAGCCTCCGGTTTTATCTTTTTCTTCCTGAAGATGAAGAGTTCACTCAATCGGTCCATCTTCCGGCGCAGCACAAGGCCGACACCCGTTTCGGTTATCTCACCGTCGAGTATGCTTTCGTAGTTTTTATTATGGAATACACGGACATATCGAGTACCCGACGCATCAAGACGGTATTCCAGCGATATATTGTCAATGAATGATTCCACATCGTTCGTGGCATTGGCCCCGGTGGACACTTTTCCACCGATGACTATCTGTACGCGGTCGTTGAAGAAACGCTGGGAATAACGAAAACTGAAGTCTTTCTGCGTGTCACCCGTTTCAGCAGAGGTACGGTCTTCCACACCTACACTGATATTGGCCCCTTTTATACCTCCCGCCAAGGAGTTTATCTGGCTCTGAAGTACTGAGTTCAAGGCGGCTCCCATTGACAAACCTCCTCCTTTGGCACCACTGTTCAGGTAAATACCCGTGGCAAGCATGGCAATGGCCTGCTTGCTACGCTCTTCTGCACCCATTGCCTGCAGCTCATTCTCTACTGCGGCATCTTCGGGCGCCGAAATATCGAATATCAAATCGGGAGCGTCAAGCCTGTTCTTGATGGAAATGGAAACATCGAAGTTCACCATGCGCGAACCGTCCCCGTCACCATCGGCCACAGAAGCACGCATACGTTCCGTAGCCTTCAGGCTCAGCGTAGGATTCATAATATTCCCCCGCCAATCCACATAACTGCCGGGATTGAACTGGAACTCCTTCAACGGGATGATAGGCAGCGAATATTTCATGACGCCACCCGAAAGGGTATAGCGTCCGGTAAGGCTCATATCCCCTTGGGGAGTATACTGCATATTCAAATCACCGCCACCTTCCAGTTCGATGTATTTGCTACGGTCGGGACTCAGATCGGCACGAAGACGGACAGCATCGTCAATATGGACGGACATATACATTTCCAATCCTCCCAAAGACATGGCAGGAACCTCATCTGCTTTTACCGACGTCGTATCGGTGAACGAGGTAAAGGTAACCAGCCCACTGAGACGGTCTTCCACCGTTAAAGGGGAATCGGTCAACACGTAGGTTACGTTGGTATTGCCCAGCAAATTCATGTTTCCACGCATCGTGAGCCCGTCAAGCTGCCCCTTCACCGTGGCATGCAAGTCGACGAACACCTTTCCATACACCAGACTTTCGCGGGTACGCGGTGCATCCAGCAACGTATAGTTCTCTGCCAGCAGATTGAGGTTGGCAGTAGGACGCTCCATATTCCGGAAATCAACCTTACCGTCAATCGTAAACGGATTCTTGCTGGTAGTATAAATGGCAAACTTATCAAATATCAACTGATTGTCCTTTATCTGTACCGGACGGTTGTCGAACCAGTAACGTGCTCCCGCCTGGCGTGCATAGACAGACACACTGTCCAAAACAATATCACCATGCATTTGAGGCTTGTCCAGCGAACCATAAATATAAAGCCCTCCATCAATATCTCCGGTAAAGGCCACCGTTTGGTCAGGGATGAATGCATTGGCCATCTTCAATGGAAAATGCTCGAAACGGGTGGACACTTCCAGGGTATCCTTTCCGTTCTTCTGCGTCAAGATACCGTCGGCGGTCATCACTTCTTCATTATCATATGTAAAATAGGTATTCAGATAGTGCGTATTCTTGTCGCCCGGCAACCAGGTAGCCCCCAGGCCGATGTCTCCAACCAGTTGGCGTTCGTAGGTCAGTTTCTCTACATTGGCTTCGGCGGACACCTGCAGGGAAGTGGCAGTCTGTATATAATTTGCTTCGGCGGAGAACAATCCCGTAAGCCGGGGCATATAAGGAAGTACCTCCGTAAGTTCATCCAAGCGCAATCGGCTCAGTTCTACGTTTATATTCTGCAAGGAAAGGGTATCATTCTTGTCGGATTGCATACGGAAACACAGACCATCGTCGCTGTCCATATCAATATTGGCATAGACGCGCATATTCTTATGCAGATAAATCCAGTTACTATTGTCCGCAAAGTGGAATTTACGGAAAGCGATAATCGGCTCGGCAGGAATAAGGTTCAGCAGCACACCATTACCGCGACCGTGTCCTTCGGTCAACGGACGGGCATTAATACCGAATAGAACACCGGTCTGCCCTTTTCCATTCACATAATCCACAGTCAGTTCCGCATCTTCATTACGGACTTCACCCGTCAGTGTGCTACGGAACACAAACTGCGGGTTCTTGGGACCGTTTATGACACCACCTTGCAACTTCATGCGGGCAGTATCCTGCTTTACTGTAAAAAATATCGTATCGAGCTGCAAGGAGTCCATGCGCAATCCGTGAACAGCTGTACGTCCATTGATGCCGACTTGCGGAGTAAATCCGAAGCTCAGTTTGAAATCATTATAGGAAATACCCTTTGCAGCCAGGAAATAGCTGACGGGATTCTGGTTACCGGCTTCCAGATGCATGCCCGCTGAAGGAAGGACTTGGCGCAAAGCGGCATGGTCCAAACGCCGTTCATCAATCTGCTTTGTCAGGATAGAGACAAATTTATCCGACTGTTCCATCAACTTCTTCAACGTGCTGTGAGCGCGGAAACGCAGATTCAAGTCACCGGCATCAAGCCTCAACTTGAGAGAATCATGACGTGCCTCCGCTCCCATTGTAAAGGCAAACGGGTGTTTCAATGGTCGGGGCACCAAACCCAGCTTATGCAGATTCACCTCTTCCACATTTAAATCCAAAGCGCCATCCAGATAGCTGCGGTCAAGACGCATATCCGCATTTCCCTGCATCTTGAGAAGGACATTATCGCTGGCAAGACGGACGGTAGCAACGGATGACTTGAGTCCGGCATGCACATCTACACCGGAAATGTCCCAATGGCCATACTGTAGTTTTTCCAAGGAGGCATTCAAAGCGGCCACAGTTTTTCGTGATGCCACATCCACCCCTTGCCCCTTAGCGGACATCTTTGCCGTAAGAGTATAGATAGAGTCCTTGGGCAGGAAGTGATGCACCTGCAAGTTGTTGATGGCAAGGTCGGCATGGTAGGCTTCCGTAGCAAGATTATAGGCGGCGTCCAAATTCAAGGCGCCTTCCTTCTCCTTCAGTTTTAGGGCGGCAGTGCACTGCGCCCCCTCCATACCGAGACGTGCCGCAAGGTGCATACTGTCCGGCACAATGATGGAGCCATCGGGAGCAATGTCAGCTAGTCCGGTCAGGAAGTTCAAGTTCTGCGTATGCATTTCGAAGTCCATGCTTCCATTACGTTTCACACTGTCGGTCAAGCTCCAGAATTCTCCTCCCCCACTCAACGAAAAGGCTCCGGGCAGCTCAGCCGTAAAACGGGAAATCTGCATCTGCTTCAGGTTTCCTTCCGTACCGGCATGAATCACCAACGGACGGAACGGATAGGCTTCCTTGAAAGCTTCCGGCAAGCCACCGGCAAAAAGCAGTACATCCTGTTTGCCGATACGGGCATTGAAACGGGCTGTCAGACGGCCGGTGGTAGGTATATTTATCAGTTCCCAGTAAGTCTGTGCCGTAAGGTTCATCTCACTATGAGGTGTCAGCAACTTCAAAGAAGGGATACGGATAACGGTAGAATCGGCAAACAACCGCCCGGTCAGGGAAGTTACACTCAAACCGGAACGCTCATACATGGAAAATTCCCGGATAACGGCATTCATATCTCTGCCGTAGTACATCACAGAATCAATGCCCAGGCGAATGTCGCGAAGAGCAATGTGCGAGGGGTCGAAGCCTATCGCACTCCCCGGGCCACCGGTATCATAATTGACAGAAGTTCCAGTCAGCAGGAATTTTCTCCAGCCATAGAACTGGTGTTTCAGGTCGGCAGCAGCGTCCGCAATCTCAGCATCTCCTATATGGGCTTTCAGCCCCATGGAGTCCAATGGCATCTGTAAATCGACCGAGACGTTCTTCAACTTCAGAGTATGGAGTGTGACTTTCCAGTTTAACGCAGTGTCAGTAGTGTCCTTGGGAGTCTCAGTGGTATCTGCAAGCATCACCTGCACATGGGTATCGCTCAATTCTATATTATTGAGGATGGCATCTTCTTTTGTAAGGTCTATGCCATGGCTTTCGAAAAAGAAATGCCCCAGTACTCCTTTGATGCACATACCTTCCATTAAATTGGAGGAGTTGACAGCAACTTGTTTCAAGGTAATGTCATCCACCTCCACTTTCCCTTTGAGCAAAGGCCATGCCTGTACCCGTACGTTCAAACTTCCAAGATTCAGCAAGGTATCGGGATGCTGCACATCAACAGCACTGTCGGCAGGCTGTACCACCAATACACCGCGGACCAACAAATTCAAAGGAAAGCGAAGGTCAATCCGCTCCACGGATATGTCCATACCCGTAGCACCTGATGCAATTGCCGTAGCCTGCTTCCGTATCAAATTCTGTACGGGAGGCACATAAAGCAATATCATCAATATTATAAACAGTATAATAGGAGTAAGCAGCACCCACAGTGCTATTCTCAACCATTTTCTTCTCATCGGAACGTCAATCTTTCATCGTATTTAAAAGTCCTACAAAGTAAACAATTTCTTTCGACATTTGGTTCCCGACAGAGAAAAATCACGTATTCTTCTCTGTTCCCCCATTACGGAAAAGCTGTTGCCTGAGTAATGACATCCTCTATCAAAACGAGGGCGGCAAGGGCGTGTTCTTTCAACTCTCCGGTAAAAGGCACTCCATGAGAAGTTTCCAACAGTTTCAGCAATGCAACCAGTTCCGCTGCTCCAATTAAAGTAAAGAGGGGAATCATTTTGTGGGAGACAGCAGCCATCTCGTCCACATCCTCATTCTCCACAGCCTTCTGCAAACGCTCCGCATTGAGGCGGGTTTCAGCCACAAAACTTTCCAGAATGGACTTTGCCGCCTCGGGGTCATCGACCGAAAAAGCAGTGAGCGAAGAGAATTTATACCCCGGGCAAGCCGAAGTTTCCGAAACTTCCATAACCTCCATCCCTTTGTCCTCCATATTCAATTCATGTAGCAATTCACTGACGGTAAACGGCTTATGCAGGCATCCGGCAAATCCATGCACCGTAAATTCCTCACGCTGCATGTCACTGCGGGCAGTGACAGCAATCACCGGAACAGACTGTGCCTGCGGTATGTTCGAAGCACGAAGCAGTTTCAGTAAATCAAAACCATTAATAGCAGGCATCTGCACATCAGTAAGCAGAACATCAAAGGTTGCAGTGCGCAAGGCATCCAGCAGTTCATCCAGTTGTAAACAAGAGACAGAATTTATACCACTCTGCTGAAGCATGGCGGCAGTAAGGGTAAGCTGAATACGGTCATCATCGATAAGGAGGACATTCTTCAGTGAAGAATGAGGAACGGGGAATGAAGAATTGCCATTCGGCGTGGCAGCACATCCCGATTCTTCATCCTTCATTCTCCGTCCTTCACTCCTTACGGGATAGATAGGAATATATATGGTGAAAGTGCTTCCCTTGCCTGGCACACTGTCTACATCAATCGTGCCTTCAAGCAACTGTACCAGCATACGGACAATGGAAAGTCCAAGTCCAAACCCCTCTTTACCCTGAGCACCCGGTAAGCGGGTAAACTCCTGGAAGATACGTTCCCGGTCGGCAGGTTCCATACCTTTACCGGTATCAGCAATGGCAACTACCAGTCGACGGTCCTCGTAACGGGCAGTCATGGTAACACTGCCTTGGTCCGTAAACTTCACGGCATTGGACAACAAATTGTTGATAATCTGGCGCAGACGCAAGGGGTCGCAAATATAGGTACCGCCCAGCTCCGGGGCAATGTCGCAATGAAGCGCCAGTCCTTTGGCAGCCGTAAGTGGTTCAAAACTGACGTGTATCTCTTCAAGCAGGCGGGAAGGATGAAAGGTGACCCGGTTGATTTCGGCCTTGTTCAAATCAAGACGATGGAAGTCGAGCAAATCAACGACCAGCTTCAGCAGATGTTCCGATGAGGTTTTCATATTGTCCAGATAGAACCGCTGACGCTCATCCACCGTCAGACGGGAAAGCAAGTCGGCATAGCCCATAATAGAACCGAGCGGGGCTTTGAAATCATGGGTAATGGCAAGCATCAGTTTTTCACGGACAGCGAGTAAATCCTCGGCACGACGACGGGCCTCTTCCAACTCACGACGGTAACGGTTGCTTCGGGTTATGTCGCGGCCGATGATAATAAGAAAAAAAGCGGAAAGCAACACCGCACCTACGGCAATGCCACTGATAATCTTGGCCGAACGGCGTCGGACCGCTTGTTGATACTCGGCTTCCGTCCGTGCACGCAGCAGAGTTTCCGTCTCGTAATCTTTCAGCAAGCTGTCAATACGAGCGGTCAGCATATGGTCCAAGCGTTGCAGATAGCGTTTACGTCGCTGTATAACAGTGTTTACAGCTTTTTTCTGCTGGGCCACGGCACGCAGTTTCTCATGCAAAGAATCGGCCGGATTATAGGGTTCAATCACCGTATCCGTTGCAAATTCAAGGGAGGTCTTTACCTGGATAGCCGTATCTTTCTTTGGGGGGACAAACACTTCACCCAAACGACGGAAAAACCCCTTCTTCCGAGGGCGTGTCACGACGGTATCCCGATGTGTAATGATACGGTGCTGCACACGCTGCTGGGTCACTACCGAGTCCTGCTGGGCAATTATCTGCTCAATGTCACTGGTGGATACCATGCTGTCATTCGCCTCACTCAGCGTGCGCAGCATTTTTATCGTATTGGTATCCTTCTCGCGTATCAAAGCAAGCACGCTGTCTGTCCATTGTACATCGCGGTCATCAGTAAGAATAAGGTTCTCCATTTCCCGGTGTACGAAAAACAAGGAAAAAAACAATACCGCCAGCAACAAAGTGTAGCCTACGGCAATCTTTACTTTGGAGACATTATTCATACTATCAAATCCTTTCCCTGGTCTGTTTACGGAACCTCAACCACAGCATCACTCCCGCACTGGTCAGTCCGAACGGGAAAGCCATCCAGACTCCCGTCAGCCCCCAACCGAAAACGAAACCGCAAAGGTACCCTACGGGCAAAGATATAATAAAATAGGATATAAATGCAATAATCATCATCGGTTTCACATCCGAGATGCCGCGCAGGGCATTGGCAAAGTTAATCTGCAACCCATCGCCGAACTGGTAAATCAAGAACGGGAAGAAGAGAGCGGCAACCATGCCGGACACTTCCGCATTGTCCGTAAACCATCCCCCTACCTGACCGCGAAGCGCAAAGACGATACCCAGCAACACCACCTCCATACACAGGATGATGTGAAGGCCGGCATACGCCGAGCGGCGCACATTCTGCCCGTCTCCCTGCCCCTTGAAGTTGCTGACACGCACGGCAACCGCAGCGCCCATGCCATAATACATCATGAAGGTGAACTGAGAGATAGTAAGCATTATCTGATGCGATGCTAGGGCAAGTGTCCCCAGCCAGCCCACCATGACGACGCTCAGACTGAAGGAAGCGGTCTCCATACCCATCTGCATACCCACGGGCCAGCCCAGTGCATTGAGCTTCCTGAACATCGGCATCGACCACCCCAGCCGCATGAAGCCGAGCCTGTAACGGATAAACCGGCGGCCGCGAAGCACAATCGCCGCAAAGACCACCACCATCACAATGCGGGAGAACAAAGTGCTGATACCCGCACCAAGCAGTCCCATCTCCGGAAAGCCCAGCTTTCCATTGATAAGTATATAGTTTCCTACGATGTTAAGCGCATTCCCTCCGAGCAGAATCCACATGGCCGTCTTGGTTTCGGTGATGCCGTCCGTAAACTGTTTGAAACCGTTGAACAGCATGACAAAGACCAGTGAAGCAAGCAACACCAGATAGTAAGGCTTGATTAGAGGCAACAATTCTCCGGGCTGTCCCAGCCGCTCCACATTGAAATAGAGAACAGCCATGACAAGAGTCAGCAACAAAGCCACCAGCACATTGGCAACCAGGCTACACCGCAACGCCTGCCCTGCCTCGGCAAAGCGGCGGTTACCGTAGAAGCCCCCTACAACCGGTGTCAGCCCGTAGCTGAAGCCCGTACTGAAAATAATGCAAAGAGTAAACAGATTGTTTACGAAAGAAGCGGCACCCAGTTCCTCCGTGCTGTGATGCCCAATCATCAGCGTATCGGCAAAACCAAGCACAATGACTCCCAACTGCCCCACCACAATGGGTAGCCCCAGGAGAAGCAATGCTTTATAGTGCTGCTTATACGTATCAAATAATTTTTTCATACTAAAGGTTTTCTTTTTGGTAATAAAGCACAATCCCGTTTTCATCGCGGAAGGTCTGTTGGGCGACCCTATGAAGCTGTTCTGCCGTCACAGAGCGGTAATTGTCCACTTCACGGTCTATGTCTTCCGCCTGCCCGGTCAGTTCAAACCAGGCAAGATTCGTGGCAACATTCAGATAATTGATGTTGCCGAATATCTGTGTAGACTCAAACTTGTTCTTTACTTTCTCCAATTCCTGCTCTCCAACAAACCCGGATTTCAACTCTTCCAACTCTTTCCGGACAGCAGCCTCGGCTTGTTCCAAAGATACGCCTGCAGATGGTTTTCCACTGATATGCAGCAGGCCGGCATCCCGTGTACCGGAGATATAGGCATCGAGACTGGAAAAGAACTTCTGCTCCTGCACCAGCCTGCGGGTCAAGCGACTGGAACGTCCATTGCTCAGAATATCCGACAGAATATCGAAGGCATAATAATCGGCATCCTCACGGCTGCACATGTGATAAGCCATGAACAAAGCATCCAGAGGAACATTCCGTTCCACCGTCTGCCGGCGTTCTGCCGTCTGTACAACTTCTTGCGGTAATTGCCTTACGGGCACATTCCTACGGGGAATGGGAGCAAACCATTTTTCTGTCAGCCTAACCGTTTCTTCCCACGAAATATTTCCGGTAACGGCCAGCACTGCATTATTAGGTGCATAAAAACGAAAAAAGAATTCCTTTACCTCGTCCAGCGTGGCATTGGCAATGTGAGAGAGGTCTTTCCCGATAGTAGGCCAGCGATAAGGATGCGTTTGATAAGCCAAAGGACGAAGCAGATGTCCCACATCACCATACGGCTGGTTCAAGCAACGTTGTTTAAATTCCTCCATCACTACCGCACGCTGCACTTCAAGACTTTGCTCACTGAATGCCAGTTCCAGCATGCGGTCGGACTCCAGCCAGAAGCCGATTTCCACATTCGATTTTGGAACCGTCAAGTAGTAATTGGTTATATCATTATTGGTCCATGCATTATTCTCTCCGCCTGCCAATTGCAAAGGAGCGTCATAATCAGGAATATGCACCGAGCCTCCGAACATCAGATGCTCGAACAGATGGGCAAAGCCCGTATGCTCGGGATGTTCGTCACGGGCACCCACGTCATAAACAATATTCAAGGCAACCATCTGCGTGCTGGTGTCCTCATTGTGCACCAACCGCAGACCGTTGTCAAATATCTTTTTGTTTATTTTCATAAAATGGAATGACAGAATCTATCATCAATCTATCACTGTCACTTTTTTAATAACCACATCCTCTTCGGGACGGTCGTTACGGTCAGTCTTGACCTTCTGTATTTTATCAACAATATCCATACCTTCCAGCACTTCACCGAACACGGTATATGCACCGTCCAAATGTGGAGTACCGCCCACGGTAGTATAAGCCTTCACCTGCTCGGGGGTAAACTTGAACTCCGGTTCCTTGGCAACCTGAGCCTCTGCCTGCGCAATCAAGGAATCTTGCAAATCCATCAGACTGTCCTGGTCATTATTCTTACGCATCTTGTAGATTTCCTTCATGTGTTTCTGCGCCAACGCGTTGAAAGCATTGTTCAAGCGCATCTGATTCATCTGCTGTTCCATCCCCAGCAAGGTAGAGTCATTATACACTTTTCCGGTCACAATGTAGAACTGGCAGCCGGATGATGCCTTGTCAGGGTTCACCTCATCACCCTGGCGTGCAGCCGACAAAGCACCTTTTTTGTGAAAATACTTCGGATAAACAAATTCGGCAGGAACGGTATAACCCACGTCGCCTGCCCCCAGCATCTTGCCTTTCGGAGCCTTCTTCGATTCCGGGTCACCTGCTTGTATCATAAAGTCCTTGATGACACGGTGGAACAAGAGGCCATCGTAATAGCCCTCGGCGGCGAGCTTGAGGAAATTGTCACGGTGGAGGGGCGTCTCGTCATACAGGCTGACTACGATGTCGCCCAGAGTGGTTGTGATTTTTACTGTTGACATTGTCTATGTTTGTTGTGTTACTATGCTTATTCAGACTGCCCGTATGCCATGCGTCGCGATGGTTGCTACGCTTTGCCTCGTGGTTGCCAATCTTCTACACAAAGGTAATACTTTTTGCTCTACCATCCACACAACTGCCCTATCTTTTAGACTATGGCAGCAGAAAATAGTGGGAAACATGGGGACCTGGGCCGAAGGGGCATGATGGGGTAGCAGAAAAATGATGCGACCACAGATGCGTGT
>ENA-OUQN01001555-OUQN01001555.1-human-gut-metagenome-genome-assembly--contig:-NODE-1555-length-13301-cov-24.898988_pt1 | contig 13301 bp, 17 predicted proteins | sample MGYA00237950_ERZ548832 | MGnify/ENA primary metagenome ERZ548832 (study PRJEB26490, sample SAMN05194703) | human gut metagenome | biome: terrestrial biome; feature: human-associated habitat... | reverse complement strand
ACCCTATCGAAGAACCCTAAAAAACTATGCTTTTTTTAATGCCAGACCCTATCGATAAACCCTAAAATAGATTGGCAAACCCTAAAGAACTTTGATTATCCGAAAAATCTCGGAAGCCTTAATTTTACTATATTTGTTATCAGAAGGTTGTTCTGCTCGCAACGCTCACAGAACAACTTTCTCACTAACTTCGCGCTTACGCACTCATTAAGTGTTCAATGATTACTCGATAACTGTAGCAACACGTCCAGATTCTACTGTACGTCCACCATCACGGACTTTGGTTTCGTGATATTCGATTATTTGAAACTAATTTGTGCGGTTCTGTTGTCTAAAGTAGCTTATTTTTGCTGAGGAATTAGTGCTTTATAAAAATCTTGTAGCCAAAATGTAGCCAATTAACGTTTAGATAAGCACAGGCAAATGAATTTCAATAATTCTTTCAAAATAACATAATCACTTTAATATAAATAAGTTATGTTATTTTAAAATATATCTGCCTTCTTCTTTATATATTTCTTGCTTACCGTCAACACAAAATGCTGGTCTGATACCATTCATATCGTATGCATTCGTGCTTCCAATTTCACCTTCCGGTCCTACTGCATATACACAAGAATCATATGTAGAATCCGCACTTCTTAACCACCAACTTACAGTAAACTTTCCATTATTCGTAGTAGCAAAACGATTCTTATTATCTTTAAAATACAACAATGGCACCCCTTCAACTCCGACATGCCCATTTTTTTTATATCCAAGTTCAGTAAAAGACAACAAAAACACTTTTCTTACAATAGTTATCACGCTATCATCTATTTGATTCAAGCATCGTTCATCTAAAATCTCTATTTCCGAATCTTGAATTAAGCAACGAGTTTGAATAGGTAAATTATCAAAAAACTCTCCCATTAAGTAATTATCAATTTCACTTTCTTCATAGTAAGCCGAATAATCACTAACTCTTCTATTCTCTGGAAGAATTTCTTTTCTTAACAAAAGTGTTTTACCATTATAATCATTAGTTAATACAATATATGGAACAAATCCTGTTTTTTCTTCAATATATATGATTGGTTCAATTTTACATTTTTCAGAATATGCCAAATCACTTATTGTATTATATTCCTCGGTTACTGCTTGTCTTTTACTACAAGCATTTAATAGAACTCCAAGAACAATTGCTAATACTACTACTTTATACGTTTTTCTGAACATTTATGTGGCTCCTTAATTTCTCTGCTTTTTACGTCTTATTTTTGTAAATGCCATACACATCACTATACTTACCATGATTACAGCCATTAGACTACAAAATCCAACTGCAGATTCGTCTCCTGTTGAAACAGATTCTATCTTTTCTCCTCCATTTTCATTTATTCCCGAACCAGAATTATTACCTGTATTATTATCTTTTCCCGAATCAGGATTTTCTGGGTTCGCTGGATTTTCTGGGTTCGCTGGATTTTCTGGGTTCGCTGATTCTCCATCTTTTTCAAATTTTGCAACTAAAAGGGTATCTTTTTCTACACAAAAACGATATTGTGTTTCTTGCGAAATTAATTTATCATTCTCATACCAACCAACAAATTGGTAACCTTCTTTAATTTATGAAATACTATATGTCTTGTAGATTCATTTCATAAATTACTATAATTTTTATAGTTTTATCATTTATACATTTGTTGAAAAAAGTTATATAAAACATTACAATATTTATTGATATAAGATTCTTTCTCGCCATCTATAACACCACAAAAATAACTGTACTTAGAACCATCAAAAACAACTGTACATATATTAGTTTTAAATAAGCTCATATTATCATCATTTTCCATATAATAGAGAATGTTATCATATATACTATATACATTCCCTTCATCAGCCTCTTCAATAGTTGGTAATAAACCTTCAAACTTTTCTAACGGTTCAGCCGTTATATATACTTCAATAGAAGAATCCACAAGATTTTCGTCATTTGTTTCATATTCAAATGTATATCGGAAATAAGCTCCACCGAAACTTTCATCTTCATTTAAGTAACATCGCATTCCAGAATATCCTTGGTCAAATGCAACATCTACCTTCGTATATTTTTCAAAAACATCATAATTCTTGTTATCTTCCACCACTACTTCTTTATAAGAATCATATTTCTTATAAAATGCTTCATTGACATTAGCAACTTCATTTACTTGGAGAAATTTGAAGTTAACTTCATTTATATTTATATTTTCTATGTTTTCCTCATAATACTTGTCAGACTTTATATATTCCCGTTCTTTGCCATCCTTTAATACATTCTTGCCTATAAAAATTAATGCAATAAAAAACAAGCATACAAATAATATTCTTATTATTTTCTTCATTCATTTCTCCTATTCTGTCAATCCTAAATCTATTGATTTTACTGGCTTTGACGATTTTTATTTTACCTCAAACAAAAGCCGAGAGTGATGGATATCGTAGTGTCATGTACCGAATAGCTGATAAATAAGTATAGCTAATAAAGCATCCTTTTAGTTTGCTTTATAAAGGCTATTTTCCCTCTGTTCAACTATGATGATGAACCTTCCGTGTCTAAGGGGATCATGTCCCAACTTCCTTCGTAGCATCTACCATTCACTGAGTGCCAGCCAAGCTCCTAAACGGGGGCATGCCCCACGGAAAAAAACGATGCCGGCTACAGCTCTTGTTTTTATGTTTGATTGTTACTGACCTGCATTCACCTGTCGTGGTACTGATTTACTCAGTGGACGCTATACCATCTCAGGTTCTTGTTGGTCTTTTGCAGATGCAGTCCGTTCCGGACTCCATACCATTTTACGGCTTCACGGCCTGCATCCGTTCCATCCGTTAATCCCACACTTTTCTCTGCATAGCTCGCTTCTCCTGAATCTGATATAGTCAATTCTGTTCCGTATGAGGATATATAATCCATGCTTTCATGATCGTGACATTATTTGCAACAAACCATTGCGGTATAACTTTGAGAAAGTACCAGACTGACCGCAAGCACAATTGAACACATAAATTTTACAATCTTTGTTTTTGCCATACTTTTATCCTCCCATGTTTTGATTCAGTTTTTCTTGATTCCAATAAAAACTTAATTTTACTAGCAAGCCTTTTCTTTCCACATCTATAGTTGCATAAAGTTCATCACCTCCATAAACATAAAGCTCATCATCAACCGATTTCCATACAACATTTATATCACTTAAATTGTAAGCTCTAAATATAAATACATTTTCTTCCACAATTTGTTTTGATATTATTTCTATGTCTTCTGTATTTTTTACATAATACTCTAGTATAAAATCACCATTATGCTTATAGTCATCTTCCGCATAAATAACATTACCCTCAAAATAATTTTTTTTGCCCAAATACAATTCTAAGGAGTTCATTCCATAATCAAATGTATGATCCACCCCTGATGCCGAACCCATCATTGTACACAATATTCCAAAAAATACCACCCAAAATCCATAGATAAAATAAAATTTTATCTTTTTGCATTTTTTATCTCTATATCTGCCAAAGCACATTACATGCGTTATCTGATGTGCGAAGAAGAACGTTAAAAATAATGATAGCGCTAAATAGTAAACTTTCAAATTGTTCTCACCTCTCATCAGGCATAATATATTCATTGAGTTATTCATATATTTCTCTGTATCAAAACCATAATAATTATTATACAAAAAAATTTAATTCTCATGTTGCAAAATATTGTTTACTTTTTTTTGCTTCTATTTGTAAATGACAAAATAATTTTGTACACAATAATATAAACTAAAATCAATATATAGTATCGTGAATCACGAACTGTTCCAATAGCAATAAAAAATATAGTAGTCAATATAATTAGTATTGAAAAAACAGTAAAAATAATTTTTTTCATAAATATCTCCTATCGAAATTGTAACCCTTAATTGCATAAAAACGTTATACAACAATTAATGTGTTCATTCTACTTATTCTTTAAATTTAGTTGTACGCTTTACTTACCTAAAATATCAACGAATTTAACATCATTTTCATTTACATAGACACAGTATAACATAATTCCTGTGCCTATGCGATATCATTTAATGCTTATTCCGATATGAACTCATCTTCTCCACAGTTACCTCCGCATAAAAGTAAGTAAGAATCGTTGCCTTCGGAACTCCTGCAGCAAGTGCTTTCTTCACCTCTTCCTTCTGCTCCGGTGTATATGACCAGTGTAGCATTCTGTTTGTGATGGTATCCTCCCACTTAGGCTTTTCCCTCTCAGGATTCCTTACAGGCTTAGCTCCAGTACTTCCATTAGACGCATTGGCACTTTCTGCAGCATCAGACTTCTGCGATTCATCGACATACTCAAGCTCATTTGCTTGCTCCCTGTCAATCTTTGCCTTCTGCTCTGCTTCATCCTGCATTGAGAATCTTCTGCTTAATTCCGCATCACCAAGCATCATAAACTGCTCATAGGTAAGAGAATCTATATACACATTCTCGCCCTTGATAGAACGCATACAGGTAATAAGACCTTTGGGAATCGTCACACACTTTGATTCATCCGGCGACTTGTTGATTACCGGCATAATGTCAATTGTCCAGCTACCAATATCTACTATCAGCGTTTTCTTTGCCATTGTAGGAATCTTGTCCACTACTGCCGCATAGCACTGTGGGAATACTGCCACATCATCAATCTCGATATGATACGGCTCATTCTCATATTTGAAGCTCACCCGCTTATTCTTTGTCAGGTACTTGATAAAATCATTCTTCTCAGCTCCAAACCTTGTAAGTGGAAGTCCTACAGCAAGGAATACCTTTACCTCTGCAAGACCTCTTCTTTTAAGTTCCTTAGCAACTGCTGCAAGAGTGAGAAGATAAAAGCTGTCATCTTCGACCTTGGTATCCTTTACTTCCTGCCTCACAGTTCCAACCTTATAGAACTTTCCTTCATACTCAAGTACATCGCCGAAAAGTGCCGGAGTTGTTGTAATCTCCTTAACACCTGTGACAAATACCTGAGAGATTGTTTTCATCATTGACCATCCATGATCAATGCCGATTACTTCTAACTTGTTATTCATGTTCCTGTCTCTCCTTCCCTTCCGTAATATTTGCTTCCATATCCTGCTCATCTGTATCTTTTCTCCCTTCCTCTTCCATAAGCTGCTCAATAAACCTCTCTGTTCTGGACGACATTGCAACTAATGAATATAGAAAAACCAGGATGATACTTATTCCGACCAACACTACAATCCAACATAGCTTCATGTAAATACGCCTCCTTCCGTAGATTCTTCTAAGAGACACTTACAATTTGCCTGACATTTTCGTGCCAGTCTTTGGAAATAAACACATTTCAAACATTCGTCCTCTGCCATAAATAATGCTTTCTCATTTCTGGCTACAATCTTTCGGTAACGCTTTTTCAAATAAGAAACATCATATAAATCCTGCTTGATTTCATTCATGGCATTTTGCTTCATTATCGCTGTGTTCAGTGAATTAATGTAGCTGACGAACTTTTCCTCAGTGCTTATATCCACACCTTTAAAAGTTAATTTCATTCACTACTTACCTGCTTTCTACACGGCTCATGCCATGTAGGTGTGCTTTTTTCCCATTTGCCTGCACACATAGGAATTACAGATAAGCCGCATCTGCGTTTACGACGCATTAAGTTAAATTAAATAATGCTATCCTCTCTACCGCCTTTTCGAGAGCCAGGAAGTTCCCTTTGAACACCTTCATAGTTTATTATCCTTCCGCAACAGTATTGACTACCCTTACTCGCTCCACTTTCATTTCTCAATCCTTCAGCACTCTTCGCAAGTATATTTGATTTCCATCAGGTATCTGAACCGGAATTATCACTATATCTGTAATTGTTATTCAATTGTATGAGCTGCTTTGCAACTCGCAGGATTATGATATAGCAAAATTTTGAATCCTTGAACTTCGCCAAAAGAAGTATTTTCAACATATCTATTCTTTTTATGTTAGTCCTCATTTGTGGTCTGTTCGCATTTTTATTATATAGTCCACATTTGTGGTTGTCAATATATTTTCAAAATAATGTACCACTTTTGTGAACTCTGTGTTAAAATATTCATATCAATTTGTTTGAGGTGATTATTAATGGATAATAGACATTCAATTGGAAGTAAAATTCAAAAATATAGAAAATTAAAAGATATGACACAGGACGAATTATCAAAACAGTCCGGTATTTATTTATCTACCATAAAGAAATATGAAAGCGGTGAACGCAATCCAAAACCAGATCAGCTTCAAAAAATAGCAGAAGCTCTTGGCATTAGCGTAACTGTATTTCTTGATTACGATATTAATACCGTTAGTGATGTTCTTTCTTTAGTTATGAAGCTTAACGAACAATCCCCTTTGAAAATATCTGCTGATAAGGATAAAGATGGCAACTATATCCCCAGCAGCATACACATGACATTTGAAGATTCACAAATAAATGAAGCTATTTGTTCTTATCTAAATTGTAAACAACAGATGGATTTAATTGCCTATGAGGATAATGATAAAGCTGTGATTGAACAGCAAAAAGATTTTTATGATGATAAGATTAACAGATTGCTCTTATTTAACGAATGTATTAAAAAAATCCGCTAAATTGCGGATTTTTTCTTTGCTAGGACTCTATTATAATACTTCTCTTTACATATCCTGAGTAGTTTATCCCCTACTCAAATAGCTTTGGTAAATCGTTGGTAAAAATCTACTGTAACATCCCCAAAACACTGTAAAATCAAGTATTTTTAATCAAGGTTAGTATATTGCCGTGGCAAATAAAGAGTACTTTAATTTTATCTTGCATATCTTCGTTTTTCCTTGTATACCCTTATTTTTCCTAGGTTTTATCACACTTTCACGACATCTAACCTAGTGTACCTATCCTAGCATAAAATCACATATTTTACCATATCTCGGTAAGTAAAATGAGTACAAATCTAGGTATAAACCCGATTCGTACTCATCAGTACTTTTTCCCTATGTCCTTTATTTCCTTACTTGGCACACTTTTTCATTTCTTTTTCTATCCTTTCAAGCCTCTCCATTTCTCTCTGTGCATCTTCCAACTTAAGGTGTGTATACACATTTGAGGTAACACTTATATCTGTATGTCCCATTAAATATTTCAATGTTTCTACAGATATTCCTCGCTTTGCCGCATTCGTACAAAATGTATGACGGCACACATGCGGTGTTATCTTTGGAAGTTGCACTCGATAAATTCTATTGTACTTCTCAACCACATGCTGAAAGCGTTTTTCCAATAATGTAAGAGAAGTGTTGATAGTAACCTTACATCACCTACTAGAACCTTTGCGTTTTCATTAGTTATATTAAGTTCATGCTTTATAATAGCAATCTTCTCATCTAGCGCAGCAATTGTCGTTGCGACCTCGACATAATCATAATTAGGATCAACTGGCTCCTCATTAATTGCCGCAACATATGTGCAGGCCTCTTCCTCCTTGTTCAGCCAGAAAGCCTTATCCTCTTACAAACTCTTAAGCATTTTATTTGCATATGTTGATGTCATTGTTTGCATATCTTTTCTCCTCTCTACTTTTCCTGATTTCTCCTGTTCTGATATCAGCATAAAGCCTTCCGCTAAGTTTGTCATTGTACTAACAGTTTAAAGGAAAATCCCCATAAACGAACAATATCCCCGTCAATGACGAGGATATCTTCTATGCTGGTGTGCAGTAATCTGCTTAAGATTACAAAATTGTCTAAGCTCGGTAATGATCTACCTGAAATCCATTTGTAGACTGCTTGTGGATTTTCAAATCCCATAGCATTCTGCACGTCTTTCACGGTATAACCATTTTCCACGAGCAGTTTCTTAATCTGTCTTCCTGTTTCTTTTTGCAGGACCTGCAAATACATTGGTTCCATCTCTTTGTACCTCCGTAATTTTCTTCCATCCCGAATCACAAGTTTACCTGTAGATGATTAGTATAACGGATTCTATTACTAATTGCATTAAACTTTTGGTTTAAGATTTACTAATAACTCAATCCCACAGGTCATAGAAATATTGTTTAAGCATATCTATAGCTTCATCCTTACACTTTCTTCTATATTCTTCCAAACGCTTTTCTTCTTCGCGATATTTATCGGAAATCTCTTTATACTCAAGCAACTCATCCATAAAATGAATTGTTCCTCCGCCACCGCGCTTTCTATTTTCCTCTAATTCTTTCTCAGTTTGAAGTTTATTTCCAAATAATCCAAATCGTTCCGTAAATTCATCCATTGCTTTGGAATGCGCTTCATCAAATGGATTCTTTTGTGAGCATGTATCTTTCTCCGCTTCTCGCCATAAAAATATCATTTTGTCTAGAATGCAATTCCACTCCTCATGGCAGGTATCATTTACAAGAATTCCATTTTCATTGGTATAGTTTTCTCCCAAATATCCTGGTGAACCCGTTCTTGTATCTTTCAGTGTTTGCAGCATATCCGGAATAAGCGTCTGAAGAAAGGAAAACATCTCCCAAACATCACAATCACAATAGCCCCTTGTAATACGCTGTTTACTCCACTTTACGCATTTAAAAAAATGTTTTATTTTTGCCAAGATTTTGCTTTTCTTTCCGAGACCTGACATAGCAAAATCATATTTATTCCATATATTCATTGGGTCTCTTACTTCATAGCTTTTGCTTTTTCTCATTCCAATCCATCACTTTCTATTTTTCAAAGCTTATTGATAATCTAGTTTTCTATGTAGAAACTCCTCTATATCCTCAAACATTATCTGAACCTTATCTCTTACCCTTGATGTATGATAATGCCCAGCATACCACCATTTGTAATCCAGCTTCTTTTCAATCTCTCCGAGCCACAGCTCTGTTGATTCATCCACTGTACTCTGATCAATCATTGAAAGAAACAAATCCACCGGTCGATAATCATACGGAACAGTATGTGATAGGATCACATCAACATTCCAGTCATTATTACTAAGTTGCTTTTCTACATACGCTTTTATCTCATCTGACGGTTGCTCATCTTCAAACCAATTGTATCCTTTGCTTAACCTATAAAATTTATCAACACTATATGCCCCACCAATTACAATTGTTTTCATGCCCGCTATATCATATATTTCTCCATCCTTTGCAAAGAGAATATTGGGATATGCTTCTTCAACCCATACTTTTCCGCCATTCCACTCCTGCAGCTTGTATTCTACAATAGTTGTTGGTCTTCGCTCATGATTTCCATGAATACAGAATAACGTAATCGGTAGATTTGCTACTTTTTCTTTGTTCCTTCTGTCCCTGGAATCTCCATAATAATTTAGGCCCACATCACCTAATATAATCATGATATCTTCTTGGGAAGTCTCCATTCTTTCACAGAATCGAACTATGCGGTTCATATCACCATGAGTATCTCCTGTTATGTAAATCATAGCTTTCACCTTCTATTCTACTGATTTCTCTTGCCATTTCTTAATTCCTCCCTAAATCATCCCTAACTTAAAATGGAGCCATAGCTTACGCCATGACTCCACCATTAAATATTTGCCCACATTGCAGCCATGTGGATATTCCTCAGTCAACTGGCTTAACACTTTAACCATCTTCATGGATTTCAGCATATCTCTATGCCTAAATCAATGTTTTTATTTTACCTAAAACAATTCAATCATTTAAAAGTTTACAATTCTCAATTAAATGTTCAAATAAGACACAAAACCGTTAAAATTGGAGATGATTATCAGTCATCGCTGTTAAACCAATGTTTTCAAAGATAGGATTCGAACCTACAACTTCACGATTACAAATCATGTGCGCTACCCATTGCGCTACTTTGTATATTGGTAACCCAATTTTCGCTGAATTGGTATACTTATCTTGTAACGTAACCCTGTTACGGGAAGCCAGATTTAGGATTTTCGCAATGCAGGCAAATACTTTATGCTATTTCAATCAAAGTAGTCGCATTAGACACTTTAATCTGAGTATCTAATTCCTTTAAAAGTGTATTGTTCTTTTCCTCCAGGCTCTCTATCTTTTTCTTGATATCAAGCGGATCCACAAGTTCTGTTGTGTTTTCCTTCACATATGCATCCACGACTCCAAGAGGCTTATCGTCTTTTGTTTTACTGTCTTTTCCGAGAATGCTAAGGCGCATGCTCTCAGCAGTATTCTGAAGCTGACTGTTCTTAAGATCACATGTGCGCACACGCTCGTTATACTCATCCTGCATTTTAGACTTAAGGATTCCTTCAAAATCAGCTTCTCCATCGTATGTTCCTAGTCCACGAAGTCTGCTTCGAAGCGAAATAGCTCCAGCAACTGTGAATTTTCCATATGATGTTGTGATTTCTGTTTCAGCATTGGATGCAACAATAGCTGCATCAATTTTCTGGAATCGTTCAATCAAATCAACAATCTGCTGATATGCCGACTCCGCTTCTTTCGCATATTCATCCTTGCCAATGCGCTTTGAATATACTTTATCCTCATTTGGCTTTATGGTATCCACAAAACTTGCTTTGTCAATTTTATCTGATATCTTCTTTACTAGTAGGTCTCTTTCGTCAAGAGCCTGTGTTACTAACATCTTTTCGCTCATAAAAAATCCTCCCTTAAAATTATCTCTTAATATAATTCTAAGGGAGGATTCATGTAATGTCATTGAACTTGTAGTTCAAAAATTATGCTGCATTTAATTCTCTCATTTTCTTATAGTAGGTATAAACTCTTCTCTCCTGATCCGTAAGACATGCATCCATTTGACTTTTTGTTCTTCCAGCATTTCCGCAAACAATTGAATCCATAGGAACTTGAAGCATTTTGCTAATTGCATACAGATTATCGACTGTTGGCATACTAACGCCATCCAACCATCGATAAACACTCTGCACACATCCAAACCCTAAATATTCTTGAATATCTTTTGGTTTTACTCCTCTCATATCCATAATTCTTCGAAGATTAACACCTGTTTCTTTTTTATTAATTGTTGGAAACATACTATCGCCTCCTTTACACTAAATTCTTGTTCTACTCAGTTCTTACACATACTTTCTTCCCCGAAAAAGCAATTCCAAACTTCAAGATTTCCGTAATTCCATCCTCTTTCATTTCAGAATCGTATCGCAACTCACCAATTTGCTTTAATGCTTCATTAGACCATTTTTCAAGCTCTACATCGCTTAATTTTTCTTTCCACTTTAATTCCAAAATAATACCAGGATACCTTTTTTCTCTTGGAATTAAAGAAACATCAAATCTGCCATCTCCAGATTCTCGGTTCGATTTAATCTTATACTGATTATCCATTAATGCTATTAATCCTAGCATCAAACCATGATAAAATCCTTCAGCTCCACCATCGAAGAAGCTAATTGATTTATCCATATATTCCCCAATAGCGCTCTGCAACTTCTTGTAATCATTGGCATAAAGACTTTCTGCAATCTTATTTGCTGTAGTCCTTGTAATTGCTCCAGTTTGCAAGAAATGTGACAAGATTTCACTCTTATATACAGCTGCAATCTCTCTATTTGGAATTGATACTTCACATAAATATGAACCATCTGCTTGCAGTTCCTTTTTAGGAGTTTTCAAATAGCCAGCAACCAACAATAAGCTATAAATATTTGCTGGATCCTCCGCAAGCGATCTATACACCACATTTTGATCAATTCTTGCAACTACTCTTTCTCCTTGCAAAAGGTCATATAATCTTTCTGTAATATCATCTGTAGCCACTCTTAGTACATCATCAAGGATTTCATTTTTTCCTGTATTTACCCAATATGCTTGAGGAAGGCATCCCTTGGAAATATAGTTGATTACAGACCATGGATTATATATTTCTTCGCTACCAAACAAATATCCATCGTACCAATCTTTAAGTTCCTCCTCTTTATCTGATACTCCATAGTAACTGAGCATTGCTTTCACTTCAGATTCTGTAAATCCAAAAAAGCTATCGTATTCTTCATCCATTACGGAGTTCACTGTTAAATTATTTAGACCACTAAAGATACTTTCCTGAGCAATACGCAAAATTCCTGTTAGAAAACCATAGGATAAATTCTTATTATCCTTAAATGCTCCTGAAAAGAAATTTCTCATGAATCCAATAATTTCATCGTAGAAATCCTTAGAATATCCCTCTTGAATCGGAGTATCATATTCATCAATAATGATTACTGGAGCCTTATCATAATGTGAAGCAAGCATTTTAGATAGTCTTTCTAGCGAAGAAGTAAGTTCCACTTCATTAGCTGTAGCGCTAATAATCTTTGTAAAATACTCCTTCTCATATTGTGAGAGCTTATCACTATTTAGTAGCTCTTGATGTCTTCCATACTCTTCTTGAAGTAGTCCCCTTATTTTATCTATTGTTGCGTCCCAAGTATCAAATTTAACATCCTTAAAAGTTAAGAATATGACTGGATATTTTCCTTGATGTGAACGATACTCTTCTCCACATTTCCAAATATTTTTATCGGCAAAATACTTACTAGTATTCTTATCTGATATTTCAAAGAACACTCTGAGCATATCCATATTCAAGGTCTTTCCAAATCTCCTTGGTCTCATAAACAAAGATACCAATGGCTTTTGATCCAAGAATTCTTTGATTAATAACGTCTTGTCGACATAGTAATATTCTTCCTGCGCACGAACATAGTCAGAGATGCCGATTGGTAATGATTTAACTTCTGCTTTCGCAACCATATTTTTCTTGATGTATTTTCCATTAGACACTCTTCCATCCATTGGCTTTGGAGAGTCGTCTGGAATTAACCAAGATCCTTTTTCTTTTATTGCACCCTGTATTCTTCCTTTTTTGCACATATCATTTACGGAACGTGGAGAAACATTCCACTCTAAAGCCTTTTCTTTACAAGTTTTCATATATATATCAGCTCCTGTCATTCGCAATATTATTCCTCATCTTACGCAAATTATACCTCAGTAAAACGTAAAAAGTCAAATCAATTCGATATTTTGCGTTTAATTATTGCGTTTGCTTAATGTTTTGCGTCTTGTATTTTTCGGCACTTTTATTTTGGTTTTTTCAGTCCACAAACTTGTTTGTAGCATATTACTCAGACAAGTTTAACTCCACTGAAAAAGGACCAGCCCAGCTGATCCTCTCCCTCTATCACATCCCCATTGTAATTTATTCTTATATTCTGCTATTTTTACTTTGCAGCCAAAAGTACGGTTTCTGGGCAAATTATAGCATATTGTTGCAAGTCTATTCTTACAATTCCA
>ENA-OUQN01001553-OUQN01001553.1-human-gut-metagenome-genome-assembly--contig:-NODE-1553-length-13332-cov-6.604504_pt1 | contig 13332 bp, 10 predicted proteins | sample MGYA00237950_ERZ548832 | MGnify/ENA primary metagenome ERZ548832 (study PRJEB26490, sample SAMN05194703) | human gut metagenome | biome: terrestrial biome; feature: human-associated habitat; material... | reverse complement strand
GGTTTTTCATAGACGTATAAGCCCAGCCCCCGGGTTGGAGATGAACGAGGTGTTTTGATTGGCTATTGAAAAATATAGAGTAAGAGATGTGGCGCGGGACTTCGGTATGCCCGCCAAGGTCATCACAGAAATTCTGGATAAGTATGCCACTGCGCCCAAGAGCAATATGCAGGCGCTGGAGGACCATGAGCTGTCCATCGTATTTGAGCATCTGACCCAGAACAACCAGATTTCCAATATTGCTGCCATTTATGCTGACGAGCCTAAGAAGCCGGAAGCTCCCAAGGTGGAAGCGCCTAAGGCCGAGGCTCCCAAGGCTCAGCCCGCTGCGGCGCAGCAGACCGCGAAGCCGGCACAGCAGCCCCAGCAGCGTCCTGCCCAGCAGGGACAGCAGAAGCCCGCACAGGCCCAGCCTCAGCAGAAGCCGGTCCAGCAGGTCCAGCGGCCCGCGCAGCAGCAGGCAGTCCCCCAGCAGAAGTCTAACAAGTCCACAGCCACCGCTCAGCCCACCACCCGTGTGCCTGAGAAAAAGCTGGTGGATACCCGCAAGGGCGGCGACGTGAACCTGGCCAAGTATGACCAGCGTCTGGAAGAGCTGGGCGGTCAGCGGGGTGAGCGCATGGCCCAGAAGGGCGGCAAGGAGAAGTTCCGCAGCAACAAGGGCCGTCAGGGCGGTCAGGTCTTTTCCAACAAGCGCCGTCAGGACGAGGCCGAGAAGATGCGCAAGCTGCAGCTTGAGATTGCTAAGAAGGCCCCCGTCAAGGTCCAGATCCCCGATGAGATCAGTGTGGGTGAGCTGGCCAGCCGCATGAAGAAGACCGGCGCAGAGGTAGTCAAGTGCCTGATGAAAAACGGCGTGATGGCGTCCCTTTCCCAGATGATCGACTTCGACACCGCGTCCTTTGTCGCTGAAGAGCTCGGCTGCAAGGTCGAAAAGGAAGTCGTCGTGACGATCGAGGAAAAGCTCATCGACGATCACGAGGACAGCGCCGACGAGCTCCAGCCCCGCGCGCCGGTCGTCGTCGTCATGGGTCACGTCGACCACGGCAAGACGAGCCTTCTCGACTATATCCGCAATGCTCACGTCGCCTCCGGCGAGGCGGGCGGCATCACCCAGCACATCGGCGCCTATCAGGTGCAGATCAAGGGCAAGCCCATCACCTTCCTCGATACCCCGGGCCACGAGGCGTTCACCTCCATGCGTGCCCGCGGCGCGATGATCACGGATATCGCCATCCTCGTCGTTGCGGCAGAGGACGGCATCAAGCCGCAGACCATCGAGTCCATCAACCACGCCAAGGCCGCTGAAATTCCCATTATCGTCGCCATCAACAAGATGGATAAGCCCGACGCCAACCCCGAGCGCATCAAGCAGCAGCTGACCGAGTACGGCCTTGTTGCCGAAGACTGGGGCGGTGACACCATTGTCTGCCCCATCTCCGCCAAGACCGGCATGGGCATCGACAACCTGCTCGAAATGGTCGCGCTGACCGCCGAGGTCGCCGAGCTCAAGGCCAACCCCAACCGTGCCGCGTCCGGTGCTGTGGTCGAGGCGCGCCTTGACAAGGGCCGCGGCCCGATCGCAACGCTGCTCGTCCAGAACGGCACGCTCCATCAGGGCGACATCATCATTGCCGGCACGGCCGTCGGCCGCGTGCGCGCGATGATGAGCGACAAGGGTCAGAAGCTCACCACCGCGGGCCCCAGCGTGCCTGTGGAGATTACGGGCCTTGGCGAAGTGCCCGAGGCCGGCGCACACTTCAACGCCGTCGCCGACGAGCGCCTTGCCCGCGAGCTCGTGGAGCAGCGCAAGGAAGAGGAAAAGCGCAAGGCCAACGCCCCCATCACGAAGGTCTCGCTCGAGGACCTGTTCAGCCAGATCCAGGCGGGCGAGATGAAGAATCTCAACATCATCGTCAAGGCGGATGTCATGGGCTCGGTCGAAGCCGTCAAGGCGTCGCTTGAGAAGATCTCCAACGACGAGGTCCGCGTGCGCGTCATCCACGGCGCGGTCGGCGCGATCAACGAGAGCGACGTCATGCTCGCGGCCACGTCCAACGCCATCATCGTCGGCTTCAACGTCCGTCCCGACGCCGCGGCGCGCGACAGCGCGGCCCGCAACCATGTCGACATGCGCATGTACCGCGTCATTTACGACGCCATCGACGAGATCGAGGCCGCTATGAAGGGTATGCTCGCGCCGAAGTTCCGCGAGGCCATCATCGGCCACGCCGAAATTCGCCAGACCTACAAAGTCTCGTCCGTCGGCACTGTCGCGGGCTGCTATGTCACCGACGGCAAGATCCAGCGCGCGTGCGACGTGCGTATCGTGCGCGACGGCATCGTCGTCCACGAGGGTCACCTCGCCTCGCTCCAGCGCTTCAAGGACTCCGTCAAGGAAGTCGCGCAGGGCTACGAGTGCGGCCTGAGCTTCGAAAAGTACAACGACATCAAGGTCGGCGATATCGTTGAAGCGTACGTTATGGAACAAATCGAGCAGTAAGACTTCAAAAATCCGCGAAGCGAATTTTTGAGTAGGATTCAGGCTGCGGCAGCGCACTCGCTGCGCTCGCACGTTTGCAGCCTGTAAAGTGTATTTCTGACGCACAGGTCGTCAGAAATACAGATCAAGATTTTTGCGCCGTGCGCGGCGCAATGTTTAGAAGCCTTAAGGTAGGGGCGGGCGTTCGCCCGCCCTTGCTTTTTTCAAAGGAGGAATAAAAATGGCAAGCAATCGCATTGGACGCATCAATGAAGAGATCCAGCGCGAGCTCAGCTCGCTCATCCGCACGCTCAAGGACCCGCGCGTCCAGAGCGGTATGGTGACCATCACCCATGTGGACACGACGAGCGATCTGCGCTATTCGCGCATTTACGTGAGCGTTCTTGAAAAGTCACTCGAAAAGGACGTCATTCGCGGTCTCAAGAGCGCGGCGGGCTATCTCCGGCGCGAGCTGGGCGCGAGCATGTCGCTGCGCTACACGCCGGAGCTGCAGTTCATCGCGGACGATTCCATCGAATACGGCGCGCACATCTTAGAGATGCTGCGCGACCCGCGCGTGGTGAAGCCCGCGAACCCCGAAAACGAAACACTGAACACGGAGGATGAGCAGGAATGACCGTTTCCGAAGTCGCGGCATACCTCCGCGCGCACGACAAGTACCTCATTCTCACCCATCGCCGTCCGGACGGCGACACCCTCGGCTGCGCTGCGGCGCTGTGCGCCATGCTGCGCCAGATGGGCAAGACCGTGGGCATCCTCTATAACCGCGAGACGACCGAGCACTTCGAGCAGTACGTCGAGCAGTATTGGGTCGCGGACGATTTTGACTATAAGACGGTCGTCTCCGTCGACCTCGCCGCGCTGAGCCTGTTCCCCGACAATGCCGAGATGTTCAAAACGCGCGTCGACCTCGCCATCGACCATCACCCGAGCTACGAGGGCTTCGGCAAGGAGAGCTGTGTGCATCCCGAGTGCGCCGCCTGCGGCGAAATTCTGTGCGAGCTCGCGCAGGAATTAGGACAGCTCACACCCGAAGTCGCGCTGCCGCTCTATGTCGCCGTGTCGACCGACACGGGCTGCTTTGTTTACTCCAACGTCACGGCGAACACGCACCGCGTGGCCGCGGCGCTGATGGAGACGGGCATCGACTATAAAGCCGCCAACAAGCTGCACTTCCGCACAAAGAGCAAAAAGCGCCTGGCGCTTGAGGGAGAGCTGCTGCGCACGATGGAATTCTACGATGAGGACCGCGTCGTCATCGTCGCCGTGCCGCAGTCCTTACAAAAGAGCATGGCGCTTTCTGAGGCCGACATGGAAGACCTTGCGTCCCTCGGCGGCTTGGTCGAGGGTACGGACTGCGCTGTGACGATGAAGGAAACGAAGGACGGCGCGTGGAAGGTCAGCGTGCGCACAGGCGCGCGTGTCAACGCGACGCTCGCCTGCTCGTTCCTCGGCGGCGGCGGACACCGTGCGGCGTCCGGCTGCCTCATTGAGCACGCGGACTATGAGACCGCGCGCGCCATGATCCTGAACGCCATCGCCGAAGCGGTGACGGAAGAGGCATGAGCACGATCCGCAAGGCAGCGCGCGCCGATTTGGACGCGGTGTGCCGCATTTACGACCAGATCCACACGGCAGAGGAGCGCGGCGAGGCCACGATTGGCTGGCAGCGCGGCGTGTATCCCGAGCGCGAGACGGCGGAGGCCGCGCTCACGCGCGGCGACCTTTTCGTGCAGGAGCAGAACGGTGAGATCGTCGGCACGGCCATTCTCAACCAAACGCAGGTCGATTCCTACGCAGGGGCGAACTGGCGCTACGACGCGCCGGACAGCGAGGTCATGGTGCTGCACACGCTCGTCATCGACCCCGAGGCCAAATCGCGCGGCCTTGGCCGCGCGTTTGCGGCATTTTACGAGGGCTATGCCCTCGCGCACGGCTGCCGGTACCTTCGCATCGACACGAACGCGCGCAATGCGCGCGCCCGCCGCTTCTATCAAAAGCTCGGCTACGCCGAGATCGGCGTCGTGCCGTGCACGTTTAACGGTATCGCCGGTGTGCAGCTTGTGCTGCTTGAAAAGCGGCTGCCGCCGCTGCGACAAATCACAGCGGACGAAGCACCGCGCCTGCGCGCGTGCGTGCAGGCCTTGTCCGAGCACCACAACCGCGTGTCCGTGAATTTCAAGGGCAGCTATCCGAGCCGGCCATATGATAAAACGTTGTCGCTTTTTGCACAGGCGCTTGAAGAAAACGTCTCGCGCATCGCGGTCATCGAGGAAGGCGGCGAGATCGTCGGCTTCTGCAAGGTCGACCTGCACGGAGACGGCACGGGCAAGCTCGACTACCTCGTCGTTCTGCCGCAGTGCCGCGGCAGGAAATACGGCAAGGCCCTGATGGACTGGGCAATGGCGGTATTTTCGGGCAGCGGCGTCCGGAAGATCGAAGTCAAGGTGGTCGACGGCAACGACGCCGTCCACCTCTACGAGAAATACGGCTTTCGCATGAACGCGCATATCTTGGTGCGCGGAGAGTAGAAAGAGAACTGCGTTTTGCCTGCCGGCAAAACGCTTGTACGGCGCAAAAGCGCCGAAGGCTTGGCGCAAAGGAGGCCATTTATGCCCAACGGCATTGTAATTATTGATAAGCCCCAGGGCTGGACAAGTATGGATGTGTGCGCCAAGCTGCGCGGCATTTTGCATGAAAAGCGCGTCGGCCACGCGGGGACGCTCGACCCCATGGCGACGGGTGTTCTGCCCGTGTTCGTCGGGCAGGCGACCAAGGCCGTCTCCTTTGCCGAGGGCGGGCAAAAGGTCTACGAGGCCGTTTTACAGCTCGGCCTTGTGACCGACACGCAGGATACGACCGGCGAAACGCTCGAAGAGCGCGCCGTGACCGTCACGGAGGACGAGGTGCGCGCGGCGCTGCCGCGCTTTCTCGGCGAGATCGAGCAGATCCCGCCGATGTACTCGGCCATCAAGGTAAACGGCCAGAAGCTCTACGACCTCGCCCGCCAGGGTCGTGAGGTCGCGCGCAAGCCGCGCAAGATCACGATCTTCGACCTTGCGCTCACACAGAATTTGGGGAACGGGCAGTACGCCCTGCGCGTCGTTTGCTCAAAAGGAACGTACATCCGCACGCTGTGCCACGATCTCGGTCAGGTGCTCGGCTGCGGCGGCTGTATGGCAGCGCTGCGCCGCACGGAAGCGTCGAACTTCCGCATCGACGAGGCCGTGACGCTTGAGGACGTCGCGCGCGAGGGCGAGGCCCTGCTCCGCCCCACGGACAGCCTGTTCCGGCAGTATCCGGCCTACACCATCCCGAGCGCCGAGCAGGAGCGCAAGTGCCTCTGCGGCAATTCCCTGCGCGCAAAGCTCTCCGACGGGCTGTACCGCGTCTACGGGCGCGACGGGGCGTTCCTTGCCCTGTCGGAGGCGAAGGACGGCACGCTCACCTCGAAACGAAATTTTTTCAGCGTGTGACGCTGACGCAAAAAGGAAACCGAAACTATGAATGAATCCACAGTCATCGCCCTGGGCTTTTTCGACGGGGTGCATATCGGGCACGGCGAACTGCTCAAAATGGCGGTGCGCCGCGCACAGGAGCGCGGCTGCCGCTCCGCGGCGTTCACGTTTGACCGCTCGCCGCGTGAATTCGTCACGGGAAAGCCCGTGCCGCTGCTGACGACGCCGTCTGAGCGCGCAAACATCATCCGCACACAATACGGTGTGCAGGAGGTCTTTGTCGAGCCGTTCGACCGGAACATGATGACCATGCCGTGGGAGGACTTTATCTCCGAGCTTCTCGTCAGGAAGTATCACGCGGTGCACCTTGTCGCGGGACATGACTTCCGCTTCGGCCACAAAAATGAGGGCGATGTGGAAAAGCTCAGAAGTTACTGCGCCGCCCACGGCCTCGGCTGCGACATCATCCCGCGCGTCGAAAAAGACGGCGTGACCGTCTCTTCAACTTATATCCGCTCGCTTTTGGAAGCGGGCGAGGTCAGGCGCGCCGCGGAATTTCTCGGCCATTATTTTTCCGTGGAGGGCACGGTGCGCCACGGCGAGGGCATCGGGAAAAAATCCCTTTTCCCGACGGCAAACCTCATCCCCGAGGAACACATCATTGCCCTCAAGCGCGGCGTGTACGCCACGCGCGCGCATCTGCCGAACGGCGAAACGTGCGTGGGCGTGACGAACGTCGGCGTGCGGCCGACGGTGAGCGACAAGAACACCGTGACGATCGAGACATATCTTGTCGGCTTCGACGGCGACCTGTACGGGCAGAAATTACAGCTCGACTTTTTCGACTACCTGCGCGAGGAGAAGAAATTCTCCTCCACGCGGGAGCTGCACGACATGATCGCAAAAAACGCCCGCGAGGCAGAGATGATCGTCAAATAAGCAGTAAAATGAAAGAACGGACCGACAGTTTTGAAACTGCCGGTTCTTTTTTTGCGCGTGTATTTCCCGACAGGCTTTTTCTTTCCGCTCGTTTACAATAATCCCCGACACAATAAATCGACGCACAGGGAGGGGACAGGCTGTGAAGGTGATCGAGCTGCTCAAAAGCAAGGAATGGTCCGGAAAGGTCATCGACTGCGTGCTGCGCTTTGCGCTGTCGTTCGCGCTGGCGGGGGCGCAGGTCTTCGGCGGCTATGCGCCGCTCGCGCTCGGCATGATCGGCGCATCGGGCGCAGGATTGCGGGGGGTGAGCGCGCTGATCGGCGCGTCGGCGGGCGCTGTGCTGTTTCTGCCGTTTTCGCACGCACTTAGGACCTTCGCCGCGGGCGTTCTGATCTTCACGGCGAACAACGCGTTTTTCGATCTGAAACTCTACAAAAAGCGGGCGTTTCTGCCGCTGCTGTGCGCGGGGATGATGTTCTCCGTCGAGTTTGTCTACGTCTTACGCGACGGCGTGGGCGAGGCGGCAAACTGCCTGATGGCGCTGCTGCTGTGCGCGCTCGGCGCGATGAGCGGCCGCGCGCTTTTGTCGACCGGCGACAAGGAAAAGGAGGACCACCCCTACGCGCCGCTTTTCATCCTGCTCGGCGTGCTGATGGCCGCGTCCTCGTTCGAAACGGCGGACGGCTTTGCGCCGGGTCGCATCCTCTCGATGCTGGCGGTGCTGCTGTTCGCCTTTGAGCGCGGCAGCGCGTTCGCCATTCCGGCGGCGCTGTGCATCGGGCTGGGGATGGACCTCGGCGCGGGGGGCGGCAGCTTTGTCCACGCGGCGTCATATGCGTTTTCCGCGGTGCTGGTGAACGTCACAGCGCGGGGCAACCGCGTGCTCTCGGCGCTGTGGTTTGCGCTGAGCATTCTGTGCTTTGCCCTGCCGATGAACGCGCACGCGGGGCTCGTGTTGCTCTACGAGGGGCTGGCGGCGACGCTGCTGTTCCTGCTGATCCCGTCGCGGTTCCTGCGCGGCAAGCGCCTTTGCAGCGACGAGGCCGCGCAGGAGGACGCCGCCGTGCGCAGAAAGATCGCGGCCTCCGCCGCGGCGCTGCGCGAGCTTTACGACAGCATCGCCCGTCCGCGCACGCTGACGGAGGAAAATCCCGCCGCCATCTTCGACCGCGCGGCGGAAAAGGTCTGCCGCGGCTGCGCGCTGTGCGACTACTGCTGGGAAAAGGAGTATCAGCGCACCTATACTGCGCTCAACGACGCGACGGCGGCGCTGCTGCGCCGCGGGCAGGGCAGGGGCGAGGATTTCCCCTCGTACTTTTCCGAGCGGTGCATCCATTTTTCGTCGTTTTTGTCGGCCGTGAACGGCGAGCTGCGCGCCTATCTTCTGCGGCGGCAGTACCGGCGGCTGCTGGAGGACGACCGCGCGAAGGCGGCGTCGCAGTACGCCCAGCTCTCCGAGCTCATGCAGAGCGCGGCGGACGGCGCGCTGCGCCCCGTGTCGACGCAGCCGGTGCATTCTTACGAAGTCGGCCTGTCGCTGCGCCCCAAGCGCGGCGAGCGTGTGAGCGGCGACAGCGCCGCCCACTTTGAGACCGAGGACGGCACGCTCTGCCTGCTGCTTTCCGACGGCATGGGCTGCGGTGAGGCCGCGCAGCGCGAATCGTCGATGGCCGTGCGGCTGCTGGAGCGCTTCCTGCGCGCGGGCATCGACGCGCCGCCGGCACTCAAGACGCTCAACAGCGCATTGTCTCTTCGCGCCGAGTCGACCGACAGCTTTACGACAGTCGACCTGCTGACGCTCTCGCTCCAAACGCTTGAGGGCGAGCTCTACAAATACGGCGCGGCGCCGAGCTATCTAAAGCGCGGCGGCACGGTGCGCCGCGTGACCTGCTCGTGCCTGCCCGCGGGCTTGCAGGAGGGCTCGCCCCCGCCGGAGGCGACGCATATCAAGCTCTCGCCGGGGTGCTTCCTTGTGATGCTCTCCGACGGCGTGGCCGACACGCTTGACGACGAATGGCTGCAAAACCTGCTTGCGGGCTGGGAGGGGCATGATCCCCAGCAGCTCGTCGCGGCGATCTTGGCCGACAGTATGGAAAAGCGCGGCGGCACGGACGACGCGGGTGTTCTGGCGCTCTACATTCCCGAGGATTCGGGCGGCGCGCAGGCAGTCTGAACGCAGCAAAAATTTTCGCTCTTCCCGTATAGCGCCCGCCGCGGCGGGCATACTGGAGGCAGAATGTTTTTCCATCGGGAGGTGCTGCTTTCAATATGGTCAAGGGAACATCGCGGAGAGTAATCGTGGTCGACTCGCCGGATACGGAGCTTTTTGAACAGGCCATTTTCATCGTGCGCAACGACGCCATGAACCGAAACGGCGTCACGGCGCAGCGATTGGTAGACGAAGCCTGCCGTGTGGCGCGCACCTGCGGCCGCACGGCGACATGCAGCAAGCGCAGCTTTTTTAGGCGCGGCTCGCCCGCGCTGTGGGGCTGCATCGGCGCGGGCGGCATCGCGCTGGCGTGGTTACTCAGCGTACTCATTTAGTCCATTGTTTTTTCTCCTCCGTTTTTGGGGCGCGGCGAAATTGCCGCGCCCGATTTTTTTGCGCAAAACGGCAAATCAGCGCAAATTTTTAATTTACAAGTGGTTATCAATAGACTATACTATAACCTACCGTATTTTATTTGACGAGGTTATTGCCATGAATGCTGACTTTTCCCGCACCCTTGCCCTGCTGCGGCAGGAAAAGGGGATCTCCCAGCGCAAGGCCGCGAAAGAGCTCGGCATTTCGCAGGCGCTTTTGTCCCACTATGAAAACGGCATCCGCGAGCCAGGGCTCGCGTTCGTCAAAAAGGCGTGCGATTACTACCACGTCTCGGCGGACTATCTGCTCGGGCGCACGCTGGACCGCGACGGCGGCATGATCGACGCCGAATCGCTCTACGATTCGAGCGATGAAAAGGGCACGCTGCGCGGCAGCATCGCCGCCACGCTGCAAAAGAAGATGCTCGTCAACACCGCGGGCGTCCTCTTCGAGCTGCTGGGCAAGACGAACGACCGCACGCTCATCACGTCGGCGGGCAGCTACCTTGGCGGCGCGTTCTACCAGCTCTACCGCGCGCTGCACCGCGCGAGCGGCGGGAAAGAGGGGTACTTCGGCTTAGATGCCACGGCCTACCAGTCCGGCGCAGTGGACGCGCAGATGCGCGCGGACTACATCGCCTACGCCTCCTCGCTCGCGCAGCTTTCCGAAAAGGACGGCGCGTTCGCCTCTATGGAGGATGAAGCGCTCGCATCCCTCTACCCCGGCCTCATGCAGAGCGTGACGCAGGTACTCCACAGCACCGAAGAAAAGACCAATTCCCTGCTCGGCAGGAAATAAGAATTTCCCCTGCGGCAAAACGCTTGGACGCGCCATTTGGCGCGCGGCGTCGCCTTGCCGACAACAAACAGGAGCAACAGCTATGAACGAAAAGAACATCCGAAATTTTTCCATCATCGCGCACATCGACCACGGCAAGTCGACGCTGGCGGATCGGCTTCTTGAAAAGTGCAACGCCGTTTCTGCGCGCGAGATGGAGGACCAGATCCTCGACAACATGGACTTGGAGCGCGAGCGCGGCATCACCATCAAAGCCCGTGCCGTCACGTTCGATTACACCGCCGCCGACGGGCAGGTCTACACGCTCAATTTGATCGACACGCCGGGCCATGTCGACTTCAACTACGAGGTCTCACGTTCGCTTGCGGCGTGCGAGGGCGCGCTGCTCGTCGTCGATGCCTCGCAGGGCATCGAGGCGCAGACGCTCGCAAACACGTATCTCGCGATGGAGCACGACCTTGAAATTCGCCCCGTGCTCAACAAGATCGACCTGCCCGCCGCCGACCCCAAGCGCGTCAAGCAGGAGATCGAGGACATTTTAGCCATCCCCGCCGAGGATGCGCCCGAAATTTCCGCCAAGCAGGGCATCAACATCGACGCGGTGCTCGAGGACATCGTGCAGAACCTTCCCTGCCCGCAGGGCGACCCGAACGCGCCGCTTCAGGCGCTGATCTTCGACAGCTATTACGACGCCTACCGCGGCGTTATCGTCTACATGCGCTTGAAGCAGGGCACGATCAAGCCCGGCATGGAGGTCAAGATGATGGCGACGGGCGCAACATTCAAGGTGCTCGAATGCGGCTTGATGCGCCCGCTGGGTCTGGAGCCTGCGAAGCAGTTAGAGGCCGGTCAGGTCGGCTACTTCACCGCAAGCATCAAGGACGTGCACGAGACGCAGATCGGCGACACGGTCACAGGCGTCGAGCATCCCGCGAGCGAACCGTTGCCGGGCTACCGCAAGGTGCGCTCGATGGTTTACTGCGGCATTTACACCGAGGACGGCAGCAAATACCCGGATCTTCGCGACGCGCTGGAAAAATTGCAGCTCAACGACGCTTCGCTGACGTTTGAGCCGGAATCGTCCGTCGCGCTGGGCTTCGGCTTCCGCTGCGGCTTCCTCGGAATGCTGCACATGGAGGTCATTCAGGAGCGCTTGGAGCGCGAATTTGACTTAGACCTTGTCACCACGCTCCCGAGTGTCATCTACGAGGTATACAAGACCGACGGCACGATGGTGCGCGTCGACAACCCGCACAACTACCCCGACCCCGCGCACATCGAGCACGCCGAGGAGCCCTACGTCAAGGTGACGATCGTCACGCCGCCCGATTACGTCGGCAATATCATGCCGATGTGTCAGGACCGCCGCGGCGAGTTCAAGGACATGCAGTACCTCGACACCTACCTTGTCGAGATGCATTATGAAATGCCGCTCAACGAGATCATCTACGACTTCTTCGACACGCTCAAGGCCAACACCAAGGGTTACGCCTCGCTCGACTACGAGCTCTCCGGCTACCGCCCGAGCGAGCTCGTCAAGGTCGATATCCTGCTCAACGGCGACCAGGTGGACGCGCTGTCGTTCATCGCGCACCGCGACAAGGCCTACGCCCGCGCGAGAAAGCTGTGCGAAAAGCTCAAGGACAACATTCCCCGCCAGCTCTTTGAAATTCCTATTCAGGCGGCCATCGGCGGGCGCATCATCGCGCGCGAGACCGTCAAGGCCATGCGCAAGGACGTTTTGGCCAAGTGCTACGGCGGCGATATCAGCCGAAAGAAAAAACTGCTCGAAAAGCAGAAGGAGGGCAAAAAGAAAATGCGCTCGCTCGGCACCGTGCAGGTGCCGACGGAGGCGTTCCTCGCTGTCCTCAAGCTGGATGAATAAGGAAACCACGATCGGAAAGACAGTAAAGGAGTGCGATCAGATATGCTTTTGGATCATTATGTCAGCGCCATGGACAGCTGGAAGGGAAGAATCGACAGCGAGACCGATTACGACGCGTTTCGCTGGCACCAGTGGGTGCAGCCCATCGACCTGAACGACGGCAGCGCGCCGTTTACCGGCAAGCTCGGCTTTGCTTTCATCGGCTTTTGCAGCGACAAGGGCGTCGCGCGCAACAAGGGCCGCACGGGCACGGCGCTCGCGCCGGACTTTGTACGCGGCCAGATGTCGGGCCTTCCCTGCACGTTCTCGCAGGAGGTCAAGCTCTACGACGCGGGCGATATCATCTGTGATGAGATCTCGCTCGAGGAAGGCCAGCGCGAGCTGGGCTGCGCCGTGGAGGAAATTCTGCGCCGGAACCTGTTCCCCATCGTGCTCGGCGGCGGCCACGAGACGACGTTCGGCCACTTCCAGGGCCAGCACAATTTCTTAAAGGACAAGGGCAAGACGCCGGAGCTCGGCATCGTCAACTTTGACGCGCACTTTGATCTGCGCCCGTACGACATGGGCAACTCGTCCGGCACGATGTTCCGCCAGATGGCGGACGTCTGCAAGGCTGAGGGCACGCCGTACCACTATTTCCCCATCGGCATCCAGCAGCACAGCAACACCGTGAGCCTCTTCAAAAAGGCCGAGGAGCTCGGCGTCGACTATGTGCTCGCGAAAGATTTACAGGCCTCGAACTTGGAGTCCATCCTTGAGCGTATGGACCAGTTCCTCTATCAGTGCGACGATACGTACATCACCGTCTGCTCGGACGTTTTCTCGTCCGCGTTCGCCCCAGGCGTCAGCGCGCCGCAGTCGCTCGGCCTCGACCCCGAGATCGTGCTGCCGCTCATCAAGCATGTGCTGCGCACGCGCAAGGTCCGCGGGTTCGATATCTGCGAGATCTCCCCGCGGTTCGACCAGGATAATACGACGGCGAACCTCGGCGCGGTCATTATTTTTGCGGTGGTCAATACATTGTGCAGGCTCAATGGTTTGAGCATCTGAAATTTCAGCGCGCCAGCGCTGCTCCTTATTCCCCTGCGCCGCGCAGGGGGGCAGACAAAGGGGGCCATTCTCTCACGTGAGAGAATGGCCCCCTTGAACCCCCAAGAGAACG
>ENA-OUQN01001552-OUQN01001552.1-human-gut-metagenome-genome-assembly--contig:-NODE-1552-length-13338-cov-9.680720_pt1 | contig 13338 bp, 8 predicted proteins | sample MGYA00237950_ERZ548832 | MGnify/ENA primary metagenome ERZ548832 (study PRJEB26490, sample SAMN05194703) | human gut metagenome | biome: terrestrial biome; feature: human-associated habitat; material... | reverse complement strand
GCGGGCGATGCAGAGCAGCTGCTTCTGGCCCTGACTGATGTTGCCGCCGTCCTCGGCTACCTGCGTGTCGTACCCGTTGGGCAGGCGGCAGATAAAGCTATGGGCGTGCGCCTTCTTGGCCGCGGCGATGATCTCCTCGCGGGTCGCATCCGGCTTGCCGTAGGCGATATTCTCCGCAATCGTACCGGCCTTCAACCAGGTCTCCTGCAACACCATGCCCAGGTTGCCGCGCAGGCTGTCGCGGGTCACATTGTCGATGGAATACCCATCGACGCGCAGCGTACCGCCGTTGATCTCATAAAACCTCATCAGCAGATTGACCAGTGTCGTCTTGCCGCAGCCCGTGGGGCCGACCAGTGCAATGCGCTGACCCGGCACAACTTTCAGGTTCATATCCTCGATCAGCGGCACATCGTCCACATAGCGGAACCTGACGTGGTCAAACTCCACGCTGCCCGCGCCGTGGGGCAGGGCAACAGCATCCGGGCCATCGGGCACGATGGGTGTCTCGTCGATTAGGTCAAACACGCGCTGCGCACAAGCCAGCGCGTTCTGCAGTTCGGTCATAACGTCCGAAATGTCATTGAACGGCTTCGTGTACTGGTTGGCGTAGTTCAGAAAGACCGACAGCTGGCCCACCGTGATGCCGCCGGCAATGGCGACGAACGCACCCAGCACGCCGACAGCGGCGTAGACCAGCGCATTCACAAAGCGGGAGCAGGGGTACGTGGTAGAGGAGAAGAACGTCGCCTTGACGCCGCACTTCTGCAAATCGAGGTTGATCTTATCGAAGCGTTCCTCGGCGCGGCGCTCATAGCCGAACGCGCGGACAAGATGCTCGTTGCCGACCAGTTCTTCGACCAGACTCGTCATTTCGGCGCGGGTCTCGCTCTGCACCTTGAACATAGAATAGGTGTGGGTGGCAATAAACCGCGCGACGAAAATCGACAGCGGCGTCAACGCCACAACGACCAGCGCAATGCGCCAGTCGATGAACAGCATGACTCCCAGCGTGCCCAAAATCGTCAGCAAGCCGGTGAACAGCTGGGTAAAGCCCATCAGCAGACCGTCGCTGAACTGCTCCACGTCGGTGGTAATGCGGCTGATAGCATCGCCGGGGCGGTGGGCGTCCATATATTTGAGCGGCAGAATCTCCAGCTGGCCAAACGCACGGACACGCATATCACGCACGACCTGAAAGGTAATGCGGTTATTGACGACATTCATCAGCCACTGGGCCAGCGCTGTGCAGGCAATCGTGGCAGCCATCGCTATCGCAATTTTGCCAAGGCCTGCAAAATCAACCTGACCGGGTCCCAGGATCATATCCACGGCCTTGCCGGACAGTACCGGGGCCAGCAGAGTTGTGACCACTGTGATCAGCGCAAGGGTCAGCGTCAGGATGACCATGCCGGTATAGGGGCGGATCAGCTTCAGGACGCGATGGATCGTATTCTGGTCCAGCTTTTGCTTTGTCTTGCTCATAGCGTCTTTGCCACCTCCTCCTTGCTCAACTGGCTCAGGCAGATTTCCTTATAGACCTCGCAGCTGCGCAGCAGCTCGGCATGGGGCGCGTCGCCAACCAGCTTACCGTCATCCAGCACCAGAATGTGGTCGGCGCGCTGCACGCTGGCCGCGCGCTGGGAGACGATAAACACGGTCATGCCGTGCGTTTCCTCTTTGATTGCCTTGCGCAGGGCTGCGTCCGTTGCAAAATCCAGCGCCGAGGCACTGTCATCCAGAATCAGGATCTTCGGCTTTGGTACCAGCGCGCGGGCAATCGTCAGGCGCTGGCGCTGGCCGCCGGAGAAGTTGCGGCCCGCCGTCTCCACCGGCGCATCCAGCATGCCGGGTTTGCCGCGGACAAACTCCGCCGCCTGGGCTATCTCCAGCGCCTGCCAGATTTCCTCGTCGGAAGCTCCGGGGGCAGCCCACTGCATATTGTCGCGGATCGTACCTGTAAACAGCACGGCCTGCTGGGGCACGACGCCCACCAGCCTGCGCAACTGTGCAAAGCTGTACTGCTTTACATCATGGCCGAACAGCGCAACGCCGCCGTTGTCGGCATCGTAGAAGCGGCAGACCAGGTCGATCAGCGTTGATTTGCCGCTGCCCGTACCGCCGATGACGCCGATGGTCTCACCGGGCCTGGCCGTGAACGTGATGTCCGTCAGGCTCGGTGCGCCGGCATCCTTGTAGGTGAAGGTGACGTGCTCAAACTTAGCTGCCTCGGCAGGGTCGTTTACAGCCAGCTCTGCCGTGCCGGGATCCTGCATCGTCGTGTGGGTGTTCAGAATCTCATTGACGCGCATACCGCTGGCCAGTGCGCGGGTGACAGAAACCACCAGATCGGCAATGCGCAGCAGGTTGATAAGGATCTGGTTCATATAGTTGACCAGCGCGATGACGTCGCCGGAGGCCATGCCGCCGATGTTTATCTCGATGCTGCCTACATACAGCAGCGCCACGATGGCAAGGTTGATGATAACGTAGGTCAGCGGGTTCATCAGGGCGGAGATGTGGCCCACGTGGAGCTGCATTTGGGTCAGCAGTTCATTGGCGTCCTCGAAGCGGTCCACCTCGCTCCTTTCCTTGTCGAAGGCGCGGACGACGCGCACGCCGGTCAGGTTTTCGCGGGTGAGGCCCAGAACCCGGTCGAGGCGGGTCTGCACCGACTTATAAAGCGGACGGGTGATGACCATGACGCCGAAGACCACGACGCTCAGCAGCGGGATAGCCACCACGAAGATGAGGGCGGCACGGAAGTTGACCGTAAAGGCCATGATCATGGCGCCAATCACCACGAAGGGGCTGCGCAGGAACAGGCGGAGGAAGAGGTTCAATCCGCTCTGCACCTGATTGACGTCGCTGGTCATCCGGGTGATGAGGGTGCTGGTGCCCATGGTGTCCATCTCGGAAAAGCTCAGCGTCTGGATGTGCTCAAACAGCGCATGACGCAGGCCGGTGGAATAACCCACGGCGGCTTTGGCCGAGAAGTATTGGGCCGTCAGGCTGCACGCGAGGCCGACGATGGCCAGAAGCAGCAGGATGCCGCACCGCACGAGGATGTAGTGGAAATCGTGGGCCGCGATACCCACGTTGACGATGTCGGCCATCACAAGCGGCACGAACAGGTCAAACGTAGCTTCCAGCATCTTGAAAAGCGGTGCAAGCACGCTCTCGCGCTTGTAGTCGCTGAGATAGCGAAGCATTTTGTTCAAGGCTCGATACTCCCTTTCTTTCATACATTTAGTCGAGACGCTCCTTATTATAACGCACTCCCAACAGGAATGCTATGTTTTTTGCCAAAGAAAACCGGCTCTGGATGCAGATTTCGGCTCCGGAGATTGAGAAAACCGGAAAATCCTGCTATACTGGAAAGGAATCTCAACGGAAAGAATGGTGGATGCAATGGCAAAAGATGGTGCGGCACGGCTGCGGCTGCGCCCGGTGGGCGCGGCAGACCACAAAAAGCTGCCGGAATACGGGCCGCTGGGTACGGGCTGTCCGGCGATAGAGCGGGCTGTGGCAGCGCTCTATAAGGGCCAGAACGAGGAGAGCTTCTGGGCGCTGATGAACGCCATCAACTATGCCCTCGAGCTGGACACCAGGGTCCTGGTGCCGCTGGAAGCTGCGTCCGACCAGCCGGACGGGGCCGCCCCGTGGGCGGAGCATCCTGTCCCGGCGGAGAAAGCGAAAGACCTGCAGCCCTGGACCCTGCGTACCCAGAAGGGCCGGTGCTACCTGCCGGTGTTCACCTCAGTGAAGATGGCGGAGGCCGATAAAGGCACGGCCAGCCGCCCCATGGCGGAACGGCTTCTGGCTTCCGCCATGCAGATGGCGCTGGACTCGGACAGCATCGACGGCGTGGTCATCGACCCATGGACCAGCTCTGCCACGCTGGACTGCTCGCTTTTGAACGGTCTGCTCCACGCCAGCCACGACACCGATGAGCCGGGCGAAGCGGAGCTGCGGGCCGGCAACCGTGCCATGGCCGAGGAACGCTGGGACGACGCGATGCATTATTATCAGCTCTCTGCCGAAGAGGGCTGCGCCGAGGGCCTTGCCATGATGGGCGAGATGCTCTACGAGGGCCGGGGCTGCCGCAAGAGCCCTGCACAGGCCCGCAAGTTCTGGAAAAAAGCTGCCGACGCCGGCGATGTGGCCGCATGGGTGGCGCTGGGCGACGATGCCATGGTGCAGGGAAAAGGGGCCGGTGCGGCTCTGCGGGCCTACCGCAAGGCTCAGAAACTCTGCGCCTCCACCCCCGACATCGCCTATATGCCGCAGGTCTGCCTGCGGGTGGCCCAGTATGAGACCCAGTATATCTCCCGCAAAAAGGCGCTGGCTCAGCTGGCTGAGGCGAAGCAGGGCTTCCTCGTCCGCAAAAAAGAGGGGGACGAGACGGCCCAGAGCTGGCTGGACGAGACGGAGGCCGTCATCCGCCAGCTGCTCGAGAGAGAATGAGCGGAAACACAAAATCTTTACAAATGCTCTAAGAAATCGTCATACGGAACCGATATGATATTGAAGGAAAAATATGCGCGTCGCAAAAACAGAGAGGACGACCAGAATGAGCAAAGTGATCGGTATTGACCTTGGCACCACGAACAGCTGCGTGGCAGTGGTGGAGGGCGGCAAGCCCGTCGTCATCACCAACGCAGAGGGAGAGCGCACCACCCCCAGCGTGGTGGCGTTCACCAAAGACGGCGAGCGTCTGGTGGGCGGCGCGGCAAAGCGCCAGCTTGCCACCAACTCCGGCCGGACGGTGTCCAGCATCAAGCGGCATATGGGCAGCGATTACCGCGTCCACATCGACGGCAAAGACCTGACTCCGCAGGAGATCAGCGCCATGATACTGACCAAGATACGCCGCGACGCCGAGAGCTACCTGGGTGAGCCGGTGACGGAGGCCGTCATCACCGTCCCCGCTTACTTTGACGACAGCCAGCGCAAGGCCACCCAGGATGCGGGCCGCATCGCGGGCCTGAACGTCCTGCGCATCATCAATGAGCCTACCGCCGCCGCCGTGGCCTACGGCCTTGACAACGAAGCGCCCCAGAAGATCCTGGTCTACGACCTCGGCGGCGGCACCTTCGACGTCTCCATCATCGAGATCGAAGACGGCACCTTTACGGTGCTGGCCACCGGCGGCGATACCCGCCTCGGCGGCGACGACTTCGACCAGCGCATCGTGGAATACGCCGTGGCAGAGTTCAAGAAATCGGACCGCATCGACCTCTCCCGCGACCCCGCCGCCATGGGACGCCTGAAAGAAGAGGCCGAAAAGGCCAAGAAAGAGCTGTCCAGCGCCCTCTCGGCCCAGCTCAATCTGCCCTTCATCGCTGTGGGCAAGGATGGCCCCCACCACCTCGATCTGACCATCTCCCGCCCCCAGTTCGAGATGATGACCGGCGACCTGCTGGCACGGACGGTGGCCCCGGTGCAGAACGCACTGCGGGATGCCGGCATCTCGGCTTCGCAGCTGGGCAAAGTCCTTCTCGTCGGCGGCAGCACCCGGATGCCTGCCGTCGAGCGTCAGGTGAAGGAACTGCTGGGCTGTGAACCGAGCCACAGCCTCAACCCCGACGAATGCGTGGCGATGGGTGCCGCTGTGCAGGGCGGTCTGTTACAGGGCGGTGGCAAGCTGGCTGGCGCTTCTGGTGCAGCGGCGCAGGGCCTTGTGCTGATGGACGTCACCCCGCTGACCCTCTCGATCGAGACACTGGGCGGCGTGGCGACCCCCCTCATCACCCGCAACAGCATGATACCCACCCGCAAGAGCCAGATATTCACCACGGCCCGCCCCATGCAGACCAGTGTGGAGATCAACGTCCTGCAGGGTGAGCGGCATTTCGCCCGCGACAATAAGAGCCTCGGCAAATTCAAGTTGAACGGCATCCGGGCCAGCTTCTCGTCCAAGCCCCAAATCGAAGTTACCTTTGATATTGACGTCAACGGCGTTGTGAAAGTCTCGGCCAAAGACCTCGGCACCGGCCGGGAGCAGAACATCACCATCACCGGCAGCACGAACCTCTCGGAGAATGAGATCCAGCGCGCCATGGCCGACGCCGCCGCCTACGAGGCCGAGGACAGCCGCCGCAAAGAGCGGCTTGACCTCCACAATCAGGCCGAGGTGCTGGCTTATAAGGTGGACGAGGCCCTCTCCAAGTGCAAGAAGGAGCTGGACAAGGAGGAGAAGAACCGCATCAAGGCCGATGTGGCCAACCTCCGCCGCTGCCTGCGGAAGGATAAGCCCGAAAAGATGAACGAGACAGAAGAAGCGAACCTCCGTCAGGCCAAGAGCCAGCTCGAAGCATCTGCAAACCACCTGATGGTGCTCTATGCATCGGAGCAGAGCGAGAACGGCTCGGACGGGACCATTTGATAAACAGTAAGACCCCCGCTGCGTTTGCAGCGGGGGTCTTTTGCGTCTGAGGGAAAAAGTATCTATGGAAAACAAAGAGGAGAGAGGGAAAAGCTTATCGGCCAACGATGAGGTCGCGGCGGCTGCGGAAGCCCACGGTGAGGTGAGCGCTGCTGCCGAGGTGGCGCAGAGTGACCCGGGTGCCGGGCTTCTGGTCCTGGCACAGCAGAGTCAGGTTCAGAGTGGTGGAAGTCTTGCCGGTCTTGAGCACCAGAGTGCTTACGCCCTGATTCATCAGGGTCTGCATGTCGAGGATGGTGGTGCGGAAGGTGGCGTTGTCATCGGGGGCGTCCAGCGTCAGCACGCGGCCTTCCTGACGGGCGGTGTAGAGCACCTGCTTGCCCAGCAGGCCCTTGACGGTGTAGCGGGCTTCGCTCTTCTCCACCGGCGTGTCAGAGGGCAGGGGAGTTTCGTCGGAAATCATCATCACGTTGCCCTGAATGGGGTTCTCCACCGGGGAAGCGTAGCCGCCGTAGTTGGGGTCTACCTCCCCCACCGGAACGTCAGAGTGGAGAGCAATGTCACCCTGAACCATGACCTCGGACGACTGAGGGGGCAGATAACCGGCAACGGTCGCGTCCTCGGCGTCGGCGGCAAAGGCACCCACGCTCATGGCGGCGGTCATGGTCAGCAGAGCGGCAGCAGCAGCGGCGCGGCGGGCAGTGTTCTTGTTCAGCAGTCTCATAGTAGTATCCTCCTGTAGATGTAGGGGGTCAACCTCTCCGTCAGCGCTGGTGCGCTGACGGAGAGGTTTATCCCAAATGCTTTTATCAGCGGTACGGCGTATCAGAAAACCGCCGTATCTGTAATGAATACGGATACGGCGGCTGGATTATTGCAGAGATCCTATTTTAATTTTCGCTGGAATCTTTTTCCTCAAGGATAGCCATGAACTCGTCGCCGGTGATGGTCTCCTTTTCATAAAGGTACTTCGCCAGCTCGTCGAGCTTTGCACGGTTGTCGGTGAGGATCTTGATGGCCTTTTCGTGCTGGGCCTTTACCAGCTCCACGACCCGCTGGTCGATCTCGCGCTGGGTCTGCGCCGAGCAGGCCAGCGAGGTGTCGCCGCCCAGATACTGGTTGTTCACCGTCTCCAGGGCCACCATGTCGAACTCTTTGCTCATGCCGTAACGGGTGAGCATGGCGCGGGCAAGCTTGGTGGCCTGCTCGATGTCGTTGGACGCGCCGGTGGTGATGGAGCCGAACACCACTTCCTCGGCAGCACGTCCGCCGGTGAGGGTGGCGATCTTATTTTCCAGCTCTTCCTTGGTCATCAGGTAGTGGTTGCCTTCTTCGACCTGCATGGTGTAGCCCAGTGCGCCCGAGGTGCGGGGGATGATGGTGATCTTCTGCACGGGTGCGGAGTGATTCTGAAGCGCCGCCACCAGTGCGTGGCCGATCTCATGGTAGGCTACGATGCACTTTTCCTTGTCGGTGAGGATGGAGTTCTTCTTCTGGTAGCCGGCAATGACCACCTCGATGCTCTCCTCAAGGTCGGCCTCGGTTACGCTCTTGCGACCAGCGCGTACGGCCCGCAAGGCGGCTTCGTTGACGATGTTGGCCAGCTCTGCGCCGGAGGCACCGGAGGCCATCCGGGCCACGGTGTTGAAGTCGATGCCGGGGGCAAGAGCGACTTTCTTGGCGTGGACCTTCAGGATCTCTTCGCGGCCCTTGAGGTCGGGCAGTTCCACAGGAACACGGCGGTCAAAGCGGCCGGGACGGGTCAGAGCCGGGTCAAGGGAATCCGGACGGTTGGTGGCCGCGAGGATGATGACGCCGCTGTTGCCCTCGAAGCCGTCCATCTCGGTGAGCAGCTGGTTCAGGGTCTGCTCACGCTCGTCGTTGCCGCCCAGCTGGCCGCTGTTGCGCTTCTGGCCAATGGCGTCTATCTCGTCGATGAACACGATGCAGGGGGCTTTTTCCTTGGCCTGCTTGAACAAATCACGGACTTTGGACGCGCCCATGCCCACGAACATCTCCACAAACTCCGAGCCGGAGATGGAGAAGAACGGCACGTTGGATTCGCCCGCCACGGCCTTTGCCAGCATGGTCTTGCCGGTACCCGGAGGGCCGACGAGCAGGATGCCCTTGGGCATCGAGGCACCGATCTCTTCGTATTTCTTGGGGTCGTGCAGATAATCTACGATCTCCTGTAAGTTCTCTTTGGCCTCATCTTCGCCGGCCACATCCGCAAAGCGGATGCCGTGGGTGGACTGGACGTAGACTTTGGCGTTGGACTTGCCCACGCCGCCGAACATCATTGAGTTCGCGCCGCCGGCCTTTTCTATGAGCTTTTTGTTCATGAAATTGCCCAGCCAGACGAAGAGGACGATGGGCAGCACAAAGCTCAGCAGAAAGCTCAGCAGCGGCGAAGCCTGCTCGACGATCTCGCTGGAAAACTGTGCGCCTGCGTCGTAGAGGCGCTGGGTCAGGTCAGGGTCGTTCATCAGGCCGGTCTTGTAAATTTGCTTTTCATCTTTATCAGTAAAGATGATCTGGTTCGATTCCACATCCACCCGGCCGATGTCTTTGTCCTCGGTCATAGACATGAAGGTGCCGTAGTCCACTTCTTTTACCTGCCGTTCGCTCATCCACGGCACGAGCACGAAGTTGAGCAGCATCAGCACCAGGAATACAATGGCGTAGTAAATAGCCAATGGCTTTTTGGGGGTCTTGACTTCTTTCATGGGGGTCCCTCCTTACGTTGCAAACAGCATACCACGACGCCATTTCAGAAACCAGCGTTTCGAGGCGAACTTTGCAAAAACTTCGCAGATTCTTAACAAAGCAAAGAATCCACCCGCAAATTTTGAAAATTTATGCTGCTATTTATGTGAAATTGTTTCATTTTCAATGTGAGCCGAACTTCTTGACAGGGGCGGCGGCTTTTGCTAAAATGAAACCACTTTGAACAAAGCGCAAATGCGTTGACGGGGAAAAAACGATTTTCTTCTGCGTGCAGAGAGCCGCCGGATGGTGCAAGGCGGTGCAGAGGGTTTCGGTTACTGGCCCCTGAGCGGCAGGACTGAAGCAGACAGTAGGTCCTGACGGAAGCCCACCGTTATAAGGGCAGCGATTCGCCTCAAAAAGCCGATCGTGCAGAGCGGCTGTGCTTTTGGCACAGCAAAGAGAGTGGTACCACGGGTGCCCTGTAACAGAAATTACAGGCTCTCGTCTCTCAGGGGATTTCGTCCTTTGAGAGACGGGAGCCTTTTCGTTTGATAAAAGGAGTCAACCTCTCAGTCAGCGCTGACGCGCTGCCGTAACCCGGCCCTGTCGAGCGAATGCGAGACCGAGAGGTTGACACAGCAAAAATGGAGGACAAGAATTATGATGGACGCTACCAAGTACGCACCGGGATATTACCCGGTCCCCGCCGGCTATGACAGCTGGGTCAAGAAAGACCACATCGAGAAAGCTCCCACCTGGTGCAGCGTGGACCTGCGCGACGGTAATCAGGCCCTTATCGTCCCCATGAGCCTCGAGGAAAAGCTGGAATTCTTCCAGATGCTGGTCAAAATTGGCTTCAAGGAAATCGAAGTCGGCTTCCCGGCCGCCAGCGAGACGGAGTACGAGTTCCTCCGCACCCTCATCGAGAAGAACATGATCCCCGACGATGTCACCGTGCAGGTGCTGACCCAGTGCCGCGACCATATCATCCGCCGCACCTTCGAGGCTGTCAAGGGCGCACCTCGTGCGGTCATCCACTTCTATAATTCCACCTCCGTCGCCCAGCGCGAGCAGGTGTTCCACAAGTCTAAGGAGGAGATCAAGCAGATCGCCATGGACGGCGCAAAGCTGGTCAAGCAGCTGAGCGAGGAGTATGAGGGCAACTTCCTCTTCGAGTACAGCCCCGAGAGCTTCACCGGCACCGAGGTGGACTACGCCGTTGAGGTCTGCAACGCGGTCCTGGGCATCATGCAGCCCACCCCCGACCGCCCCATGATCATCAACCTGCCGGTCACGGTCGAGATGAGTATGCCCCACGTTTACGCAAACCAGATCGAGTATTGCGACAAGCACCTCAAGTACCGCGACAGCGTCATCATCTCCACCCACCCGCATAATGACCGCGGCACCGGCGTCGCCTGTGCAGAGCTGGCCGTTCTGGCAGGCGCTCAGCGGGTGGAGTGCTGCCTCTTCGGCAACGGCGAGCGCACCGGCAACGTGGACGCTGTGACCCTCGCCATGAATATGTACAGCCACGGCGTAGACCCGAAGCTGGACTTCTCCGATATGCCCGCCATCTGCGCCACCTACGAGCGGGTCACCCGGATGCACATCTACGAGCGCACCCCCTACGCCGGCCAGCTGGTGTTCGCCGCCTTCTCGGGCAGCCATCAGGACGCCATTGCAAAGGGCATGGCCTACCGCAAGGAGAAGGGCGACCACCGCTGGACCTGCCCCTATATTCCGGTGGACCCCCACGACATCGGCCGCACCTACGACGCCGACGTCATCCGCATCAACAGCCAGAGCGGCAAGGGCGGCATTGGCTTCGTGCTGGAGCAGAACTACGGCTACAACCTGCCCGCCAAGATGCGCGAGGCGCTGGGCTACAAGGTCAAGAGCGTGTCCGACCACAGCCACAAGGAGCTGAGCGCAGGCGAAGTGCTCCACATCTTCGAGGATACCTTCCTCAACAAGTCGAAGCCCCTGTCTGTCATCGAGGCCCACTTTGCACAGGTCAACGGCATCACCGCCACCGTCACGCTGGATCTGAACGGTCAGCGCAAGGTGGTCACCTCGGTGGGTAATGGCCGTCTGGATGCTGTGGCAAACGCTATCCAGAGCGCCACCGGCATGGACTTCCACCTGGAAACTTACTCCGAGCACAGTCTGGACGAAGGCTCCACCTCCCGCGCCGCTTCCTACGTCGGCCTCGAGTGGGGCGACGGCATCGTCACCTGGGGTGCAGGCACCGATACCGATATTATCGTGGCCGGTATCCATGCACTGGTCAGCGCGATCAACAATAAATAAAGAGAGATTTTTGAGAGAGTATCAAAAGGAGAATGAACCATGGGAATGACCCAGACGCAGAAAATTCTGGCCGCACACGCAGGCCTCGCCGAGGTCAAGGCAGGCCAGCTCATCAACGCCAAGCTCGACATCGTGCTGGGCAATGACATCACTACCCCCGTCGCCATCAACGAGTTCGAAAAGGCGGGCTTCAACGGCGTGTTCGACAAAGAGCACATCGCCATCGTCCTCGACCACTTCGTTCCCAACAAGGACATCAAGAGCGCGACCCAGTCCAAGCAGTGCCGCGAGTTCGCCAACAAGTACGACATCCTCAATTTCTACGATGTGGGCCAGATGGGCATCGAGCACGCTCTGCTGCCCGAAAAAGGCATCGTGACAGCCGGTGACTGCGTCATCGGCGCCGACAGCCACACCTGTACTTACGGCGCACTGGGCGCATTCTCCACCGGCGTTGGCTCCACCGATATGGCCGCCGGCATGGCTACCGGCATGGCATGGTTCAAGGTGCCTGCTGCCATCAAGTTCGTGCTGAACGGCAAGCTGCCGCCGAAAGTTTCCGGCAAAGACCTCATCCTCCACATCATCGGTATGATCGGCGTGGATGGTGCGCTGTATAAGTCGATGGAGTTCACCGGCCCGGGCGTCGCTTCCCTCTCCATGGACGACCGCCTGAGCATCTGCAACATGGCCATCGAGGCCGGTGCCAAGAACGGCATCTTCCCCGTGGACGACGTGACCAAGGCTTATCTCAAGGGCCGCAGCCAGCGCGAGCCGGTGTTCTATGAGGCCGACCCGGACGCCGAGTATGAGAAGACCATTGAAATCGACCTCTCTGCCCTCGAGCCGACCGTCAGCTACCCCCACCTGCCCGAGAACACCCACCCCGCCAGCGAGGGCAAGGACATCAAGATCGACCAGGTGGTCATCGGCAGCTGCACCAATGGCCGCCTCGAGGATATGGAGGCCGCTTACAACATCCTGAAGGGCAAACACATCGCAAAGGGCGTGCGCGGCATCATCATCCCCGCCACCATGGCCGTGTACAAGGAGTGCATCCTCCGCGGCTGGACGACGGCCTTCATCGACGCGGGCTGCATCGTCTCCACCCCCACCTGCGGCCCCTGCCTCGGCGGCTACATGGGCATCCTCGCCGAGGGTGAGCGCTGCGTCTCCACCACCAACCGCAACTTCGTGGGCCGCATGGGCCACGTCAAGAGCGAGGTGTATCTGGCTTCGCCCGCTACCGCTGCCGCCAGCGCACTGACCGGCTACATCACCGACCCCCGCACGGTCTGAGAAAAGGAGAGTCACCCATGAACAACGCAAACGGTTCTGTTTTCAAATACCCGGATAACGTGGATACCGACGTCATCATCCCGGCCCGCCACCTGAACACGCAGGATGCCAGAGAGCTGGCCAGCCACTGCATGGAGGACATTGACAAGGACTTCATCAACAACGTCAAGGACGGCGACATCATGGTGGGCGGTTGGAACTTCGGCTGCGGCTCCTCCCGTGAGCACGCACCGCTGGCCATCAAGACCGCCGGAATCTCTGTCGTCATCGCCAAGAGCTTCGCACGCATCTTCTACCGCAACAGCATCAACATCGGCCTGCCCATCATGGAATGCCCCGAGGCCGTGGACGCCATCAGCGCAGGCGATACTGTCAGCGTGGATTTTGATACCGGCGTCATCACCGATGAGACCACCGGCAAGACTTTCCAGGCCGAACCCTTCCCGCCGTTCATCCAGAAGATCATCGCCGACGGCGGTCTGATGAAGTCGCTGACGAAGAAGTAAAGCGGCATTGCCTCTTTGCTGGACGTAAAGTTTATCAGAGATGTAACACCATCGGCGAAGCCGTAAAACGGAGAAACGAGAAAAAAGCGTTTAGCGAAGCGGCTAGCTTTTTTCCGTTTCGAC
>ENA-OUQN01001544-OUQN01001544.1-human-gut-metagenome-genome-assembly--contig:-NODE-1544-length-13431-cov-4.297922_pt1 | contig 13431 bp, 26 predicted proteins | sample MGYA00237950_ERZ548832 | MGnify/ENA primary metagenome ERZ548832 (study PRJEB26490, sample SAMN05194703) | human gut metagenome | biome: terrestrial biome; feature: human-associated habitat; material... | reverse complement strand
CATAGTCCAACCTTCACCTAATAGTCTTGCTTGTCCTGTATCTCCACCAGAAGGTTTGTCGTTTAATCTTGGTATTCCACAAATTGTTAATACATTATTATAAATATCATCTGTTACTATTTTAGTTTCTGAATGTAATAACTGTGATGTTAATAATTTCACATCAGCTGGTTTTTGTGGATTATCTGATGATACTTGAATTGCTCCAGCCTCTACTAATGTTTTAAATGTTTCTAAATCTACTTCTTGATTTATAAAAACAAGTAAACTTTGTATAAATTGGTCTATTCCATCTAAGTCATCTGATTTTATTCTATTTAAAGCATTTAATCCACTCATTACAAGTTCTATCAATCCTATCCTTGCTGTATTTAAAGGATATTCTACTATTCTATGTCCCTTAATTAATAATGGATATGCTTCAACCTGTTTTTCCTTTTCATCATCTATTCCTATTTGTGGCAAATTCTGTTGCATTAGTTCACATACTCCAAAAGACTCTTTGAATTTATACATTTTATCTTCTGTATAAATAGTTATAATCCTATATTTACTTGTATAACTATGTCCATCTTCTGAAATTAAGTTTTTACTAAACCAACTATAATGTCCGCTAAATAATTGTTCACCTTTTATTCCACTACTATATACTACAAAAGTTCTTCTTGGGTCTGGCGTTGATATTTCAAATGGTGCATCGTCCTCATCATCTTGTCCATCAATATCTGCCCATCTATAAGCAGTACCACATATATATTGCCATTCTGCCAAATCTTTATCTTTGCTAGATTTATCTTCACTTTCCATAAACTTGTTAATTATTGAAATCTCTGGATTTATAGACTCACTATTTTTTTCTCCCTTTTGAACATATTGTACTGGTTCTCCATATACATATGCTTTTTTAAATTCAACAATTTCAAAAGCATGGTTCTCTAACACCTTATTATTTATTTCTGGTCTTACATTCTTTTCTTTTTTTAGTATTGGTTGAAAGCCTTTGTAATACCTATATAAGTAATTAATTTCTTTGGCATTTTTTTCATGTTCTCTTAATACTTCTGGTAATATTTCCATTATTTTTTCTGCCGTTAAATCTTTTTTTTCTAAAGAATATCTTAATACCCTTCTTCCAAAAAACATCTTATCGTGGCTTTTTATTGGCATTACCGTCGGTACAACTGGTGTAGTATTATCATTTTTTACTTCGTCTGTCCTTTAATTTTCCTCCATATTGCAAAATAAAAAGCAGTAATAAACGGTCATAAACCTTTTACTACTGCTTTTTATAAGCTGTTTGATGGAGTGAATTAGTTAGATACTGTAATCCCTCCATTACTTGTTAATCGTACCTATTTCCCATTATAATAAATATAATTCTCTTATCCTATGTGTTATTATACCATATTTTAATTTTTCGTGCAAATCGTATTTACATAATATCTTTTAGTCTCATAAGTGGAGTCTCATAATCTTCATATTTGAAATTATCGCACTTTTCAACATAAATAACGTCCTGTCCCCACTCATCTTTTTGTTTATATATTTTTTTCATATATTCTAATTTCTTATTTCCATATCTATATTTGAAACATTTTTCCCAATGTTTACATCTCCAACATATATTTTGCCTTATTATTTCTCCTATATTCCTAAACTTAATCTGTTTACTGGTCTTGGTTTATTTGGTTTTCCTCTACCTAATATAATTTCTGTTACAAACATTGCCATACTATCAGGTGCATCATCATGTTTATTAGCATAATCAAAACTGTATGTAGTAAAATTCTTCATAAATCTTCCATAATCAGTATTAGGTCTATATATTCTTTTATCTTTAAAGTATATTAACTTTTTAATCAATCCTCTATTATCTTTTATTCTTTGTTCTTTCTTTATAGTATTGTATTTCTCTATTATCTCACAAGTATAACAATTCTTTGCTTTCAATTTTTCTTCTAATAATGTTTTTAATGAAGTGTCAATGTTATTTTCTACTACAAATACTGTTATATTATGTTCTATTATTTTATCTACTATCTCATCGTATAAATCAGTCATTGCTTTTTGTTTAAATATACAATCAAAAAAATAATAATACGTTCCATCTGTCTTAAATATTGGCATTGATACATTATCTTTTCCTCTTCTTGCAGGGTCTAATACTGCAAAACAATAATTTTGACATAAATCTTCACCTTTTTCATTTTTAGGCAATTCATCATAATGATTTAATAAATCATCCGCAAACTCTAATCCTGTAGGTGCTATTGGTTCTTGTTGATATACACAACTATATAAGAATGGGTCTGTTGTATCTCTTAACCTTCTTGCTTCTACAGTTGTCATTACAGGAGGACACGTACTTTCATCGTTTTCATCTAATAGTGGAACTTTTATAAAAACTGCATACCCATCAATTGCTTCCATAACAAACTTTTCAAATCCTTTTATTTTGCAAGGTTGCATTTGATGTGTTGCCTCTATATCTCCCATTGTACGGTTTAATATATCTTCTGGTGACCACATTGTACCAACAAATATATATGTTACACTTGGGTCTGTTCTTCTGTTAAACCATTCTGTACTCCAACTTTCATAAATTTTTCTATGTACTTCACTATTAGTAGCCTCTTCCGCTCCTTTTGTCATATCATCAAATATAAGTGCTTTATTCGCTCTTTCACCTGTACTTGCTCCATCTCTAGTTCTTGCTATATGAGATTTTTGAGAACCACTACCTTTTAATATCCAGTCTGACTCCTTTTCCTTTTCAAAAGGCTTATCTCCATATTTTCTAAACTCTGGAAAAACCTCACTAAATCTAGGATTTTTTATAACACTTTGTATCGCTCTACTAAATCCTAATACCAATTCTTGTGAATAAGACCATCTTAAAATACTATTTGTTATATCTATTCCAAAAATCCATGCACTAAACATATTAAGTGTATAACTTTTTCCATATCCAGGCGGAAAAGATGCCTCTATGTATTGTAACTTAGGGTCGAATGCAGATTTATTTAAGAAAAACACAAAAGGTTTTAGCACATTCCTTCTATTTGCTAAAACTCTACTTTCAACTGGCATATCCATTTCCATATAATCAATAAAATGTTCTAATGACCTTCTGCCAGCAAAAGCATAAGCCTTTTCCCACAATTCATAATATTTAGGCATATATTCCTGACTACAATTATAAATCCTGTTCTCAGTCAAAGGTATTAGAGTTGTAATAGCATATTTACAAGCCTGTAATTCTATTTCTTGTCTGTTTTTATCATCTCTTTTAGGACTGTCAAAATACTGCAACAATAGTACATACAAATTATTGCACATTTCTAGCCTTGTATATTCATCAATCTTTTTGTTTGTTCTTAATATTTTGATTACTTGTTCAATTACTTGCTTATAGTCTTGCCTTCTATCATTCTCCTATATTGTTAATTCAATTGAAATTTTTTCTTCAAGTTTCTTTTTCCCTGTAAAATTTTCTAAATTTATTCCATCATCTATAAATATCGAAATATCTTTAATATTATAATTTTTTACTAACTGCATTACATCACATTTAATTCTATTTAAAATATCGTTAATATCATCATTGACATTCATCTTTATATCTCTCTTTCTTTTACCCATTCTCTTATTCCACTTAATTTATACATTACTCCATCACAAGTAAATCTTATTCCCATTACTTTGTGCATTGAACCTTTATATTTTATTGTTTGTCCAAAAATATATTTCATTTTATACATTTTTACCAATCTCCTTTATCTTTTTCCATTCATATTCTGTTGGTCTTCCTACCATTTTTACAATACTATATTCAGGTAAATCCAATGCTATTTCAATCCTTCTAGCCCATGTATACCCCATTTTAGAATTTATTGCATTATTTAATTTACTCCTAACTAATGTTCTATCATCTGCTAATTTAAGTTCTTTCATTTTATTTAATAAGTCTACTTGTTTTATGTTGTTCTTTTTAAGTAATACTCTTACATATGTTTCTGCATTAACCATTTTTATCATTCCTTTGGCGACACAGGTAGGATTTGAACCTACGAGCCATTTCTGACTTTCAGTTTTCAAGACTGACGCATTAAGCCATCTCTGCCACTGTGCCATATTTGGCGATAGGCTGTGTACTCGAAACACATACCAATAAAAGGTACACATTGCTTAGCAGGCAAGTTTCAGACCTTCTGAATTAGTCTATCATATAAAGAAATACATCATCTCAACTTTGTATTCCCCCACATTCTGTGGAATTTAATTTGGATGCACCTTCAAGACTCGAACTTGAAACCCCAACAGTCAAAGTGTTGTGTTCTACCATTTGAACTAAGGTGCAATATTTATATATTTGGTAGGGCGACACTCCTACATCTCTTGTAAGACCTTATATCGACCATCTTGCGTTACTTTCCACTATATGGAAAACCGAGTGTGGAACACTTTACAATATAAGGCGTGATAGCTACCTGTTCTATCCTCAAATATATTGGCACAAGTTAATGGATTCGAACCACTACATACAGTTTTGGAGACTGCTGTGCTACCACATTACACTAAACTTGTATATTCAAACACTACTATTAAATTAACGGTAGTGTTCGTAATAAAGAAAGGAGGTGACACTCATGTCACTCGTATAATAGGTCGAAAGGAAAAGTGTCCTATTATACTGTTGGTCTAGGCAAATAGATTTGAACTACTACTAAATGCGTCCAAGGCACTCGTGCTACCATTACACTATACCTAGATATAAGGAAACATTATAATGCTTCCTACTACTGGAAGATAATTATCATTCTAGTTCATTCTACTTGGTTGCGAGTGCAGGGGTCGAACCTGCGTCTTCGGCTAAGGAGACCGACAAGAAACCACTTCTCTAACTCGCGATATAAACATCAAATATATTATTAGACTTTCGTCTTACAGCAAAATATCTTTTTAATTATTCAGCCACTATGAGAACAAGTCTGAGCAATGGATAGCGACTCCATTACTTCTTGCCCTATGCCAATGCATATAGAAGATTGACTACTTCTAAATTTCACCCATCATTCAGATAATTTTTCTTTGTATTGTTTTCTTTTAATACCTAAAATTACATATGTACTGATTTTCCCTTTTTTGCCTTGTTTGAGCTACTTTAACCTAGTTATGTCTTATAGTTATCTTTCAACAACTTCACAAGGAATAGCATTATTTTGACATTACCTACAATCAGCATTACCATATCTTGTCACAGACTGGCAGTAGGCTTATTGATACACCGTATCCGTCTATTATTGCTACGACAACTCTAGTGCTTTATTAAACGATATTTTCTGCACATTATCCATTATTGATTTTTACATCTCCTAAACATATATCACTATACATTTAAAGTAACCTTACAAAAGTATCCTTATGTCTGACTACTTATCGGATAATTCCCAGCCACATGATATTGCAGTTATACACTGGGTTAATAATATATTTAATTGGTGCCTTCTGATAGAATTGAACTACCATATCCACTTTACAAGAGTGGCGTTCTACCATTAAACTAAAAAGGCATATAAAGCCAACAGCAACCCCATCCCATCTGTCGGATTTGAATATTCCCGCTTCAATATTCTTCCCCAGCTTTTTACATTTCACCCATTATAATGACATTTCCCATCAAAATATGCTCCACATCTTTCTCCAATACACTCTGCATTACCCCAGAAATTAGTAGTAACATATTTTTCAATAATATCTGGATTATCTTCATTTGGTACATTTTTTTGTATTTGTATATGTTGATTTTGTACATATGGACATATCTTCTGCATATTAGTATTTCTCCATTATTATACTTACTTTTGGATAAACAATTGTTCCATTTAGGAGTCTTCCCTCACAATATGTTGTGGCTTTGATTGTTACATTATATTTTTTGCAGAAATCCTCCAAATCTTTTTTTAATTCGTTTAAATCATTTTCCATGTTATTTTTTACCTCCGAATATTCCCGCTAATATGCTTATTATAAAAGCTATTGCTAATCCATGCCAAAAAGTAAATATAAAGGCTATTCCAAATGCCCATACTATGAATGAGCCTATTCCCCATAATACTAATCCTGCTAAACCATACATTATTGCTACTGCTATTAAAAATATTAATACTAAAAGTATTGTCATTAACATATTTATTTCACCCCAAATCTTTCCATTTTGTTTTATCCATTGTTCTTATTTCATAATTTTTGAACATTGTCTTTAGTACCTTATTTATTCTGTTTCCTTTGCAAAACAACCAAGGATTTACAAAGTATTGCACATTTCTACTATTTTTTCCTTTGTAAAGTATATCTTTTTCTACTAAACCATTAATCACTGATGATATTTTACCTTTGCTTATTCCTGATATTTCCACTAAAGCATCAAATCCTAATTCTTTGCCATTATCATACTTTAAGCAACAGTCTTCATAACTTATATATGGTGTTATTGAGTATAAAAAGGCTTTTTCATATACATCTAATTCTTGCATTATCTTTCGTAATTCTTCAATATTTCCTTTAACAAATGTACTTATTTGCCAATTTTCATATTGTTTATTCTTTTCTTTTATTCTCCCAAAAGATTCCAACGATGCTTTTCGTAAAATTCTATCTCCCTCATTAAGTTCACATGTTATTGCCCTTATTCCCACCTTTTATCTTTATATGTACAAACTTCTAATGCTATTGCAAAAGTTTCATTCATTCTGGCTAACATTTTTGCTATTTCTTGATTAATTGTTTCTACTTTTTCATCTTTTTGCATCCAATCACCATACATTTTTATTATTTTCCTTTCCATAAGTTCACCACATGAACCTAAAACCCCGTTTTGAGTTCACCACATGAACCTATCAAAAATCAATATAGTCTTACTCTCTCTATGTTTTAGATGCTGTTTTTTAACATTCTACCCCTCTTATTCTTTAATTCTTAAAGAACGCTTTACTTTTAGAAAAAGTAAAATCAAAAAGAGCAATAAATCTCAAACGAATTTAATCGTTCAAAAAATATTGCTCTATATAAGCTATTTAATTATTATTTTGTAAGGTATTTCCCCTTGACAGTTATTAATATATCATATTTTTTAGCACTTGTCAAGTATGTTTGCTAAATTTTACAAAAATATTTTTCACAATCTCCAAAATATTGATAAATAAAGGCTCTTTTTATTTTTTCGCCATATTTATGGGAGTAACAGCACCCTCCTGCAATATGCCATTATAGGGGCAGGGGTGCCCTTCAATCACTTAAAATATAATAGATATGACCTAATAGGCCATATTCGCAAGTAATACAATACAGTTATATCAAGCGTTACAAGGCTTTTGATTTACAAATTAATGCAATAGATAATGCAATAGCATTTTTGTAAAAGAATAAATAAAAATTGTAAAGTAACATTACATTACAAACCAATATTAAACAACATTACAAATTGATAATAAATACAACATACTATAATACAACACATAGCATATCATACATACTATACACTGAACTATATACTATACCATATATTGATAACAAGTATAATACATATACCAAAATACTGATATATACTACGATATATACAACTAAAACAATATACTTTAATAGAAAAAGTTGAATAAATTTAATAAAAAGTATTGACTTTTCGTAATTACGATAGTATAATATATATAGATTTAAAAGTGAGGTGATACCATGGAAAAAGAAATAAAAAGAGATTATCAAAAAGAATATGAAAAAGACAAAAAAATCAATAAGGTTTATACTGTAAAAATACCAAAATATCAGGCAACTTTATTAGATAATAAACTAAAAAAAGAACAAAAGACCTTTACATCATTGGTCAAAGAAGCAATAGAAAAATACTTAAAAAAAATATAAAAAATATATAAAAAGCATTGACAACGTATAGTCGATATGATATAATATAATCAAGTTAAGGGAAAGCAACTCAAATCCCTACTTTATATAATAGTTATCTAAATATATTAGAATTGCATTTTGCAATAATAATTTAAAAGGAGGTAATTATATGCAAATTAAATATATATACTCAAACGGAACATCAAAAATACATTCAACATTTATTAAACCAAAGACAGTAATAAAAGAATGTGGGAACTCAAAACAAGTTAAACTTTATAAATATAAAAAAGTTTATAATGCAGAAGAAGACAAGTGGGAAGAAATAACAGAATATATCACAACAAAACTTATTCAATAAAAAAATACTTGCATATAGTAAAAAGTATCTTGGCGGACACTTACTATATACAAGCCACTAAAAAATACTACTAAAAGTATTTTTTGTATATTTATAATAACACAAATTTATTAAATATGCAAGCCTCTTTTGGTAGTAAAGTAAAACTTATTATCAAAGGAGGTGTTTTTTGTATGAAAAAAACAATATTAACAATAATTATAACCGCAATAATAACAATCATATTAACTTTATTAGCAGTAATTAACAATATACAAATTACAAATGTAGAAAATGAAAACATAACAATAACATTATTCAATCATAACTTTGAATATTATTTTGAAAAATAAAGAGGTGTAAAAAATGGATAGAAAAATAAAATTTGTAGTATATAACCGAAATACAGGGAAAAAAGATACTAAGCTATACAACACTTTACAAGAAGCAATCAACGAAGCTTGCAGAAAAAATGATAAAATAAATAGTTATAACTTTTTAGTAACAAGTATAAAACAATAATTTGGAGGGATTAAAAATGGATTATGAAAAAGAAATGAAAAAAATATTAAATAACAATGGAATTGATGTGGAAATAGTATATATAACAAAAAGTTTTACAAATTGGGACAAGCAAAACTTACATAATCAATATAAAATCATTTTAAAAAGAGGGGCAAAACAAATGCAGTACGATTATTGGGCTAGTTTGTATAATACACAAAACGGCAAAAAAGCAACGATTTATGATGTTGTAAGTTGTTTAGAATGGTACCCAATATATGACTTTGAAAATTTTTGCATGGATTTTGGATATAACACAGACAGCTTAAAAGCCTTTAACACTTATACAGAATGCCAAAAACAACAAAAAAAACTTTTTGAACTTATACCAGAAGAAAAAATCAGAGAACAAATAAGAGAAATAATATAAAAAGTCATTAATCTTGACAACTACAACACAAGCCACATTATCTAATACACATTAAACCAAAGAAAAGGAGTTGATACAAAATGAATTATTTTACAATGTTATTATACACTTATTTATACATAATAAAAATAGGGCTTTGCCTTGCTGGTGCCTCTGCCCTATTCCTAACAATTCAATTAATATCTTATAGGTGCTTTCATATAAACATCTATAAAAAAATCAATAAATTATTCAACTAAAAGAATTATATAAAATTATGTTGTAGTTGTCAATAAAAATATAAAAAGAAGGTGTAAAAAATGATATTACAATGCAAAAATAAATATGGCTATACAATAAAGCAATTAAAAATTGATTATAAAAAAAAGATTTATTCTATTGGTAGCTTTGCAATTGGTGCAGATAAAACAATCACACAAAAAGCATTAAATGAAAAAATACAAGAATTAAAAATATTAAATTTTAAAGAGGTGTTATAAATGGAAAGCTTAAGATATAAAAAAATAAGTGATTTTTTGCAAGGATTAAACAATAGGGAAAAAAAATATATATTTAAAAAATTACAAAAAGATATTTTACAAGATATTTTAACGGTTAATTTTACAGTAAACGGACAAAAAATCAAATAGAGGGTTAAACCCTCTTTACTTTTATATAAAATTATTATAAAATGGAGGTATAAAAAATGGGATTAATTCAGGAGGTGCAAGAGTTGTCAGATAATAACAAGCAACTTTACAGCGAATATAAAAAAGCACAAAAAGAGGCAGAACAAGCAACAAAAAAAGCCGAACAACTAGCAAAAAAACTTGAACAAGCCAGAGAAGAAAAGCAACAAAAAAGAGAATACGAAAGAGACATTGTAAAAGCAGTTGAAAAAGATTGCATTCAATGTATGCGTAAATGTTTTGAACGCGAAGGATGTCAAAAAGCATTTTATCATTTGCAATTGGCAGAAACAAGGAACGACATTTTGCAACATATCCCCGAAAGTGAAAAAGAGTTTGACTTTTTAGATAATAACTACGAAAGAATATTAAACAAGGTAAAAAAACAATATGAAAACGACCAAAAAGCAAAAACCTATTTTTTAACAGAACAACTAAAAGAAGTACAAAAACAAAAAGAAATTGAGAAAGCTGAACAACAAAAGAAACAAGAAACTAAAAATATATTTTTTAACTTAATTGTATTTTTAGCATATGCTTTTATATTTGGGCTTATACCTTTTTTATTCTTTTATGGATATTTTACAATAGTAAAATAAAAAAGAGGTTACCCCTCTTTTTTTACTATTTTTTACATTAACAATTAGGCTTTAAATTCAATTTTAAAGCAATTTTATTTTTGGGTATATAATTTTATATGTATATATTTTATGCCTTTTATTTATGGTTTTAATTGATATTATTTAAATATAAAACCACCTCTATATTATTTTTGAAATATATTTTATCCCTTCTCATTTTGTTGTTGTAATAAGCAATCCATACAAATATCTCCGTTCCAAAATTCCACAGAAATTTTTCCGTTCCAAATTTTTATACAGAAATCTCCGTTCCAAATTTTTTCCTATACTTTTTTATACTTTTTCTTAATTTATTATAACATTCATTACATAAATCCCACTGTTTGCATTGTTTTTTATTAGTTTTAGTATATAGGGCCGTTCTTTCCTTTGTTTCAACTATTTTACCACACATATCACATTCGTATAATGTCTTTGTTTTTCCTGTCTTATCTAATTTATTAATCATTTGTAGCCCATCTCCTTATTTACCTGTACTTCCAAATCCACCCTGTCTGTTCCCTGTTGCATTGTCATCATCAGTAATTAAATATTTTTGAAATACACCTTGTCCAAGTTTTTCTCTTCTTTCAATTACTACTGTTTCATTACTTAAATTATAAAATGTAAAACCAATTTCTCCATCATTTTCTTCATTTTCATAATAATCTGCATCTATAACACCTACACTGTTTGGTATAACTATTTTTTTCTTTTTTGGATTACTACTTCTATTATATAGCATTAATACTTCATCGTTTTGCATATATGCTTTTACACCTGTTTTTATTAATACTGGATTATCTCCTAATTTATATGGTGGTATTTCTACTCTTTCAGGGCATATAAAATCATAACCTGCACTATTTTCTGTACTTCTTTTTGGTAATTCAAAATTTGGCTCTTTCATTTCATAACCTGTACTTAATATTCTTTTAACATATTCAAATCTTCTATTCATTTTTATTTCACCTCTCTTGCTTTATTTTCAAAATATTGTTTTATACAGTTATCACAAGTTTTTCCATTGTCTCCTGCATAATATTTACATTTAGTTGTTATATCTAAATACTCGCATAAGTCACTATCACTTGTTGCTATATGATTTGTCATTAAGTCTATTATTTTGTCTTTTTCTTCTAGCATAGATAATACTGTTTCTAGTTCTGATATATATACAGGTATTCCTATATTTTTTTCACTTTTACCTAACACTATTTTTCTTTTTATTTTTTCTATTGCTTTTTCTTGTTCTTTTGTCATATGTTAGTCCTCCTTGCTTTTAAATGCTATACCTGCATCTGCCTTCACTATTTTTGTGGTTTGTCTATTTGTTTTTATATATAACTTTATTGCTTTTCTTAATGTGTTAGTCATTTTTAAATGGTCTAGTAATATAAATATGCTTTTTATCATTCCTGTAATTATTAAACATATTAATGTTGTTGAGCCAAATATTAATACCGTATAATATAAAATTTCTTTTATTATTTCATCCATCCTAATTCCTCTACTTTCTATTTTCTAACTCTTTTACTTCTTTGTTTATTTGTTTTACTGCTTGTACTAATTCATTTATTTTATTCAGTATGCAAACAGTTCCATCTATATTGTTAGTAACTGACTTTAATTCTCCTATACTATCTATATCTATTTCATCTTCTATTAGTTCAACTTCCATACTTAATAATTCTCCAGTATTAAATATTGTACAAAGTTCTAATAAATCATCTCCGTTGCTTCTTTTATAGTAATGCTCTAGTATATCCCACTCAAATACTTCTTGATATACTTTTATTTTTTGGGGTATATTTTCTCCATTTTCTATTTTTTTTAATAAATCAATTACTTTCATTTTATTTTCTCCCTTCTAGTAGTTCTTTTAAAGCTTCTATTTGATTTTGTAATTTCATTATATTTTCTGAATTAATAACACAACCTCCATATCTTCCATATGTTTTGCCACCATTATTTATTTTTCTCTTTAATTCTTCTATCTTGTCTTTTACTTTTTGAACTGGAATACTATGCTGCATTATAAAATCCAAATGTTTATTATCTTGTATATGGAATTTTTTTAATTCTTCATTCTCTTTTAATACTCTTTTATAATCTGATAAAATATAGTTTATTGCTTCTTCCAATTTTTCATTAATTACTACTTCTGCTTCTATATGTTTGTTTTTGTTTTTGTTTATACAATCAATACATATACTACTTTTTGGTTTAATGTTTATGTAAAGGTTTTTGTTTTTTAATATTTCTATCATTTTTATATCTTCTTTTATACTATTTTCCATTTATTTCTCCTCAAATATTCTATACTTTTATCTATCATTGCTAATTCGCACTTTTTTTCTTTGCTTGGTTCAAATAAATTTACACCTTTAGTTTTTACCTTTTGGAACTCTAACAATTTAATTGTATATTCTCTACACAAATCTAATATTTCTATATCTTCTTTTATACTATTTTCTTTCACTTAAAACACCTCCTAAGGCTTGTCTCCTTTGATATTCTGCTATTCCTAAATTTAAAATTTGATTAACTATTTCTTCATCTAAAAAATCAAATTTTAAGTTTTGTTTTGGATATCTCTTTGTAAAATAGTTTCTTATAGCTTGTTTTGTGTGTTCATCATCTCGTTTTACTACTTCTTTTATTACTCTTTCTGAAAAAGAAAACATTTCATTCTCTGTTTTTTCTTTCACTATGTATCACTCCTCTCCAGCTCTGTTAAAATTCTATCAATAGCATAGCAATAAGGATAATTTCTATTGCCCATGCCTTTTAAAATATTTGACCAGTCTTTTAATATTTTTTTGTTATATTCTAAATCATCATTGTATTGTTTATGTTCTATATAATACTTATACCAATATTCGCTTTTTTCTGTTGAAGTCATAGTTTTATCTAATATTTCAGTTATAGCTTCTTTTAATTTTCTATTTTCATTATCTAGTTCGTGAT
>ENA-OUQN01001543-OUQN01001543.1-human-gut-metagenome-genome-assembly--contig:-NODE-1543-length-13431-cov-10.765849_pt1 | contig 13431 bp, 8 predicted proteins | sample MGYA00237950_ERZ548832 | MGnify/ENA primary metagenome ERZ548832 (study PRJEB26490, sample SAMN05194703) | human gut metagenome | biome: terrestrial biome; feature: human-associated habitat; material... | reverse complement strand
TTTTGAAGGTATATATAAAAGGTAAAAAGCAATCAACATATGTTGGTTGCTTTTTAATTGTTATTATACTGAAAATGTGCTAAAATTAACGAGAAATACGGCCGGACTCATGACCGTAAAGATCATATTTATTTTTTTGAAGGAGGAATCTAATATTATGATTACCTGGAACAACTTAGATACCCTTGCATCATTCAAAGAACTTGAAAAAGTTGAGCGAGTAAATCTTGTAGAAGCAATGACAGGAGAAAGCGGAGCAGAACGAGTAAAGAATTACAGTGTTCCGATGGCAGAAGGACTTACTTATAACTATGCTGCAAAGCAGGTTGACGATAAAGTACTGGCAGCACTTGCAAAATTAGCAGATGAAGCACAGCTGGCAGAGAAATTTGAAGCACTTTACAACGGAGAAGTGATCAACACAGGAGAGAAACGTCTGGTACTTCATCACATGACACGTGGACAGCTTGGAGAAGCTGTAGAGGCTGACGGAGTGGACAAGCGTACATTCTATACAGAACAGCAGGCTAAGATCGCAGATTTTGCAAATAAAGTACATGCAGGAGAGATTACAAACGGAGCCGGTGAGAAATTTACAACGGTTGTACAGATCGGTATCGGTGGAAGTGATCTCGGACCTCGTGCAATGTATCTTGCACTTGAGAACTGGGCTAAGAAGAATGACACATTCAAGATGGAAGCAAAATTCATCAGTAACGTAGACCCTGATGATGCGGCAGCTGTACTTAATTCTATCGATGTTGCACACTCTATCTTCGTACTGGTATCAAAATCAGGAACAACACTTGAGACATTAACCAATGAATCATTTGTAAAAGATGCACTGAAGAATGCGGGACTGGATGCTTCTAAGCACATGATCGCTGTTACAAGTGAGACATCTCCGCTGGCTAAGAGTGACGATTATCTTGCAGCATTCTTCATGGATGACTATATCGGAGGACGTTATTCTTCTACATCTGCAGTTGGAGGCGCTGTATTATCTCTGGCATTCGGACCGGAAGTATTTGCACAGTTCCTTGATGGTGCTGCAGCAGAAGATGCACTTTCTAAGAACAAAGATATATTCAAGAACCCTGCAATGCTGGATGCACTGATTGGTGTATATGAGAGAAATGTATTAGGATATCCAAGTACGGCCGTACTTCCATATTCCCAGGCACTGAGCCGTTTCCCTGCACATTTACAGCAGTTGGATATGGAATCTAACGGTAAATCTGTCAACCGTTTCGGTGAGCCGGTTAACTATCCTACAGGACCGGTCATCTTCGGAGAACCGGGAACAAATGGACAGCATTCTTTCTATCAGTTACTGCATCAGGGAACCGACATTGTGCCGTTACAGTTCGTTGGATACAAGAACAGTCAGATGGCAACAGATGTTGTGATCCAGGACAGCACAAGCCAGCAGAAACTTTGTGCAAACGTAGCTGCCCAGATCGTTGCATTTGCATGTGGTAAATCCGATGAGAACCGTAATAAGAATTTCGAAGGCGGACGTCCATCAAGCATCATTATCGGAGAGCAGGTAAATCCGGGATCTCTCGGTGCACTTCTTGCACACTTTGAGAATAAAGTTATGTTCCAGGGATTTGTATGGAATGTGAACAGCTTTGACCAGGAAGGTGTACAGCTTGGTAAAGTACTTGCAAAACGTGTACTTGCACACGAGACAGAGGGTGCACTGAAGGTGTTCAGTGATCTGTTGAATATCTAATAAATTAAAGAAGAAATCACTTGTTAGTGTGATTCAATAGTGGTATGATAGTGCTGTTAGGCAGAAATGTCTGTTTGACAGCACTATTTTTTTGATGAAAGGAAAATAAAGACGTGACCTATAAAGAAGCGAGGGTATATTTGGACGAGATGTCGAAATACGGAAGTGTACTTGGCTTAGATACGATTCGAGGTCTGTTGCGTGAACTTGGGAACCCCCAGGATGATCTGAAGTTCATACATATTGCAGGAACGAATGGAAAAGGATCTGTGCTTGCATACACTTCAATGATATTAAGTAAGGCAGGATACAAAACCGGGCGATATGTTTCACCGACAGTCATTTCTTATCTGGAGAAGATACAGGTAGATGGGAAATGGATCTCTGAATCAGAATTTGCAGAGATCATGGAAGAGATAAAAGAAGCAATTGACCGGCTTGTATGTAAAGGGGAACCTGTTCCGACAGTGTTTGAAGTAGAGACGGCGATGGCTTTTTTGTATTTTAAGAAACAAAAATGTGATCTGGTTGTATTGGAAACCGGTCTCGGCGGAGAGACAGATGCGACGAATGTAATTAAGAATACAGTTTGCGCAGTATTTGCAACGATCAGTGTTGATCATCTGGGGGTGATCGGAGATACCCTGGAAGAGATCGCACAGACGAAATCCGGGATCATCAAACCGGGATGTACGGTAGTGTCAGCAAGACAGCAGGAGAATGTCAGACTGATCCTGCGAAAGAAAGCAGAGAGTCTGAACTGTATATACACAGAAGCAGAGCCGGAACAGATGAGTATCGAAAAAGAAGATTATAAAGGACTTACATTTTCATATAAAAAATATGCGCATATGCAGAATCACATTGCAGGAGAGTGCCAGAGAGAAAATCTTTCTGTGGCACTGGAAGTAATTGAAAGCCTCAGGAAGCTGGGATATCAGATTGAGGAAGAAGCAGTGAGGGACGGTCTTGATGCAACGAGATGGGCGGGACGTTTTACTTGTCTGTCTGAAGATCCGGTTGTGATCGTAGATGGTGCGCATAATGAAGATGCGGCGAAGAAGCTTAGGACATCCATTGAACGGTATTTTACGGGAGAGGAACTTATCCTGATCATGGGTGTATTTAAAGATAAAGAATATGAGAAGATCGTACAGATTCTGTGTCCGTCAGCAAAGCGGGTGTATACGGTAGATCTGCCGAATAAGGAACGTACACTGCCGGCAGAGAAGCTTGCAGAATGTGTAAGAGACTGTATGACAGAACAGATGAGCGTGTACGCAGAAAAGAGTATTGGAGATGCTGTTGCAAAAGCGTATACTTATGCAACAGAAGACAGTGGGAAACGTGCGGTGATCGCAAGTGGTTCATTGTCATATCTAAGTGAAGTAATCCGGTGTATGGAAGGATGCGTACAGAATCCGCAGAGAAAGGAAAGAATATGATAGATCATGAGAAGATAGAACAGGCAGTGCGGCTGCTTCTGGAAGGAATGGGAGAAGATGTGAACCGGGAAGGACTGATTGATACACCGGACCGGATCGCAAGAATGTATGAAGAGATATATGGAGGTATGGATGAGGATGCCGGAAAACATCTTTCTAAGACATTTACCGTTGACAGTCATGAGATGGTAATAGAGAAAGATATTACATTCTATTCGACATGTGAGCATCACCTCCTGCCATTTTATGGGAAAGCACATATTGCTTATATTCCGGATGGGAAAGTTGTAGGATTAAGCAAACTTGCCCGTACCGTGGAGGTATTCGCAAGAAGACTGCAGCTTCAGGAACAGCTTACCGGACAGATTGCTGATGCTTTGATGGAGTATATGCAGCCGAAAGGGGCTATCGTTATGATCGAAGCAGAGCATATGTGTATGACAATGCGTGGGATCAAGAAGCCGGGAAGCCAGACTGTGACAATTGCAAGACGCGGTGTATTTGAGACAGATCCGGTACTGGAAGAGAGATTTTTCCGGATGCTTGGACGATAAAAAGAAAGAGATACAGATGTAGATGAAAAGAGTAACAGAAAGACAAAAAGGGATGCCCCGTCTGAATGCGGTGGTGAATCATGAAGTGTATCAGACATACTATAAGCGTATCTGTGAATGTGAGACGGATAGGGTATTCTGTTGTCATCAGATGAACCATCTTCTGGATGTGGCAAGAATTGCTTACATTAAGAATCTGGAAGAAGGACTTGGATTCGATAAGGAACTGATCTACGTAGCGGCGGTGCTGCATGATATTGGCAAATCTTTTCAGTACAGACAGCAGATTCCGCATGAGATCGCAGGAGAGAGAATAGCAAGGCGGATATTGGATTCTCTTCCGACTGGTTTTACATTTACGGATGAAGAAAAAACACTGATCTGTCTGGCAGTCAGGGGACACCGCAGACGGCATGAGCATATGAAGCCGATAGAGGAACTGTTCTATGAAAGTGATAAACGTTCCAGAATGTGTCTTGCCTGCATGGCAGAGAAGAAGTGTAACTGGAATGAAGAAGAAAAAAATATGGAGATAATAATATGATTATAGGCGGAAAGAATTTTGATACAGCAAATCATACATACATTATGGGAATCCTGAATGTGACGCCGGATTCCTTTTCCGATGGAGGAAAGTTTAACGGAATGGATGCGGCAATTGCACATGCACACCAGATGGTTGAAGAAGGTGTAGATATCATTGACGTAGGCGGGGAATCTGCGCGTCCGGGATATATCCAGATCACGGATGAAGAAGAGATTGCAAGAGTGACGCCAATTATTGAAGTGCTTAAGAAAGAATTTGATGTACCGGTGTCGATCGATACGTACAAGAGCCATGTGGCAGAGGCTGCACTTCAGGCAGGTGCAGATCTTGTCAATGACATCTGGGGATTAAAATATGACAAGAAGATGGCAAGTGTGATCGCAAAGTATCAGGCTGCATGCTGTCTGATGCATAATCGGGAAAAGGCGGAATATCAGGACTTCCTGAAAGATTTCATGGATGATATGAAAGAATGTGTAAGACTTGCAAAAGCAGCAGGCATTGAGGATGACAAGATCATCCTTGACCCTGGTGTCGGATTTGGAAAGACTTATGAGATGAACCTGGAGATTATCGATAAGATGGAGATATTAAATGAACTTGAATATCCGGTATTGCTCGGAACATCACGAAAATCCGTAATCGGACTGACGCTGGATCTTCCGGTGACGCAGCGGGAAGAAGGTACGATGGTTACGACCGTATATGGGGTACAGAAGGGATGTGCATTCGTACGCGTCCATGATGTAGAGAAAAATAAGAGAGCCATTCAGATGACGAAAGCAATCATGCGGGGACACGAAGTATAGAAAGAGTGAGGAATGAGATGAAACCGGACAAGATAAAGATAGAAGATCTGGAAGTATTTGCCAATCATGGTGTGTTTCCGGAGGAAAATGTACTTGGGCAGAAATTTGTGGTGTCTGCGGTTATGTATACGGATACCAGACGGGCAGGACTGACAGATGAGCTGACTGCATCTATCCATTATGGAGAAGCAAGTGCATTTATCACAGAGTATTTGAAAAGTCATACGTTTAAGCTTCTGGAGAAAGTTGCGGAAGGACTGGCAGAGGAGATGCTGATGCGTATAGCAGGTCTGCAGAAGGTGCAGATTGAGATCAAGAAACCGTGGGCACCGGTCGGACTGCCGCTTAAGACGGTCAGTGTAGAGATTGAGCGTGAATGGCATACGGCATATATTGCGCTCGGATCGAATATGGGGGATAGCAGAAGCATTTTGGAAGCCGCGGTACAGGCGCTGGATGAGATGAAGAATACAAAGGTGGAGAAGGTATCGACATTTATCACGACACCTCCGTACGGAGTGACGGATCAGCCGGATTTCTTAAACGGTTGTCTGAAGCTTTCGACATTATTATATCCGGAAGAGTTATTAAAAGAGCTGAACCGAATTGAAAAAGAGGCAGGAAGAGAACGAATCATACATTGGGGACCGAGAACACTGGATCTGGATATTATATTCTATGACGATCTGGTTGCAGAGATGGATGCTTTATGCATTCCACATGTGGAGATGCATAAGAGAGCGTTTGTACTGGAGCCTTTGCATGAGATTGCACCTTATAAACGTCATCCGGTGTATGGGAAGACGGTCAGAGAGATGCTGGAAGACCTTCAGAAATAGAATGACAGAGCATGAACAGGACAGTAAATTTACAAAAAATAAAAGACAAGATGGGGAAAACAAGATGGATATTCAGGAGTGGATTATATTTGCAATCGAACTGATCGGAACAGTAGCATTCTCAGCATCGGGGGCAATGGTTGGAATTGAGTGCAGCATGGATATATTCGGAGTGATCGTGCTTGGTGTGTCAACGGCAGTTGGCGGAGGTATGGTTCGTGATGTTATACTTGGGAAGGTGCCATCGGCACTTCTGCATCCGGTATATGTGATCTATGCCGTACTTGCTGCGGTGCTTGTGTTTTGTATTATATATTTCCGCAGGAAATATCTGCAGGATGGTTTTGGTGAGGTCTATGATAAACTTATGCTGGCAATGGATTCTGTAGGACTTGGAATCTTTTCGGCGATGGGAGTGACAAAAGGTATCAGCTGCGGCTATATCGACAATACATTTCTGCTGGTCTTCCTTGGTACAATGACGGGAGTCGGAGGAGGACTCTTGCGTGATACGATGGCAGGAGTTGCGCCGTATATATTTGTGAAACATATTTATGCATGCGCATCCATTGCGGGGGCGTGGATATGTGTGATCATATACAGAAGTTACGGAGAACTTCCGGCGATGGTGGTGTCATCACTGATCGTTATGCTGATACGTTTTCTTGCGGCTCATTACAGATGGAATCTTCCAAGGATCGGAGAGTAAAAATCCGGGAAGGCAAGGAGTATTTTGCAAGATGAGATGAAAAAATATGCAAAATCATGCAAAATTATACTTGACATTTGAAATGACAGGTTTATAATAAGGACTTATAAAAAACACATATAGTTCACCGAAATTCGTTGATGAGAACAATGCCGTATCTATCGTTATTTCACAGAGAGCCTGCGGTTGGTGGAAGCAGGTAATAAGCAGATAAGGATATCCTCTCTAAGAAGCGGGTTGAAAGCAATATCAAAGTAAACCTCGCCGGTATCCCCCGTTACAGGGAGCATGTATGATGGTACGTGAATGAGAGCTGTAGAAAGATTCTACAGAATTAGGGTGGTAACGCGGATAGATTTCGTCCCTTTTCAGAGTATATTCTGGAAAGGGATTTTTTTTTGGTGGACAGTGATTGCTTAAAGGAGGAGAAGAGTAATGAAAGCATTACAAAAAGCAAGCAAATTTTTATCAGACTACACGTCAATTGTTGTAATCGCAATCGCAGTGGTTACATTTTTCCTTCCGTCTATGATGGGCTGGGTAAATCTGGCACTGTTCACAGACATGGTATCGAACAAGTTCACATGTCAGTCTATTATCATTGGTATTATCATGTTCAGTATGGGACTGACACTTACAACGGAAGATTTTAAGATTCTTGCACAGCGTCCGTTTGACATTTGTGTTGGTGCGGTTGCGCAGTATCTGATCATGCCATTCCTTGCATTTGCGCTTTCAAAGGTATTGAATCTGCCGGATGGAATCGCACTTGGACTGATTCTTGTAGGCTGCTGCCCGGGAGGTGTATCTTCCAATATCATGTCTTACCTGTGCGGCGGAGATGTGGCCTTTTCCGTAGGAATGACAACAGTATCCACACTGGTCTCACCGGTTATGACACCACTCATGGTATCTTTACTGGCAAGCGGTACACAGATTACGATCAAGGGACTTCCGATGTTCGTATCAATCATTGAGACTGTTATCCTTCCGGTTGGTGTTGGATTTTTATTAAATTATCTGTTGGGAAAGAATAAAATATTCCGGGAACTTCAGAAAGTTATGCCGGGAGTTGCTGTTCTCGGACTTGCATGTGTTGTCGGCGGTGTGGTATCTTCACAGGGAGCCAAGTTCTTCCAGTCAGGTGTTGTGATCTTCGTAGCAGTATTACTGCACAACGGGCTTGGATATCTGCTTGGATATGGAGCAGGAAAACTGGTTGGTATGAATACGTCAAAGAAGAGAACCATTTCTATCGAAGTGGGTATGCAGAATGCCGGACTTGCAACGAATCTTGCAACTACAACTGCCCAGTTTGCATCTACACCGGAATCTGCGATTATCTGTGCGGTATCCTGTACATGGCATTCCATCTCAGGAACACTGTTAGCCGGATTATTTGCAATGCATGACAAACGAAAAGAAAAAGTTGCCGGAAATGCAGAGGCAGCAGCACATTAAGCTTCTCTCGGAATGTGTGAAGCAATAAATTATAGAATAGAAACAAAAAAGAAACAACACGGGATGTGCTGTTTCTTTTTTAGTGTGCGCTAATATGGATAAAGATTATCAACGAAATAAAAAAATAATTTAAATAAAATATTGACTACTAGTCATTTTTGATTATAATAATAAATGCATGAAGAAAATAAGAGGAGATGGAAAGAATGGTCAAAGTTGGCAAATGGATTGCCCGACACAGAATACTGGTGCTGCTTATAGGAGTCTTATTAATTGTTCCGTCAATAATCGGCATCGCAAAAACAAAAGTAAATTATGACTTGCTGAGTTACCTGCCGGATCACCTGGAGACGGTAAAAGGACAGGATATCCTGGTAGATGAATTTGGAATGGGTGCATTCTCCATGGTCGCAGTCGAGAATATGGATATGAAGGATGTACAGAAACTGGAAAAGGAATTTGAAAAAGTGCCGCACGTCCAGGATGTACTCTGGTATGACGATGTGGCAGATATCAGTCTTCCGACAGAGATGATTCCAAAAGATATAAGAAAAGCATTTATCAATGGAGATGCAACGATGATGCTGGTATTATTTGATGATACGACATCATCTGATAATTCCATGGAGGCACTGACACAGCTTCGTAAGATTGCAAATAAGCAGTGCTTTATCAGTGGTATGACGGGTATCGTTACAGATATTAAGAATATCGCAATGAAAGAACTTCCGATCTATGTAGTGATCGCGGCACTGTTAAGCCTGGTCGTACTGGAGATTACATCGGGATCATTTGTAGTTCCGTTTTTATTCCTGCTAAGTATAGGGCTTGCGATTTTATACAACCTGGGAAGTAATATTATATTCGGTGAAACGTCTTATATTACGCAGGCACTGACAGCAGTATTACAACTTGGCGTAACGATGGATTATTCCATCTTCCTTCTGAATAGTTATGAAGAGAATAAGAAGAGATTCCCGGGTGAGAAAGACAGAGCTATGGGGCATGCGATCGCCAATACATTTAAGTCGGTTGTCGGAAGTTCCGTAACTACTGTGGCCGGATTCATCGCACTTTGTGTTATGACATTCGCACTCGGACGTGACCTTGGTATCGTAATGGCAAAAGGAGTTGTGATCGGCGTTATCTGTTGTGTAACGATCCTGCCGGCACTGATCCTTGTATTTGATAAACCAATCGAGAAGACAAGACACAAATTGCTGTTAAGTAATATGGATCGTCCATCAGCCTTTATCACAAAGCACTATAAAGTATGGATCGCGGCATTCCTTATACTTTTACTTCCGGCAATTTATGGAAATAACCATACAAAGATTTACTACAACATTGCAGATTCACTTCCTGCAACACTGAACAGTAATGTATCGATCAAAAAAGTAAAAGATGACTTTGGTACAAGTAACATGCACATCGTCATGATGGATAAGAACATGAGTGCCAAAGATAAGCAGCAGATGTTCAAGAAGATCGATAAAGTAAAAGGTGTAAAATGGACCATCAGCATGAGTTCACTGATCGGACCGAGCGTTCCGGATTCCATGATTCCGAAGGATGTCCGGAAGATGATGCAGAGTAAGGATTATGAATTGGCATTTGTCAGTACGAAATATGAATCCGCAACAGATCCAGTAAATGCACAGATCAAAAAGATAGATAAGATCGTAAAATCCTATGATAAGACAGGAATGGTCATCGGAGAGGCACCTCTGATGAAAGACCTGCAGGATGTTACAGACGTCGATCTGGTTAATGTAAATATTATCTCGATCGCAGCTATATTTGTAATCATACTGATCATTTTCAAATCGATCTCATTGCCGGTGATCCTGGTAGCGGTTATCGAATTTGCGATCATGATCAATATGGCGATTCCGTACTATCAGGGAGTCAGCCTTCCATTCGTGGCAAGTATCGTTATTGGTGCGATTCAGTTGGGAGCAACTGTCGATTATGCAATTCTGATGACAACGAGATATCAGAAAGAACGAAGTCTTGGTAAAGATAAGATGGAAGCAATCAGCATTGCACACAAAACGAGTATGCCGTCTATCATCAGTAGTGGATTAAGCTTCTTCGCCGCAACATTCGGAGTTGCCTGCTATTCACAGGTTGAAATGATCGGTTCGATCTGTACATTGCTTGCAAGAGGAGCCATTATCAGTATGGTAGTCGTGCTTCTGGTATTGCCGGCAATGTTCATGATATTTGACAAATTAATCTGCAAGACATCCATCGGATTTCTTGGGAAAAAGGCAAAAGCACAGACAAGTGAAGCAAAGTAACCTGTTATTAACAATCCATGATAACTAAGAAAGGAAGCAGGAATTATGAATAAGAACAGAAAAATGAAACGAAAAATTGCAGCATCTGTAGCAGTCGGAATGTCAGTGATGATGGGTGTGACACCAGCTTTCGCGGCAAGTGGAACTTCAGACAGTGATGTATATAAAGAAGAAACAGTATACGTGAATGCCAAGGCAAGTGGTAAGACGGATAAGGTAACCGTATCTAACTGGCTTAAGAATTCCGGAAGCGTATCCGGAAATCTGGAAGATGAAAGCACACTGAGCGATATCAAGAATGTAAAAGGTGATGAAAAATATACGTCAGATGGAGATAAACTGACCTGGGCTACAGACGGTGAGGACATCTATTATCAGGGAACGACAGATAAGAAACTTCCGGTATCAGTAAAACTGAACTATTATCTGGACGGAAAACAGATGAAGCCGTCTGAGTTAAAGGGTAAGAGCGGACATTTGAAAATTACCGTTGATTATAAGAATAATGAAAAGCAGAATGTATCGTTGGATGGAAAAGATACAGAAGTATATACACCGTTCGTGATGATGACGGGAATGATACTTCCGAATGAGACATTCAGTAATGTAACAATTGATAACGGCAAGATCATTTCAGATGGTAATAAGAATATCGTAGTCGGATTCGGAATGCCGGGATTAAAAGACAGCCTGAACTTAAGCAGTGAAGAAAGTGACAAAGTTACGATTCCGGAAAGCTTAAGTATTGAAGCAGATGTAAAAGATTTTACAATGTCTTCTACTTATACTGTTGCATTATCTGATCTGTTAGATGATGTGGATATGGACAGTATCGTAAATGTAGATGATCTTCAGAACGCTCTGGATGATCTGGAGGATGCGGCACTTCAGTTAGTAAGTGGTTCCGATACACTTGCAGATGGAGCAGGAACACTTGCAGATGGTGTGAACAGCTATACAGAAGGCGTTGATACATTGAACGCCGGCATCCAGAAATACCTTGGTTCTAACGGAGAGCTGAATGGCAGCGTCACAGAGTATGTGAATGGTGTAAACAAAGTTGTCAAAGGTGTACAGGATTATACAAGTGGTGTGAATACACTTGCAGACGGTGTGAGCAGTTATGTAGACGGCGAGAAGCAGCTGGCAGCCGGAGCTTCACAGCTGACACAGTTAAGTACAGGACTGAAGCAGGTACAAAGCGCTATCTCACAGCTTGAAGCTGCAACAGATGGTAAGGGTGCAACGACAGAAGACCTTCAGGCAGCATCCCAGGCTCTGGCAGCAGGAACAGCACAGATGAAAGCAGCACTCGGAACGAAAGAAGTAGAGGGTCTGATGTCTCAGGTAAATGCTATGGTAACAACTGGCAATACATTGATGGCAGAGACTAAGACATTAAGCGGAACACTGGCAAATGGCATCGAGGCACCGCTTACAACAATTGCCCAGACATTAAATGGTATGCAGGAAGCTCTGGCAAATATTAATGCAGCGCAGACAGCATTAGAGAATGCATGTAAGAATATCAATGATGTAGTTGCATCTGACAATCAGACAATTGCAACAGCTAAGACAACAGCAAAGAACAGTTCTGATGCGATCGCTGCATCTATAAGTGCACTGGAAGCGAAGTATGCAGGAATCTCAGATAAGAATTCCGAGGAAGCAAAGCAATTACAGAGTTCTATAAGTGCACTGAAGAACGCAAAAGCTTCCACAGATTCCGTACAGAATCTCAAGGAGTTATCAGGCATTGATACGTCAAAGATGCCGACAATAGATGTAGATTCCTTAAAAGCAGGTGCAGCAACGATCATGACGAATGCAGATACTTTGAAGAAGTCTTCGGGAGAGCTGGCAGCAGCACTTCCGGAATTACAGAAGCAGTTGAAGAGTATCGAAGATGCGGAAGGTGTTCTTGCACAGGCAGGGCAGTTAAGTACATTAACAGGAAGTGTAGACCAGTTAAATGCAGGTATGCAGGGACTGAACAGTGCAATCGGAACACTGCACAGCAATCTGGCTGCATTGAATCATGCGACATCCGCTCAATTCCCGACAGCAATCCAGGGAATCACGGCACTGAACAAAGGATTCGCTCAGTTAAGCGGATACAATGATTCCCTGGTAAGCGGTGCAAATAAACTGAAATCCAACAGTCCGACATTAGTAGCCGGTGTCAATACACTTCAGAGTGGAACCAATCAGCTGGCAAGCGGACTGAACACACTGGGAAGCCAGATGTCTTCCGGATCTGCAACACTTGCAGCCAACAGCGGTGCACTTAGAAGCGGAGCTTCCGAACTTCAGTCAGGTGCAAAAGAGCTTGCAGAAGGCATGGCGAAATTTGACAAAGAAGGAACAAGTAAGTTGAAGAGCACCGTGGAAGATGAACTTGGTGATGTACTTGACAGAATCGATGTACTGACATCAGAAAATTGCAAATATAGTACATTCAGCGGTAAGGATAAAGCAATGGATGGTAATGTAAAATTTGTGATTGAGACGGATGCGATCGAGTAAATAATATGAATATGAAATAAAAAGAATCACAGGTGGAAGAGGATGAAGGAATAGGTTCCCTGTCAATTAGACGAGGGGCATATTCCTTCATCCTCTTCCGTTTGTGATTCTTTTTTTATTTTTTCAACATTCTCCAGAGAGTGCTTCTGCTTATGCCGTGTGTCCAGCGAAGCTGGACCATACTTGCCGGTGTAAGTCCGGTCACGGTAATCGCCAGTGAGCCGTGTAGCTAAACTTGGTGCGCTGTAGTAATACAGGGTGCTAAGCGAGTGGATAAAGTAACCTTGATAAAAGGTGCAAGCAATCATACAGACCGTAACATTAAGTGAATTCTGCCGTATCGTTAAAAAGGTCTCTGAAAAGAGAACAAAGGGGAGTTGAGCCTTGGGCATATGGGCGAAAACCATGGAATGTGCGAAGAAACTGGAAAGCAGCACAGAAGAACCCCTCGGTATATAGGAAACGGTATGTATGAAAAGTGTGGTTCGGAACTGGAGAGA
>ENA-OUQN01001540-OUQN01001540.1-human-gut-metagenome-genome-assembly--contig:-NODE-1540-length-13451-cov-3.809495_pt1 | contig 13451 bp, 10 predicted proteins | sample MGYA00237950_ERZ548832 | MGnify/ENA primary metagenome ERZ548832 (study PRJEB26490, sample SAMN05194703) | human gut metagenome | biome: terrestrial biome; feature: human-associated habitat; material... | reverse complement strand
CGGTCTCGTGGGCTCGGAGATGTGTATAAGAGACAGGCAAATTAACCGAAGAAGAAAAAAATGAGCTTGATAAAAAGAAAAAATTTGATCAAGCAAAAGCTAAGATCAATGAACTAAAAAAACAAGAACGAATTAGCGATGTTGAAAATTCAATCAACAAAATAGGAGAAGTAACATTAAATAGCGAAGAAGCAATAGAAAATGCTGAAAATGCTTATAATTCTTTGACTGACAATGAAAAAAAATCAGTTTCAAATATCTCTACTCTAACAAATGCACGAAAAACATTTGAAAGACTATATTCCGAAAACAAAAAAGAAAAAATTCAAAATGCCAAGCAATATTTTTCAAATTTTTCAAAAGAAAAAGATGAATTCCAAGATGTTGTTTGGTATTACCACAAAAATATGCCTGAATATATCGACATAAGAAGTTATGTCATTCCTTTTTTCTATATTGAAGATGATAATGTAAAAATACAAATCAGATATAATTATACTGGTGACGATTGGATTTTCTTTAAGCAAGTCACCATCTTAGCAGACGGAAAAAAGTACAATAAAACTTTTGATTATTTTAACATCACACATAACAATGAAGCAGGCTCTGTCTGGGAATATATATCAGAAGAAGCAGACGAATATGATATTGAAATGCTAAGAGCAATTGCAAAATCAAAAACAGCAAAAGTCAGGTATGAAGGAGACGATTACATACATGATATAACAATCAATAATAACGATAAAAAAATAATTAAAGATGTATTAAAAATTTATGATGCATATAATTAAAAATGTGCTATTTGAAATCCAAAACAAAAGGTCATCGTGCTATCAAAAGCCGATGACCTTTTGTTTTAGTATTCTTTTTTTGAAAGCAAAGTGTATCTATAAGGCGGCAAGTTTACAAAACCGTCAACGCTTTTCTCGTCAAAAAGCGAATAAGAATTATCCCACTGTGTTCCGACAAATATACGCTTTTGCTCATTTGAATTATTAATTGCAACCAAAATGTTGTCGCCTTCACTGCTACGGGAATAAGCGATTACACCGCCGTCGCAATACAGCTTTTCAAAATCGCCGTCAATAAATGCCTTAGAGCTATGCCTGATTTGACCGAGGCGCTTATACCATTTCAAAAGCTCCTCGTTTGGCTTATTCCACGGCATACAGCCACGGTTAAATGGGTCCTTCATACCCTGCATACCAATCTCATCGCCGTAATAAATTGACGGCACACCCGGCAAAGTAAACTGAATAAGGGAAGCAATTTTCATCATAGAAATGCCCTTTAAATAATCAAATTCAGATAAAGTATTATGTTCAAACTGCCAAGCACGGTCATGTCCGTCGGGATTTTCACCTGCAAGACGGGTTATTGCACGTTCGGTGTCGTGAGTTCCGATATGATTCATCAAAACATTTAAAACCTGCGGCGGATAATTTTCAATAATAGAAAGAACAGCGTTAAAAAAAGCGTTGCCGTTTGCGTAGCGGACAAAATTGAGGATTGCATCGGCAAAAGGATAATTCATCACACTGTCAAGTTCTTCGCCAAGCAAATACTTTCTTCTTTGCCCGTATGCAAATTTGTTGGTAGCGTCCTCCCATACTTCGCCTATAATTATAGCGTTCTCATTTTCACTTTTAACACTTTTTCTCAAATCGTCAAGAAAAATGTCGGGAAGCTCATCCGCAACGTCAAGCCTGTAACCTGCTATGCCGCAACGAAGCCATTTTTTCAAAATTCCGTTTTCGCCGCAAATATAATTCCTATATCCCTCGTCCTCTTCAATAACCTCCGGCAAAAGCTTAATACCCCACCAAGAATGGTATTCATCGGGCCAATTGATAAATTTATACCAAGAAAAATAAGGACTTTCCTTGCTGTTATATGCGCCTATATCGTCATAATGACTATACATATTAAAATATCTGCTGTCGCAGCCTGTATGGCTGAAAACTCCGTCAAGAATTATGCTGATACCATACTTTTCCTTAGCAACCTTGCAGAGATGTTTTAAATCATTCTCATCACCCAACAGGCTGTCGATTTTTTCATAATCGGCAGTATCATATCTGTGGTTTGAATGGGATTCAAAAATAGGATTAAGATAAATACAAGTAACGCCTAAATCAGCAATATACGAAAGCTTTTTTTCAATTCCCTTAAGGTCGCCGCCAAAATAATCGTTGTTCCAAATGCCGTTCATCTGCTCCTCTTTCCAAAAAGGTGTATCGCCCCAATCTCGCATCACACGGCTTTTGGGAACATTTTTCTTAGGAGTTTTGGAATTAAAAAACCTGTCAGGAAATATTTGATACATTATTCCGCCCTTCAAAAAGTTCGGAGTTGAGAAATTTTCGTCATAAACAGTCTGTTGAAAATCAGGCAAAGAAGCATTGAGTTCACCCCTGCCGTCACCTGCGTTTTTAACATAGCTTTTGCCCCAAGGAGTATCAAGCACAAAATGATAAAAATAAAGACCGGGCGTTGTGGCATAAAAATGGAGTTCCCAATATTCAAAGTTGTCACCGCACATTCCTGCCCAAAACATATTGTAAAATGCAGTATCCTCGCCGTCCTTTGTAATTGCAAGTTGGGCTGCGCAGCATTTCATATTTCTCGGCACAATAATGCGGAATTTGCACTTTTCATTAGTCGCAATCGCCGAAACTATTGACTTGTATGACTTGTCTCGTGAATTATATATCTGCACTGATTTCTTTTCCTTTACAAAAATCAAGAGGCGAACAATGTTCGCCTCTTTTCAGACTATCGATAAAGTGGCTAAACCGCTCCGTGCTATAAAACGAAATTCCATTCGGGGGTCCCCGACAAATTGAAAATTTGGTGGGGAAAAGGAGTGAATTGTGCGAAGCACAAGAGACACGTGGCTCCAAATTCACTTGTGAATTTGGGAGAAACAGTACAGTGTACTGTTTCGTAGCAAGTGATAACTAATGTGTTTATTATGAATTTCAAAGAAATTCATTCAAACACGGAATTTCTTTCGACGTATCGTGGGTGGACGACCATCGGTCGCCTTAAAGCTTATTATTTAGACTTTTTTGTTGTCTTTTTAGCTGATTTTTTCGGCTCTGCCTTTTTAGAAGTTTCTTTTTTTACTTCCTTTTTAGGCTCAGCTTTCTTTTCAGCTTTTTTTGCAGTGCTCTTTTTGGCAGGTTTTTTCTCTTCTTTAGTCATAGGAGCACTCTTTTTAGAAGTCTTTGGCGCTTCTTCCTTAAACTTAACAGGCTGAGTATGCCAAATATTATTTGCATAATCCATTATTGAACGGTCAGCGCTGAAAATACCTGCGCCGCTGATGTTCATAAGTGACATTTTTGCAAATCTTTCCTTATCCTGATAAGCCTGTGCCGAAAGCTTTTGAGCCTTTTGATAATCGGCAAAGTCTGCAAGTGCCATATATTGGTCAACATTCATAAGCGATGAAGAAATTTCACCGAAGCTCTTGCCGTTTACACCTGCTTGAATAAACTCGACTGCAGACTTGAGCGTTTCGTTATTATACATATATTCCATAGGATTATAGCCCTTCTTTTGAAGTTCCATAACCTCAGGAGTTTTCAAGCCAAAGATGAAAATATTATCATCGCCGACTGCGTCGTGAATTTCAACGTTTGCGCCGTCAAGAGTACCGAGAGTGATTGCACCGTTTAACATAAGCTTCATATTACCTGTACCTGAAGCCTCTGTGCCCGCAAGAGAAATCTGCTCTGAAATATCAGCGGCAGGCATAAGCATCTCCGCAAGAGAAACGTTATAATCCTCCATAAATACGACCTTAATTCTGCCCTTAATATCCGGGTCGTTATTAACAACTTTTGAAAGAGCGTCGATAAGTTCGATAATCTTCTTAGCCATAAAGTAGCCCGGAGCTGCCTTAGAAGCAAAAATATAAGTTCTCGGCTGGAATTCCATATTAGGATTAGCCTTAAGCATCTGATATTCGGCAATAATATTAAGTACGTTAAGCTGCTGCCTTTTATACTCGTGAAGTCTTTTAACCTGAACATCAAAAATAGATGTCGGGTCAAGCTCAATGCCGTTTCTCTTTTTAACTACCGAGGCAAATTTTTCCTTATTGGCAAGCTTAATTGCAGTAAGTCTGTCAAGCACCTGCTTGTCGTCTTTATAATCACGAAGCTTAAGAAGTTCATCACTCTTAGTTATAAATCCATCGCCGATAAGTTCAGTAATAAACGAGGTAAGCTCAGGATTTGCCTGACAAATCCATCTTCTAAACGCAATACCGTTTGTTACATTGGTAAACTTTTCAGGAGTGATTGTATAAAAATCGTTAAATACAGTATCCTTAAGAATCTCGGAATGAAGCGCAGATACACCGTTTACGCAGTGAGAGCCGGCAACGCAAAGATTAGCCATTCTTACTACGCCGCCTGAAACGATTGCCATTCTTTCAACCTTATCCGCATCGCCTGTTGCGCCCCAAACATAAGCACGAAAACGATTATCAATTTCCTTAGTGATTGAATAAATACGGGGAAGAAGTCTTTTATAAAGGTCCTCGCTCCAACATTCAAGTGCTTCTTTCATAACCGTGTGGTTAGTATAAGCAACAGTTCTCGTAACAAGGCTCCATGCGGTATCCCAATCATAGCCGCATTCATCAAGCATAATTCTCATAAGCTCAGGAATAGCCATAGTCGGGTGAGTATCGTTGATATGAATTGCTACCTTGTCAGGAAGATTGTCAAGCGTGCCGTATCTTGTGAGATGGCGCTGAATAATATCCTGAATAGAAGCAGAAACAAGAAAATACTGCTGACGAAGTCTGAGTGACTTGCCCTCAGGGGTGTTATCGGCAGGATAAAGCACCTTAGAAATAGCCTCAGCCATAGCGCTTTGCTCCATAGCCTTAATATATGAGCCTGAATTAAAAAGACCCATATCAAGCTCAGGCTTGCTTGCAGCCCAAAGGCGAAGCCTTGAAACTCCCTTGCCTTTACCCGAAACATACATATCGTAAGGAACTGCGGTTACAGTGTTGCAATCCTTGTAATTAACGTGGTGGAAATCGCCGTCCCAGCTTTCGTCAACCCAGCCTTCAAACTTAACCTCTACACTTCTTTCTTCACGTGGAACGAGCCAAACCTCACCGCCCGGAAGCCAAAAATCAGGAAGTTCTGTCTGCCAGCCGTCAACAAGCTTTTGCTTGAAAATACCTGCTTCATATCTGATAGAATAACCCATTGACTGAAAGCCGTTTGTTGCAAGACCGTCGAGATAGCACGCAGCAAGCCTGCCGAGACCGCCGTTACCAAGACCTGCGTCAGGCTCTTTTTCATAAAGTTTATCAAGGCTTACGTCGAAAGATTCAAGTGCTTTCTTGAATGTTTCCGTCAAATCAAGATTATAAAGATTATTCTTAAGTGAGCGACCCATAAGAAATTCCATACAAAGATAATAAATTTCCTTGCTGTCTTGACCCTTAGCCTCGTGCCTGAAATCGCTGTTCATTTGTGAAAGCCTGTCACGAATAATCATCGCAACTGCTTTATAATATTGTTCGTCTGTTGCAGTTTTTGTATCTACTCCAAAGAAATGACTAAGCTTATCGCTTATCGCTTTCTTTGCCTGCGAAACAGTCATCTTTTCCATACATATCCTCCAAAAATTTTAATATTTTCAGTCTATTTTGCTATGTTCTTTGTATATTATATACTAAAAATGCTGTTTTTGCAACCGTAATAACACATTGTTAATATATTAGTTCTTTCTTTTTTTCAGGAATTTTGCCAAAATAAGATTTACAAGTTCCTTAATAGGCTTCAAATTAAGAAGAAGCATAACAACAACAAGTAAAACCTCAATTATATAAACCCAAAGCGTACCGTCATATTTGAGAAGGAGAATCGACTGAGTAACAAGTACTGCCGTTTCGCCCAAAAGAACAGGAAGTTTAAAATCTATTTTAATAAATCTTCTTGTATCTATAGCCCTTGTAACGAATACCACAAGGAATGCACAAACAGTTGCCAAAGCCGCACCGTTTGCACCGATACGAGGAATGAATACCAAATTTAAAACAAAGTTGGTAATTGCACCGCTCATAGCCGTCACAAGAGACATAACATTCTTTTTTTCCGCCATATATATTGAGGCAAGGAAATTGACAATACAAGAAAACGTTGTGGCAATAATAAGAACAGGAACAAACTGCCACGAATCATAATAAGACTTTGCAACAAGTATTTTTGTAATAAACTGACAAAGCAAAATAAGGACAGACGCAACGGCAAAAATTCCGCCTGAATAAACACGGAACACCTTTGTAAAGAACTGCCTGCCGCCCTCTTGGTCATATTCGTCAACCGCACTAAGTTGCCAAGCGTCAATAAAAATTTGAGAGAAAAGAATTACAAAATTAGGTATCTTAGATGCGGCGGTATAAAGTCCGTTTGCAGATGATGAAATAAAATAAGTTACCATATATCTGTCAGACACGTTAATAATCCACCACAAAATTATTGTAGGAATAAGCGGAACACAATACTTGAGCATTTGCGATGTGATGCTGTTATCTTTTAGCTTATTGAAATTTATATATCTGTATAATTTGGCAGTTACGAAATAGAACACAACAGAGCAAGCGTCGGAAGCAATAATTGCAACAATATATCCCGTCACACCCCATTTAAAAGGGCCTAGGAAAAGAATAGTAAACGCAAGCGTTGTTGCCGTGGCAAGTATACCGTCAACCGCATAAAGTTTAACGTGCCCGCTGCCCCTGACAAACTGCTGGCAGAGCTGCCTAAAGCTTGAAACAAGAACAAACGACACAATCAAAATTATATAATCCCCAAGGTGGAAATCATTAATTGTAAGCTTACTTAAAGGATAGGTAAAAAGAAGGAAAACAGAAAAACCTGCAAGAGTTGTCCTAACTCCAACCTTGAAAACATCCGATTTGTCAACCGCCTTGTCAAGAGCAAAACGCAATGCCGCACTGTTGACCTGAAGTGTAACAACGGGAATAAGCACATTAACTGTTTGCTGAACCAAATCTGCGGAGCCGTAATCGCCCGTACCCATCATTCTTGTTACAAACGGCATTAACAAAAACGAAAGTATCTTTGACGAAAAAGTACCTATCGCAAATATTAAAGTGTTTGACGCTAATTTTTTGTATTTATCCATAAAATTTCCTCAAATAAATTAATAAGTCAGTTTCTTGCCGTTAAAACTTAAGGTATTATCACTTGATGACGATGTATAAATGCAACTCGTTTTGCAAGTAAATTCTCCGCCCTCACTCTTAGTACCGATTAAAAATACATATTGATATCCGTAACCTACGGCAAGTGTGCCGGTACCGTCACAATCAGATACCGAAAGCATTGTTTTAGTGGCTTTTGAATTCATATTAAGCTCTCTTGCCTTATACTTCGAGCCGTCAAGCTCGCCGAAATAAAGCCTGTTTGAATAAACAACAGGATAATCTGTAACAGAGCAATTATCTACCAATGTCACAACATTATCCGAGCCGAATTTCTGCCTGCAAAGAGAATACGTTGAATCATCATTTTTCTTGTAATAATACATAAATCCACATTCAAAGGATAAGTTAACTATTTCATTATTCTTTGTATCATCACGAAAATTAAGAACATCGTTTGAATCACTCAAATTAACAGTTATATATTCATCGTAATTTGCCACACTGTCATGAGTAACAAAAAACACTCTTGAAAGTGAAATTCCGGCAAAAGATACGGTTTTATCGGCAGGTGCGGCATAGAGAACGGTTTTGTTATTATCGCTTAAATTGATAAAGCCGACTGTATTGTCAGTGCCGACAAAATAAATTTTATCATTATAAAGATAAGCAAAGGCTATGTTATCACTTATATTGACTCCGTCGCCGCCTGAAACCGAAAACTTCTTAAGCGTTGAGGTATTAACGTCAACGGCATAAAGATAGTCGCCTAAAACATTAAGATATTTAAAATTATAATTGCCGCTGATAATTTTAGCGTTCTTCTCCTCATTAGGCTCAAAGCGGAAAATACCTTGGCCCTCAATGCTGTAGTAAATATATGCCGAACTGTAAGTTACTGCGCCGTTTGATTTATTGAGCAAATTTCCCACCTGATTACCCTGAAGCGAGGTGTCAAATGCAAAAACGCTGAAATCATCGTAATCGTAATCAGCTTTTTTGATGTCACGTGCTTTGGTTGTGGTTTCCTTTTGAGTAGTTGGCTGGGTTGTAGATGTTGTTGTTGTTTTGTTAAACAATTTGGAATCAATCATTTCAACTGCCTGCTGTGCCTTGCCGCTCGGAAGATAAGAAGCAATGTCAAAATCAGGATTAACAAGCTTAACAGTCACAATAAAAACAGCCAACAATATTATTATTGCCGCAATAATGAGTAATATCTTTTTTCTCACTCTTTTGCGCTTACGTGCACGCTGGCGCTTTTTGCGCATTTTTTGTCTTTCTTCCTCTGTTATCATCTGATTTGTCCGTCTCCGTAAACTAAATATTTAGTAGTTGTAAGTTCTCTAAGCCCCATAGGTCCTCTTGCATGAAGCTTTTGGGTAGAAATACCGATTTCTGCTCCCAATCCAAATTCGCCGCCGTCGGTAAATCTTGTGGAAGCATTATGATATACGGAGGAGGAGTCAATAAGCATCATAAACTTATCTGCATTCTCCTTATTTTCCGTAATTATAGCCTCAGAATGACCCGTGGAATATTTATTGATATGCGCTATCGCCTCATCAAGGCTTGATACGGTTTTAACGCTGATAATATAATCAAGATATTCGGTGCCGAAATCCTCCTCACTTGCCGCCTCAATACCGGGGCAAGCCTCTCTCGCCTTTTCGTCGCCACGAATGGTAACATTTTTTTCATCAAGCCTTGCCTTAATTGCCGGCAAAGCCTTTTTAATAATATTTTCGTGAATAACAAGGCTTTCGCACGCATTGCAAACACCTATACGCTGTGTTTTTGCATTAAAAATAATGTTTGCCGCCATATTGATATCTGCACTTTCGTCAACATAAATATGGCAATTGCCTGAGCCTGTTTCAATAACAGGAACGCTCGCATTTTCAACAACAGCCTGAATAAGCCTTTTGCTTCCTCTCGGAATAAGGCAATCAAGTGTGCCCTTCATTCTCATAAGCTCAGTTGACGATTCCCTTGAGGTATCGTGAACAAGTTGAATAATATTTTCATCAAGCCCTACACTTTTAACTGCTTCACGCATAATATCGGATATGGCAATATTTGAATGAATAGCCTCTTTACCGCCACGAAGAATAACGGCATTTCCGCTTTTCAAGCAAAGAGCAGCAGCGTCGGCGGTAACATTAGGCCTTGCCTCGTAAATAATGCCGATAACACCCATAGGACAACTTACCTTTTTAATCACAAGACCGTTGGGTCTTTCAACAGTTTCAAGCACTCTGCCGCAAGGGTCATCAAGTGCCATAACCTGCCTACAGCCGTCTGCCATACCCTTAATCCTGTCAAGATTAAGCATAAGGCGGTCAAGCATACCGCCGTCAAGAATACCCAACTGCGAATCATAGTCAATTTTATTAGCGTCAATAATTTTTTGCGCATTTTGGATAAGTGCGTTTGCAATAGCACCAAGTGCTTTATTTTTAAGCTCTGTTGAAGCACCGACTAAATCAGCCGAAGCCGTTTTTGCATTAATTCCCAATTGTTCAAGCATTCTCATCACCCTTTGCCTTGAAATATGTGCCTATGCTTTCGCCTGAAAGCACCTTGTATAAATCGGTCGGCTTTTCACCGTTCATAATAATGACCGGAATTCCCTCACTCGTTGCAATCTCTGCGGCTTTAATCTTAGTTTGGAAACCGCCCGTACCCTTTTCGCTTGCGCCGCCGGCTATTGAATAAATATCATCATTAATCTCGTCAACAACATTTATCAATTTCGCATTTTCGTTTTCATTAGGGTTTGAATCGTAAAGACCGTGAGTATCGGTAAGCATAATTAGCAAATCTGCATTTATAAGAGTAGCAACCATTGCACTTAAACAGTCATTATCACCGTTTAAAAGCTCCTCAATATAAACCGAGTCGTTTTCGTTGATAATCGGCAATGCGCCGTAATCAAGAAGTTGATTAAATGTATCAACCAAATGTTCCTTTTCCTCATGATTTTGAAGAGTATCGGCAGAGAAAAGAAGCTGACTTACCGTAACCGTATATTCCGAGAAAAGCTTATCATAAAGAAACATAAGCTCACACTGCCCTACTGCCGCAGAAGCCTGCAAGCCCTGAACGGTTTTCGGTTTTTCGCTCAGTCCAAGCTTTGACCAGCCGACTGCAATAGCGCCGCTTGAAACAAGAACTATCTCGTGCCCCTCATTTTTTAAATCAGAAAGCACCGACGCAAGTTTTGCAAGCCTTGCAATATTTGTTTTGCCGGTTTTATGAGTTAAGGTTGATGTGCCCACCTTAACAACTATTCTCTTTTTTCCTTCTGCCTGTGCCATAATTCTACTACTCCATATTAATTACAATTAATTGTCATTATAGCACAAATAATATAACAATAAAACATTTTTTTGAATGTTTTTGAAAAATAAGGCAAAAATATAAAACGGAGGTAATTGAAATGACAAAAAGAGGTTATATAAGACTGTTTTCATACGCCATTGCTTTTGCGCTGTTACTTTCAAGCAGGGCAATAATCAATATGACAACAGCAAATTCATACAAAGCGCAGCTTGAATTAAATTATCAGCAAAGCCTTAATGAACTTTCGGAAAATCTCGACTCGATAGAAACAAATTTAACTAAATCAATTTATTCAAATTCCGACAAAATGCTTATGGATATAAGCAAGGATTTATATGCCGAATGTTCGCAGGCGAAAGATGCGCTTTCAAGGCTTCCGATTGAGCAAATGAATTTAGGCTCAACATACAAATTCATAACCCAATCAAGCGACTATGCATCATATATCGCAAACAAAATCGCTTCAAGCCAAACAATAAGCACCGAAGAACACCAAAATCTTAACAAACTTTTAAATTATGCGCAAAAGTTAAACGAATCCGTCAGCAATATGGCAACAATAGCAAATAACGGCGCAGACATTGACACAGACGATTTAAAGGCAAAAAACGTCAACGTATCTTCCCTTTCAAACAGTTTTTCGGCAACGTCAAAAGTTTTCAAGGACTACCCGACTCTCCTTTATGACGGTCCGTTTGCCGATGCAGTTTTAAACCGTAAATCTCAGCTTTTAAAAAACGCCGAGCATATAAGCCGTGAAAACGCAAGAGAAATTGCGGCAAGGGCACTCGGCTGCAACATCAGCGAAGCAATCTATTCGGGCGAAGATGCAGGCAATATGCCGTGCTACACCTTCACCTACTCTCAAAAAACGGCAGGAATAACAAAAAACGGAGGCTATGTTGCCTATGTGCTTTACGGCGGCAAAATCAACCGTTTTTCAATCGACAAGGACAATGCAATAAATCTTGCCCAAAGCTATCTTAAAAATATCGGCTACAAAAATATGGCAAACACATATTATGCAATTAACAACAATGTTTGCGTAATAAATTTTGCTTATAAAAAAGATGACATCACTTATTATTCCGATTTAATCAAGGTCGGAGTTTCAATGGATAACGGTAAAATCGTATCGCTTGAAGCACAAGGATATTTAACAAACCACATAAAAAGAAAAGCCTTTAACTGCAAGCTTACAAAAGAGCAAGCGCAAAGCAAATTATCAAAAAATCTTAAAGTTATAAATAGCAAAAGATGCGTCATCCCAAAGGAAAGCGGAAACGAAGTAAATTGCTACGAGTTTAGATGCAAAAGCAACGACACAAAAGAAGAAGTTTTAATTTATATCAATGCCGACAAGGGATATGAGGAAAATATTATGCTTCTTCTTTATTCCGACGGCGGAACGCTGACAAAATAATTGAATAAACAAAACAAAAGCGATAATAATAAAAGCGAAAGGAAGTTTTCATTATGAACAGTAAAATATTAATCATAGCAATAGCAATTGCCGTTATTGCAACAGTATTTATGGGATGTGCAAATAACAAAAACGATATAACAACAACCACTCTCCCTTCAAGCCAAACCACCGTAAGCGATACAAATACAACAGATAAAGCAGAAAGCGAAGCAAGCAGTGCAGTTAGCAAGGCGGGAGAAAAGGCTGACAAGGTCGGTGACGACATCGGCAAGGGCGCAAATGACGTTGCCGACGGTGTAGGCGGCGCAGTTGACAAAGCAGGCGACGCCGTATCGGACGCTTTAGATTAACATTAAAAGAAAATATGTGTTTGAGTAGCGGGCGACCAATGGTCGCCCCTACGATTTTCCTCCTCAAAATACAAAAATCCCAAGATTTTTTGTCTTGGGATTTTTCTTATATGATTTTTGCAAAGCCTATTGAACCGACTACCGTAAGTATACCTGATACTGCGATTGAAAGACTGCTCATAGCGCCCTCAATCTCGCCGAGTTCCATAGCCTTAGCCGTTCCTATTGCGTGAGAAGCAGTGCCTATTGCAATACCCTTTGCGATTGGGTGATTGATTTTAAACAGCTTACAAATTCCTTCTGCTAAAATATTGCCGAGAACTCCGGTTAAAATAATGACCGCAACAGTAATTGTAACATATCCTCCAAGTTCTTCACTGACTCCTATTCCTATAGCGGTAGTGATAGATTTAGGAAGCATCGTTACATATTCTTTGTGCGAAAGTTTAAAAATAAATGCCAAAATCATAATTGTTGTAAGGCTTGTTAAAACGCCTGACAGAATACCGACAAGCACAGCCTTATGATTTTTCTTCAAAAGTTCAATTTGCTGATAAAGCGGAATTGCAAGGCAAACTGTCGCTGGGGTTAAAAGCCAACTCAAATATTTTGCGCCGTCATTATACGTATCATAATCAATATTGCAAGTCAAAAGAAAAACTATTGTAATTATAATAGAAATAAGCAATGGGTTAAAAATGCCGGTTTTAAACTTTTTCTTTAAAAACGAGCCGAGAGCGTATGACAAAAGACTGACGGCAACCCCCAAAAAAGCGGAGCTTTCAAAAAAATTATTCATTTAAAGCGCCCTCGCTTTCTCCTTTTTTATCATTTTTTACAATAATTTTTTGAGAAACACGACCGCTGACAGCCATAACTGCGATTAGAGAAACAACTGTTATGGCAAGCACAGGAACTACAAGCGGTTTTAAAACTCCCCAACTTTTCATAAGACCTACACCTGCAGGAATAAACATAAGCGGCATAATTTCAATAAGAAACATTCCCGTATCTTTAACATCGTCAAGCTTAACGACCTTTGTGCAAAGGCAAACAAATAAAATCACCATTCCGTAAATGCTTGCCGGAACAGGAGCGGGAATCAGATAATTAAGCCCTTCGCCTA
>ENA-OUQN01001516-OUQN01001516.1-human-gut-metagenome-genome-assembly--contig:-NODE-1516-length-13603-cov-9.131828_pt1 | contig 13603 bp, 8 predicted proteins | sample MGYA00237950_ERZ548832 | MGnify/ENA primary metagenome ERZ548832 (study PRJEB26490, sample SAMN05194703) | human gut metagenome | biome: terrestrial biome; feature: human-associated habitat; material... | reverse complement strand
GGATTCGAACCCTTGACCTCTCGGATGCGAACCGAACGCTCTCCCAGCTGAGCTATAGGCCCATATTTGTTTTTCAGAACGAGAACAGTGTAACTCTTTTAGAAGGATTTGTCAAGGACTTTTCACCCGGGAGGCCTGCGGGGAATGGCCGGCTGAATCGGACGCGCCGTTTCTTAAAAAACGACAGATCCTTTAGTAAAAATAACAGTGGCTCTCAGAGAAAAAGCGTGCTACAATAATGCTGAGACTTCTGTACATAAAAAGTCTATCACCCAAAGTCAGGAGGACAACGGTTATGGAATTTACTAAGGTCGTTGCAGAGCGTTATTCCTGCAAGAATTTCAGCACACGTAAGGTAGAAGCCGAGAAGTTGACGGAGATCCTGGAAGCGGGTCGGCTGGCCCCGACCGCCAAGAATTTTCAGGAGCAGCGCATCTATGTGCTGCAGTCGGAAGAAAGCCTGGCAAAGCTCGACAAGGTGACGCCCTGCCGCTATGGCGCGCCTACCTGCCTCGTCGTGGCCTTCGATAAAAACAGTGTCTTTACTTATCCCGGCGGAAAGCGGGACTCCGGCGTGGAGGATGCCGCCATCGTGGCGACCCACCTGATGCTGGCCGCAGCCAACGCAGGTGTGGACAGCTGTTGGCTCAACTTCTTCGATCCGGATGAGCTGGCCAAGGAGCTGGGCCTGCCGGAAAATGAAGAGGTCCTGATGATCCTCGACCTCGGCTATGCCGCAGAAGGCGCAGGGCCGCTGGCAAACCACGGCTCGAGAAAGCCCTTGTCCGCGACGGTCGCATATCTGTAATACCAAAAAACACCCGGAGATGCTTCCGGGTGTTTTTGTGTTATTGTCCGACGATGCGCCAGTGTTCGGGTTTGTTGTGATCGGTGGTCACGCCGTCGTCGGTATACATCCGGTAGGGCGCAGGCTGGCCGTCGGGCGCGAAGCGCCAGAAGGTGAGGGCCGTATCGTTCAGCTGGGCGGTGTTGGCGGCGGGCTGTGCCACCTCCCGGATGTCGGCCTCGGTCTTGTAGCCGAAGCGGCTCTGGGCCAGACCAAACGCCCACTTGGGCGGGATATAGCTGGGGCCGATGAGCTGCCGGAATTCCTTTGCGACCTCTGCCGCTGTAGAGGCTGTGATGAGGTAGAGCGCATAGTTCGGCTCAGCCGTGGCGAAGCGGAGGGTGTCGTGGCGGGTATAGCCGATACAACAAAACCGGAATTTTCGGCAGAACAGGCGGCCCGGGGCTTGTTTGGGCAGGGGAAAATGGTATATAATAAGTATATTCTAGGAATAAAAGGGAGAACCATCATGTATCAAAAAGGAATCAAGCGGCTGCTGGCCGTGGTACTGTCGGCCTGCGGGCTGCTGGTGCTGTCGCCGCTGCTGCTTTTGCTCTGCCTTGCCATCAAGCTGGACTCGCCGGGGCCGGTGTTCTTCAAGCAGAAGCGGGTGGGCATCCATAAGAGCTATTTCAACATCCTGAAATTCCGCACTATGCGCATCGACACCCCCCACGACATGCCCACCCATCTGCTCCACGACCCGGAGCAGTATATCACCCGGGTGGGCCGTTTCCTGCGCAAGACCAGCCTGGACGAGCTGCCCCAGCTGTGGAATATCCTTGTGGGCGATATGGCAGTCATCGGTCCGCGCCCGGCCCTCTGGAACCAGTACGACCTGCTGGCCGAACGGGACAAATACGGCGCAAACGACGTCCGCCCCGGCCTGACCGGCTGGGCGCAGATCCATGGCCGCGACGAGCTGGAGATCACGGAGAAAGCGAAGCTCGACGGCTGGTATGTGGAGCATATGAGCTTCTGGCTGGACATCAAATGCTTCTTCGGCACCATCAAGGCTGTGGCCGACCACGACGGCGTGGTGGAGGGCGGCACCGGGACGCTGCACGAAGAAGAGAAAAATGACCATAAATAAGGGAAACATAATATGCTGAATGCACTGTATCACTTTGCGACTCCATGGGCAAAGGCAACGAAACGCCAGATCAACGTGAACCGGATGCTTGGAGTGGCGGCGAATACTCTTTACCCGATATATTGTGCATGGAGTCCGCTCCCGAAGCAGAGAACAACGCAGGGCGAAAGGATGGTGGTATCTCTGACCACTTTCCCGCTCCGAATCGGGAAAGTCCATCTGACGATCCAGAGCATCCTGCGGCAGAGCCGTCCGGCGGATCGTATCCTGCTCTGGCTGTCCAAGGAGGAATTTCCGGAGGAAGCACAGCTCCCGGCAAACCTGCTCCGCCTGAAAGAAAAGGGACTGGACATCCGCTTCTGCGACAATATCCGCTCCTTTAAAAAGGTGTTCTACACCGCGCAGGAATTTGAAAATGATGTGATCGTTACGGCGGATGATGATGCGCTCTACCCGGAAAACTGGCTGGAAGGGCTGTGGGATACCCACGAAAAGTATCCGGGCTGCGTGTGCTGTTACCGCGCGCATGAGATCACGTTTGAAGGCGGAAGGGTGGCGCCTTATCAGGAGTGGTACGGCTTGTCGCCAGACAAAAAAGGACCTTCGGAAGCACTTTTTCCGGTGGGCGTTGGAGGGGTGTTGTATCCTGCAGGCTATTTCAGCGGCATCGAGTTCGACAGCGGGAAGATTATGAAGCTGTGCCCGACGGCGGACGATATGTGGCTCAAGATCGTGGGAGCGCAGAAAAGGATCCCGGCAGTGAAGGTGGGCACCAACTCGAAGGAGTGGTTCACCATCCGGAACAGCCAGCGCCAGTGTCTGATGTCGGTCAACACCGCCGGAAGGATGCGGAACGATGAAGCACTTCAGAACCTGATGGAATGTTATCACGTTACAGCGGAGATGCTGGACGGCACATCAACAGAGCAGAAAGGCAAAGGATAAAAGATGGCGGGCAGAACAGATGTGAAGATCAGCGTGATCGTACCGGTCTACAATGTAGAAAAAGAACTCCCCCGCTGCATCGAGAGCCTCCTGACACAGACGTATTCGAATTTTGAGCTGCTCCTGATAAACGATGGCTCATCGGATGGCAGCCCTGAGATCATGGAGAGATATGCGGAGAAGGACCCGCGCATCCGCACCCTGCATAAGAAAAATGGCGGGGTGTCCTCAGCACGCAACAGGGGGCTGGAACAGGCAAAAGGCGAATATGTGTGCTTTGTGGATGCGGACGATGTGGTGGCTTCGTGTTATCTGGAATGGCTTTGCCGGGCAATACAAGAAAGCAGGCTTCCTCTTGCAATTTGCAAACAGGTGGATTTTGAGGAGAAAGAGACGGATCCATTCTGTGACCTTCCGACAGAAATGCCTGCGCTGAAAACACATAAAATTGAAAATTATACATTTTGGGATGAAAATGTGTGTACCCGGTGCGTTCGAGGAATGATGAGAGCGGATTTGGTTCGAGATATTCGATATGACGAACAGATTGCTATCGGAGAAGATGCTCTATTTATGGTGCAGGCTTTGCTGCGGACGAAGGGGTACGTTTGTGTGCCCTGCGCACTTTATGCCTATTACATCCGGCCGGATTCAGCGATTCATCAGAGCGACTTTTCACCAAAACAATACAGCGAAATAACTACTTGGGAAAAAATTTGTGCTTTGGTGGAAAGACAGCCGGGCAGTATGAGCCGTACAGCGGAAGAGCGGTTCGTGGTGGCCTGCGCCCATGTATATTACCGGATGGCGGGCAGCGACCATGCCGATCCGGAGCTGCAAGCCAAGATCGTGCGGATGGCGCGAGAGCACTGGCGGGCGGCCTTGCGCGTCCCGAACAGCAAGAAGCGTGAAAAGAGCAAGCTCTGGATGCTGATCTGCTGCCCGGCGGCGGGACGCTGGATGTGGAGGCTGGGAAAAAAGCTGAAACAGGGATGAGCCGGAGCATCTTGAGAAACGAAGTGGTTTTGTCTTGATTTATGTCGGAAATGTTATATAATAAAACAGTATACAAGACACAGAAGGAGGATTTCCATGGAACGCACCTATATCAATGAGGTACAAAAGGAAATTGGCAGCACGGTCAAGGTGCAGGGCTTTATCGAGAACCTGCGCAACAGCAAATATATGGCCTTCATCGTGCTGAAGGATATTACCGGCAAACTTCAGATCACCGTCGAGAAGGAGGACCACCCTGAGCTGGTGGACACCATCGACAAGCTGACCCCGGACTCTGTCATCACCGTCATCGGCAAGGTGATGGAGAACGACTACGTCAAGATGGGCGGCATCGAGATGATCCCCGAGGCCATCGAGATCGAGAGCATCGCCAACGCGCTGCCCATCGTCCGCAAGGAGATCGCCGCCACCAAGAAGAAGAAGGCTGTAGAGCGTTCCAGCATCGACCAGCGCATCGACTACCGCTGGATCGACCTGCGCACCGACGAGAACCAGCTGATGTTCAAGGCACAGAGCTGCTTCGTCAACGCCATGCGTCAGTTCCTGCTCGAGCGCAGCTTCATCGAGATCCACACCCCGAAGCTCATCGCTGCCGCCAGCGAGAGCGGCTCTGAGGTGTTCAAGGTGGACTACTTTGACCGCAACGCCTATCTGGCCCAGAGCCCTCAGTTCTATAAGCAGATGGCCATGGCCGCCGGCTTCGAGCGCATCTTTGAGACCGGCCCCGTCTTCCGCGCGGAGAAGAGCTACACCAACAAGCACTCCACCGAGTTCTCCGGCTTTGACCTTGAGTTCAGCTACATCACCTCTTACAAGGACGTTATGAAGATGGAGGAAGAGCTTCTGACTGCCGGCCTGAAGGCCGTCAAGGAGCAGTACGGTGAGCAGATCAAGGAGCTGTTTGGTCTGGAAGTCGTCGTCCCCACCATGCCGTTCCCCGTGGTCAAGCTGGCCGACCTGTACAAGGCTCTGGAAGAGGAGTTCGGTTACACGGTCGATGAGAGCGAGAAGGGCGACCTGACCACCGAGGCCGAGCGCCTGAGCTACGACTGGGTCAAGAAGCACTACGGCCACGAGTTCCTGTTCATCACCGACTACTCCGCTGAGAAGCGTGCTTTCTACCACATGCGCGACGAGAACGGCGTGCCGCAGGGCTACGACCTCATCTGGCGCGGCGTGGAGATCACCACCGGCGCACAGCGTGAGCATCGCTACGACGTGCTGAAGAAGCAGGCAGAGGAGAAGGGCCTGGCCGATGACGTCAAGTTCTATCTGGAGTTCTTCCAGTACGGCTGCCCCCCGCACGGCGGCTTCGGTCTGGGTATCGACCGTCTGACCATGCTGCTCTGCGGCCAGTCCATCAAGGACGCCGAGTTCCTGTTCCGCGGCCCCAACCGTCTGACTCCGTAAAACACTGCATACAAAAAGCCAGCGCACATTTCTCGTGCGCTGGCTTTTCTGCATTTTACAGCTTACTGGATGCCGGTGACCTTGTAGTCCTGTGCCTCGACGGCGTTCTTGAGCACGTCGTCGGCGACCTCGGCGTTCAGGGTGACGATGGCGGTGCCGGCCTCGTGGCTCACGACAGCCTCGTCCACCTCGGGCAGGGCTTCCAGAGCCTTCTTCACGCGGGCTTCGCAGTGGCCGCACATCATGCCTTCCACTTTCAGGGTCTTCTTCATGGTATGATCCTCCGTTTTGACTTCGGGCGCTTCGGCGTCCGATTTTTTGTTATTTTCAGCCGCAGACTGCACCGGGGCAGCAGCGGGAGAAGCGGTTTTGTGGTCGTGCCTGGTGCTGTGCAAATCGAACAGGTTCAGCCGCAGGGCGTTGCTCACGACGCAGAAGCTGGACAGGCTCATGGCAGCAGCACCGAACATGGGATTCAGCGTCAGGCCGAAGGGGATGAACAGACCAGCCGCCAGCGGGATGCCGATGATATTGTAGATGAACGCCCAGAACAGGTTCTCGTGGATGTTCCGCAGGGTGGCGCGGCTGAGGCGGATGGCCGCAGGCACGTCCAAGAGCTTCGAGTTCATCAGCACGACGTCGGCGGCGTCAATGGCCACGTCGGTGCCTGCGCCGATGGCAATGCCGGTGTCGGCACGGGTGAGGGCGGGAGCGTCGTTGATGCCGTCACCCACCATGGCCACCTTGCCGCTGGCCTGCAGCTGGCGGATGACGGCCTCCTTGCCGTCGGGCAGGACGCCCGCGATGACCTCGTCCACGCCCGCCTGCCTGCCGATGGCGTCGGCGGTGCGCTGGTTGTCGCCGGTGAGCATCACGACCCGGATGCCCATGTTCTGCAGCTGACGGATGGCTTCGGGGCTGTCCTCCTTGATGGTGTCGGCCACGGCGATAACGCCCAGCAGACGGCCTGCGCCGCCGAAGAAGAGGGGAGTCTTGCCCTCGGAGGCCAGCTTTTCAGCCTGCTGTGCCAGTGCGGCGGGCAGGGTGAGCTTGGTCTGGATGAAGGCGGCATTGCCGGCATAGATGTCCATGCCGTCCAGCTTGGCCGCCAGACCATTGCCCGGAAGGGCCGCGAAGTCAGTGACTTCCGGGGGAGTGATGATCTTTGCCTCAGCGTCGGCTAGAACTGCCTTTGCCAGAGGGTGCTCGCTGCGGCTTTCCAGCGCTGCGGCCAGAGTCAGAAGCTCCGTCTCGGTGACACCCTCAGCGGGCAGCAGGTCGGTGACGCGGGGTGCGCCCTCGGTGATGGTGCCGGTCTTGTCCAGCGCCACGATCTGGGTGCGGCCTGCGGCTTCCAGCGAGGCAGCAGTCTTGAAGAGGATGCCGTTTTTTGCGCCGAGACCATTGCCGACCATAATAGCCACAGGTGTTGCAAGGCCCAGTGCGCAGGGGCAGCTGATGACCAGAACGGAGATGCCGCGTGCCAGCGCATAGCCCAGCTCATGGCCCAGCAGCAGCCAGACGATGGTGGTGACGACGGCAATGGAGATGACCGCCGGGACGAAGAAGCCCGACACGGTGTCAGCGATTTTTGCGATAGGAGCTTTGGTGGCGGCGGCATCGCTGACCATCTTGATGATCTGAGCCAGCGTGGTATCCTCGCCCACGCGGGTAGCCTCACAGCGGAGGAAGCCCGACTGATTGGTGGTGGCGGCGCTGACTTTGTCGCCGACGGCCTTGTCCACCGGGATGCTCTCGCCGGTCAGGGCGCTCTCATTGACTGCGCTGGTGCCTTCCAGCACCACGCCATCCACCGGGATATTCTCGCCGGGGCGGACCACAAAGACGTCGCCCTTCTGCACGTCGGCGATGGCCACGGTCACTTCCGCACCGTCCCGCACCAGCGTGGCGGTCTTGGGGGCCAGCTTCATCAGGCTCTTGAGGGCGTCGGTGGTCTTGCCCTTGGAGCGGGCTTCCAGCATCTTGCCCACCGTGATGAGGGTCAGGATCATGGCGGCAGACTCGAAGTAGAACTCCATCATATAGTGCATGACGAGCTCGTCGTTGCCATCCACCTGGGCACGGGTCATGGCGAACAGGGCATAAGTGCTCCACACGAAGCTTGCCATGGAGCCGAGGGCCACCAGCGTATCCATGTTGGGTGCGCCGTGGATGAGGCCCTTGAAGCCGTTGATGAAGAACTTCTGGTTGATGACCATGACGATGCCCGCCAGCAGCAGCTGGACAAGGCCCATGGCGACGTGGTTGCCATCGAACCAGTGGGGCAGGGGCCAGCCCCACATCATGTGGCCCATGGAGAAGTACATCAGCACCAGCAGGAAGCCCAGCGAGGCGATGAGACGGCGCTTGAGCTTCGGTGTCTCGTGGTCGGCCAGTGCATCGAGGTCGGCGCTGGCGTCCGAAGCCTTACTGGAAGAGGCATTCTTCGGGCTTGCGCCATAGCCTGCCTCCTGCACAGCCGAGAGGATGGCGGCAGGGGAGGCTGTGCCTTCCACGCCCATGGAGTTTGTCAGAAGGCTCACCGAGCAGCTCGTGACGCCCGGCACCTTCTTCACGGCCTTTTCCACTCGGGCAGAGCAGGCCGCGCAGCTCATGCCCGTGACATTGTATTGTTCCATTGCGGATTCCTTTCCCTCTTATAGGATGCCCGGAACGGGGTCATTTCATGAGTCGGGGCAGCAGCTGCAGCAGTTCGTCCAGCTTCTGCGTCTCGCCGGCTTTCAAATCGTCGGCCACGCAGGTGCGGATGTGCTGGCCCAGCAGCTCTTTGGAAAAGCCGTTCAGTGCAGCGTTCACCGCAGCCACCTGCACCAGAATATCGGCGCAGTAGACGTCCTTGTCCAGCATCGCGCGGATGCCGCGCACCTGGCCCTCAATGCGGCTCAGCCGGTTGGCAAGGGCGCGGTACTCCTCAGGGGTACGGTCCTTGTGGCGGCAGCAAGAGGGGGCAGTGTCCTTTTCGGCAGGCTCAGCGGCGCAGCAGCAGGGCTTTTTTTCAGCATCGGTCATAGCAGATGACTCCTTTCCGGGTGTATCAGTGTGAAGAGGAAATGTACCCTGTGGGGGTAAATCTTCCAACACTCTGATTTTACCACTTAGGGGTATCTGTTTCAAGTGGGCGTGATGCACTAACTGTGAAAACTTTGTGAAAACGAAAGCGGCGAAATGCAGAAACGGGAGCCTCCCGGTAAAGGAAAGCTCCCGTTTCTGTTTAGGATAGGAAAGAGAATGTCATAAATAGGGGGAGGGGGTCACAGGTTGGTGTAACCCATCAGATAGCGGTCCACCTCGGCGGCGCAGTCGCGGCCCTCCCGCAGGCCCCAGACCACGATCCATCATGGCAAGGTTTTGCCTCGTCAGCTCAGGTCGCGGCCCTCCCGCAGGCCCCAGACCACGAGGCTCTGGCCCCGGCGCATATCGCCGCAGACAAAGACCTTGTCTACATTGGTGCGGAAGCCGTGGTCGGCCACATTGCCCCGGGCGTTCCGCTCCACGCCGAACGCCTCGGCCACATAGTCCTCGCAGCCCACGAAGCCGGCGGCGATAAAGGCTAGCTGGCAGTCGTAGGTGAACTCTTCGCCGGTGGGTACCATGCTGGTACGACCGGTGTCGGGGTCACGCTGGGGCTTGAGATAGGAGATGACCGCGCCGGTCAGGTTGCCGGCGTCGTCCTTTAAAAACTCTTTGACGGTGGTCTGGTAGACGCGGGGGTCTTTGCCGAACTTGGCAAGGCACTCAGTCTGGCCGTAGTCCACCTTCAGCACCTTGGGCCACTCGGGCCAGGGGTTATTCGCGGCCCGTTCTTTCGGGGGCTGGGGCATCATTTCCAGTGCCACGAGGTCGGTGCAGCCCTGCCGCAGGGCGGTACCCTGACAGTCGTTGCCGGTGTCGCCGCCGCCGATGACGAGGACATTCCTGCCTGCCGCGTTGATGGCCCTGCCGTCGGCAAACTTGCTGTCCAGCAGACTCCTGGTCACGCTGGTAAGGTAGTCCACTGCGAGGTGAACTCCCTTCGCGTCGCGGCCGGGGACGTTCAAATCGCGGGCTTTCTTGGCACCGCAGCAGAGCACGATGGCGTCATAGCTGTTCAAAATCTCAGCGGCATCCACAGCCCCGCCCACATCCATGTTGGTGCGGAACTCAACGCCCTCAGCCTGCATAATTTTGATGCGGCGCTCGATGATGGATTTGTCCAGCTTCATGTTGGGGATGCCGTACATCAGCAGACCGCCCACACGGTCAGCACGCTCGAAGACGGTGACGGCATGGCCCCGGATGTTGAGGTATTCGGCCACTGACAGGCCCGAAGGGCCGCTGCCGATGACGGCCACGCTCTTGCCGGTGCGGGCCGGAGGCGGGGCGGCATGGAGCCAGCCCTTGGCGTAGCCCGTCTCCACGATGGCGTGTTCGTTCTCCCGGACAGTGACGCTGCTGCCAGTGACGTTGCCGCAGGTGCAGGAGGCCTCACACAGGGCAGGGCAGACCCGGCTCGTGAACTCCGGGAAACGGTTGGTGGTGCGCAGGCGGCGGAGCGCCAGTTCCCACTTGCCCTGATAGACCAAATCGTTCCACTCGGGGATGAGGTTGTTCAGCGGGCAGCCGGAGGCCATGCCGCCGATCATCATGCCCGCCTGGCAGAAGGGGACGCCGCAGTCCATGCAGCGGGCTGCCTGGGTCTGCTGCTCCTCCCGGGAGAGCCAGATGTGAAATTCGTTAAAGTTTTCAATGCGCTCCAGCGGCGGAACATCCGTGCTGGTCTTGCGCGTGTAATCCATAAAGCCAGTGAGTTTTGCCATGATGTTCCCCTCCTTACTTGTTCTTCTGCACGGCGTAGAATGCTTCGATCTGCGCCTGCTCGCCGTCGAGTCCGCGCTCTTCCATCGAGGCGATGACCCGCAGCATATGGTCGTAATCGTAGGGGAGGACTTTCTTGAACTTGGGCAGGAACTCGCTGAAATTGTCCAGGATCTCCTTGCCGCGGGGCGAGCCGGTCAGCTCGACGTGCTCCCGGATGAGCTCTTTCAGGGTGGCGACGTCGTACTTGTGCTCCACCGGCTCGAGGCTGACGGTCTCCTTGTTCACCCGCTGGTAGAAGTCCCAGTTCTCATCCAGCACATAGGCGATGCCGCCGGTCATGCCGGCTGCAAAGTTCTTGCCGGTCTGGCCCAGAACGACGACAGTGCCGCCGGTCATGTACTCGCAGCCGTGGTCGCCCACGCCCTCGACGACGGCCACAGCGCCCGAGTTGCGGACGCAGAAGCGCTCACCGGCCACACCGGAAACAAAGGCTTTGCCGCTGGTGGCACCGTAGAGTGCCACATTGCCGATGATGATGTTCTCTTCGGGTTTGAAGGTGATGCCCTCGGGCGGGCGGACGACGAGCTTGCCGCCGGAGAGGCCCTTGCCCATGTAGTCGTTGCAGTCACCGGTCAGCTCCAGCGTCAGGCCCTTGGGAATAAATGCGCCGAAGCTCTGGCCGCCTGCACCGGTGCAGTGGACGGTGTAGACGTCATCGGGCAGGTCGCTGCCGTACTTGCGGGTGATCTCGCTGCCGAAGATGGCACCAAAGGCGCGGTCGGTGTTGGAGACATCCAGCTTCACGCTCTGGGGGTTCTTGCTGCTGAGCTTGAATTTCTTCATCAGCACCTTCATGTCCAGAGTGTTTTCCAGATGGAAGTCGTAGGTGTCTTCCTTCTGGAAGTGGACATTGCTGTTGACGATGGCGGGGTTGTGCAGGATGCAGTCGAGGTCCATCTTGGACATCCGGCTGTCGGCAGGGGCAGACTTGACATGGAGCAGGTCGGTGCGGCCCACCAGCTCGTCGATGGTACGGATGCCCAGCTTTGCCATGTATTCGCGCAGCTCCTGCGCCACGAAGGTCAGGTAGTTGATGATATACTCGGGCTTGCCGCGGAAGTGCTTGCGCAGCTCGGGGTTCTGGGTGCAGATGCCCATGGGGCAGGTGTCGAGGTTGCAGACACGCATCATGACGCAGCCCATGGTCATCAGCAGAGAGGTGCCGAAGCCGAACTCCTCAGCGCCCAGCATACAGCTGATGGCCACATCGCGGCCGGAGAGCAGCTTGGAATCGCTCTCGATGCGCACACGGGTGCGCAGGCCATTGAGGATAAGGGTCTGGTGGGTCTCGGCGATGCCAAGCTCCCAGGGCAGACCGGCATCTTTGATGGAGTTGCGGGGCGCTGCGCCCGTGCCGCCGTCGTAGCCGGAAACAAGGATGACCTGTGCGCCGCCCTTGGCGACACCGGCAGCGATCGTGCCGACGCCGGCCTCACTGACCAGCTTGACGTTGATGTTGGCGTGGCGGTTGGCATTCTTGAGGTCGTAGATAAGCTCTGCAAGGTCTTCGATGGAGTAGATGTCGTGGTGCGGCGGGGGAGAGATGAGGCCGACACCGGTAGTGCTGTGACGGGTCTTGGCGATCCACGGGTACACTTTTGCGCCGGGCAGATTGCCGCCCTCGCCGGGCTTTGCGCCCTGTGCCAGCTTGATTTGGATCTCCTCTGCCGAGACAAGATACTTGCTGGTGACGCCGAAGCGGGCAGAAGCCACCTGCTTTATCTTGGAATTGCTCTCGCTGTGGTAGCGCTCTTCGGGCTCACCGCCCTCGCCGGTATTGCTCCGGCCGCCGAGGCGGTTCAGCGCGATGGCGATGGTCTCGTGGGCCTCGCTGCTCAGTGCGCCGTAGCTCATGGCAGCGGCCTTAAACCGCTTGACGATGGAGCTCACCGGCTCTACCTCGTCCAGCGGGATGCCGCCGTCGGGGGCATAGTTGAAGTCCAGCAGACTGCGCAGATGGACGCCGTTCTGGCCCATGTTGTCCACGGTGTGGGTGAACTGCTTGAAGGTGTCGTAGTCACCGGTGAAGCAGGCTTTCTGGAACAGGTGGATGGTCTGGGGGTTGAAGAGGTGCTCTTCCTTGCCGCTGCGGAACTTGTGGGCGCCGCCGTCTTCCAGCTGCATGTTGATGTCAAGGCCCAGCGGGTCGAAGGCTGCGTTGTGCAGGGCCTCCACGTCAGCCTGAATGTCCTCGAGGCCGATGCCGCCCACACGGCTCACCGTGCCGGTGAAATACTTGTCGATGACGTCCCTGGAGATGCCGACGGCCTCGAAGATCTGGCTGCTCTGGTAGCTCTGGATGGTGGAGATGCCCATCTTGGAGGCAATCTTCACGATGCCGCCCAGCACAGCCTTGTTGTAGTCGTCCACGGCGGCGTAATAATCTTTGTCCAGCAGGCCGTCGTCGATGAGTTGGCCGATGGTCTCATGGGCCAGATAGGGGTTGACGGCACAGGCACCGTAGCCCAGCAGAGCGGCAAAGTGATGCACTTCATGAGGCTCTGCGCTCTCGAGGATGAGGGCCAGCGCGGTGCTCTTCTTGGTGCGGATGAGGTACTGGGACACGGCAGAAACCGCCAGCAGGCTGGGGATGGCCACATGGTACTCGTCAATGTCCCGGTCGGACAGGATGATGATGTTCGCACCCTCTTTATAAGCGCGGTCTACCTCCAGGAAAACGCGGTCGATGGCCTTTTCGAGGCTGGTGTTCTTGTAGTAATTGATGGAGACAGTGGAGACTTTGAAGCCCGGGACATTCATGTACTTGATACGGAGAAGGTCAGTGGACGTGAGGATGGGATTGTTGACCTTGAGCACCTTGCAGTTTTCGGGCTTGTCTTCCAGCAGGTTGCCGTGTGCGCCCACATAGACGCTGGTGGAGGTGACGATCTTCTCGCGGATGGCGTCGATGGGCGGGTTCGTGACCTGTGCAAAACGCTGCTTGAAATAATTGAAGAGCGGCGGGTGCTGGCCGCTGAGGACGGCAAGCGGGGTATCGGTACCCATTGCGCCGGAAGGCTCTGCGCCCTGACGTGCCATGGGCAGGATGAGGGTGCTGATGTCCTCATACTTGTAGCCGAACACCTTCTGCAGGCGCAGCAGGTCGTCGCCGGTGTAGCTGGGGGTTTTGATGTTGGGGATCTTGAGGTCCTTCAGCTGGACGAGGTTGCGGTCTATCCACTCGCCGTACGGCTCACGGCTGGCGTAGTATTCCTTCAGCTTCTCGTCGTCCACGACTTCGCCCTTGACGGTGTTCACCAGCAGCATCTTGCCGGGGCGGAGACGGTCTTTGACCAGAATGTTCTCCGGCTCACAGGGCAGCACGCCCACCTCGGAAGAGAGGATCATCCTGCCGTCTTTGGTGATGTAGTAGCGGCTGGGGCGCAGACCGTTGCGGTCCAGCACAGCGCCCA
>ENA-OUQN01001494-OUQN01001494.1-human-gut-metagenome-genome-assembly--contig:-NODE-1494-length-13808-cov-7.100633_pt1 | contig 13808 bp, 8 predicted proteins | sample MGYA00237950_ERZ548832 | MGnify/ENA primary metagenome ERZ548832 (study PRJEB26490, sample SAMN05194703) | human gut metagenome | biome: terrestrial biome; feature: human-associated habitat; material... | reverse complement strand
TGGACGGGCGACGCCCGTTTTCTTTCTCGGGAAAGAAAATGGGGGTCGCATCACGCGGCACATGTGCCGCATCCCCCTTCGCACCTGTGCGAAAAAGCATCCGCGCCCTCACGGGCGCAAAAAGTGAGGAACATTTTCATGATTTTCAAAAAATCCGGCCCGCCGGAATGGCTGCTCGTCTGTTTGGGCAACTACGGCAAGCAGTATGAAAACACCCGCCACAACATCGGCTTCATGGCCGCGGAGCGGTTGATCGACAAGCGCGATCTGCGCTGCAACCGCCTGCGCTTCCGCGCGCTGACGGAGGTCATCGAATTTGGCGGGGCGAATGTGCTTTTGATGATGCCGCAGACCTACATGAACCTCTCCGGCGAGGCTGTGGGCGAGGCGGCGCGGTTCTATAAAATTCCTGCCGACCACGTCATCGTCATCTCCGACGATATTTCGCTCCCGCTCGGCAAGCTCCGCGTGCGCGGCAGCGGCAGCGCGGGCGGACACAACGGCCTCAAGAACATCATCGCGCACCTCGGCACCGACGCTTTCCCGCGCGTCAAGGTCGGTGTCGGCGCGCCGGAGCACGACATTGTCGACTGGGTCATCGGCCCGTTCACGGCCAATGAGCGCAAGGTCATCGACGGTGTGCTTGACCGCGCGCTCGGCGCGGCGGAGTGCATCATCACCGACGGCGTGAGCGCCGCGCAGAACCGCTACAACGGCTGAACGCTTTTTGCCGCCAAAATTTAAAAAATCGACATAGACTTTTTGCCAAAAGCCTATATAATAAAATGACTGACGACCACGGGCATGACCCGCCGCGGCTGCGGCGGATCTGCCCTTTTGCGCGCTGCAGGAGGAGGGATACGGTATGGCGCAGGGGATGAACAAACTCAATGAAGCGCTCGCCGCTCTTCCCGAGGTGCGCGAGCTGCTGCTCTCGCTTGACGCGGGCACATCGCCCATCGCCGTATCGGGTCTTTCGGGTGTGCACCGCGCGCAGCTCACCGCTGCCGTGCGGCACAAGACACAGCGCCCGCTTTTGATCGTCTGCGCGGATGAAAACGAGGCAAACCGCATGGCGGGCGACCTGCACGAGCTGCTCGGTGAGGACGTGAGCCTGCTGTTCGCGCGCGAATGGCAGCTGCGCGACCGCGTGTTCGCCTCCCACGGCTGGGAGCAGCAGCGCATCGGCTCGCTGTGCAGCCTTGCCGCCGGAAAAGCGCCAATCCTGGTCGCGACGGTCGATGGTCTGATGCAGCGAACGCTCCCGCCCGACGCGCTGCGCGGCGCGGTGACGGACATTTCGCTCGGCGACCGCTTTGACCTGAACACACTCTCGAAAAAGCTTGTCGAAAGCGGCTATACGCGCGCGGAAACGGTCGAGGGCGTCGGCCAGTTCGCGCTGCGCGGCGGCATTCTCGACGTCTGGTCGCCGCTGAGCGCGCCTGTTCGCGTCGAGTTTTTCGACGATGAGGTCGACGCGATGGGCGAATTCGACGTGACGACCCAGCGCCGCACGCAGAACGTCAAATCCCTGACCGTCCTGCCCGCGGCGGAGGTGCTGCCCGCCCTCTCGGACGGCGGACGCGAAAAAATGTTCGAGCGCCTTGGGCGCGCCGCGCAGAAAATTGCAAAAAAGGCCGAGGACAGCCCCATCGTCCAAACGCTGCGCAGCGACATCGAGAGGCTTCGTAACGGCCTGCCGCTCGGCGGCATGGACCGGTATCTCGCCGCGTGCTACCCCGACGAAGTCTGCGCGCTCGACTATCTTTCACCCGACACGCTGATCGCCGTCAGCGACGGCATGCGCGTTTTGGAGCGCAGCAAGAACTACCACTGGGAGCTCTCCGAGGACGTAAAGCCCCTCATCGAAGAGGGCGTTTTGTGCGGCGAATTTGCCGCGCTCGCGCTGAGTCAGGAGGCATTGAGCCACCGCATGGGCGCGTTCCCCGTGCTGCTGCTCGATTCGCTCCCCACGTCGCGCAATCTGCTGCCGCCGAGGGCCATCCTCAGCATGAACGCGCGCTCGCTGCCGTCGTACGGCGGCAGTCTGGAGACCGCCGCGGGCGACATGGAGCGGTATCTTGGCGCGGGCTGCGGCGTGCTCGTTCTCTGCGGCAACGAAACGCGCGCGAAAAACTTCCGGCGCCTTTTGGAAGAGCGGAACATCCGCGCGCAGCTCAACTTGAAAAACGACCGCCTCCCCGCCCCGCACGAGACCGTCATCGGCCTCGGCGCGCTGAGCGCGGGCAGCGAATATCCACAATTAAAGCTCGTCATCCTGACCGAGGGCCAGCTGACCGCTCCCCTCTCCGGCAAGCGCGCAAAGGCGCGGCCGAAGAAAGAGACGTCGGCCCGCGCCGCGCTGCGGTCCTATGAAGACCTCTCCCCCGGCGATCTCGTCGTGCATGTCCACCACGGCATCGGCCGCTTTGCGGGCATCGAGCGCATGCGCGTCGACGGCGTGGACAAGGACTATATCAAGATCTGCTATGCGGGCAACGACAGCTTATACGTCCCCGCGACGCAGCTCGACATGGTGTCGAAATACATCGGCGGCCATGGCGAGGACGAGGACGGCCAAATACGCACGAAGCTCAGTAAGCTCGGCGGTACGGACTGGTCGCGCGCGAAGACGAAGGCGCGCGCCGCGGCAAAGGACCTCGCCAAAGGGCTCATCGCGCTCTATGCCGAGCGCCAGCGCCGTCCTGGCTTCGCCTTCTCGCCCGACTCCCCGTGGCAGAAGGAATTTGAAGAGGCCTTCGACTACGAAGAGACCGACGATCAGCTCCGCGCCATCGCCGAGATCAAGGCCGACATGGAGCGCTCGACGCCGATGGACCGCCTGCTTTGCGGCGACGTCGGCTACGGTAAGACTGAGGTCGCGTTGCGCGCCGTGATGAAGTGCGTGCTCGACGGCAAGCAGGCGGCCATCTTAGTGCCGACCACCGTGCTCGCCCAGCAGCACTACGCGACGGCGCTGAACCGCTTCCGCTCGTTCCCCGTGCGCATCGAAGTGCTCTCGCGCTTCAAAACGCCCGCGCAGAAAAAGCAGATCATGCAGGATGCCGCCGCGGGAAAGATCGACTTACTCATTGGCACGCACTCGCTGCTGCAAAAGAGTTTGCACTTCAAGGACCTTGGCCTTCTCATCATCGACGAGGAGCAGCGCTTCGGCGTAACGCACAAGGAAAAGCTCAAGGAGCTCTCGCGTCAGGTCGACACGCTGACGCTCTCGGCAACGCCCATCCCCAGAACGCTCAATATGGCGCTTTCGGGCATCCGCGACATGTCGACCATCGAGGTCCCGCCCGTCGACCGCCAGCCGGTGCAGACCTACGTCCTCGAGCATAACTGGAGCGTCATCGCCGACGCCATCCGGCGCGAGCTCGCGCGCGGCGGGCAGGTCTACTACATGCACAACCGCGTTGAGACCATCGACCGCTGCGCCGCGACACTCAAAAAGCTCCTCGGCGACGATGTCGCCATCGGCGTCGCGCACGGCAAGATGGACGAAAAGGGCCTGTCGTCCGTGATGCAGCAGCTCTCGGACGGAGAAATTCAGGTGCTCGTCTGCACGACGATCATCGAGACGGGCATCGACATTCCGAATGTCAACACCCTCATCATTGAGGACGCCGACCGCCTCGGCCTCGCCCAGCTGCACCAGATCCGCGGCCGCATCGGCCGCAGCGCGCGCCGGGCGTATGCCTATATGACCTACCGCGCGGGCAAGATCCTCACCGAGGTTGCGGCCAAGCGCCTGACGGCCATCCGCGAATACGCGGAGTTTGGCTCGGGCTTCCGCATCGCGATGCGCGACCTTGAAATTCGCGGCGCGGGCAATTTGCTCGGCCCTGAGCAGTCGGGCTATATGATGAGCGTCGGCTACGACATGTATTTGCAGCTCTTGGAAGAGGCTGTGCTCGAACAGCGCGGCGAAAAAGCGCCGCAGCGCACCGAATGCTCGGCAGACCTCACAGTCTCGGCCAATCTGCCGGAGAGCTACATTCCCTCGGGCGAGCAGCGCATGGATATCTACCGCCGCATCGCGGCGCTGCGCACCGCCGAGCAGTCGCAGGAGCTGCTCGACGAGCTCATCGACCGCTACGGCGAGCCGCCCCAGCCGGTCCTCAAGCTCATGGACGTCGCGCTTTTGCGCGCGGAGGCCGCGCAGATCGGCGTGAGCGATGTCTCGCAGCGCGGCAGCGAGGTCACCTTCACCTTTGCCGCGTCCGAGGCAGTTCCCGTGGAGGCCGTGATGGCCCTCTGCTCGCAGCCGAAGAACCGCCGTCGGCTCACGCTCTCCGCCACGGGGACGGAGCCGAAGCTCCTGCTGCGTCTTTCGCTGGGCGAGGACGCATTGGATACAGCCTTGACGCTGGTCGGAGACCTGCGTGTGAATAAGGAAGAAAACGAAAAAGAGGTAACATTATGATCAAGAAGAGATTGCTTTCGTTCCTTGGCGCGGCGGCCATCACCGCGGCGCTCACCTTTGCCGTCGTGTCGCTCTCGCCCTCGAACGGCTTCACCTCCGGCACGATGCAGGAGGGTCTCTGCTACGAAGCGACCGGCGTCGCGCCCGACGCGATCGTCGCAAGCCTGAACGGCAACGGCGCGAGCGCCGACCTTGTCGCATACTGGATCGGCTACGACGTGTCGTATCTCGACAGCTATATGCAGTATTACTCCGGCTCGTCCATCAACTGGGACGACACCCTCTCCGACGGCATGAGTGTCGCCGACTATGTGAAAGCAAGCGTGCTCTCGTCCGTCAAGCAGCATTTGGTGCTTGAAAATCTCGCCAGCAAGTACGGCGTGACGCTTACCGCCGAGCAGGAGGCCGCCATGGCCGAGAGCGACCAGAGCTACATTGACCAGTACGGCAGCGAGGAAGCTTTTGAGGCCGAGATCGCCAAGCTCGGCATGCGCCGCGAGACCTATGACCGCGTCGCGCGCTCAAACTACCTGTATCAGAATCTCTACCAGCTCTACAACACCGAGGGCAGCGCGCTCTACGCCTCGGACGAGGACCTCGCCGTCTACGCCGCCGAGCAGAACTATATCACAGCAGACCACATTCTGCTCTCGACCAAGGACCTGACCACCGGCGAAGCCCTCACCGACGAGCAGAAGGCCGAAAAGAAAGCGCTCGCTGAGGAGCTCGTCGAAAAGCTCAATTCCTACACCGGCGACGACATCGCCTCCTACTTTGCCGAGCTCGCCGACGAGTACAGCGAGGACCCCGGCCGCGAGAGCTATCCCACGGGCTACACCTTCACGACCGGCTCAATGGTGCAGGAGTTTGAAGACGCCGCCTACGCGCTTTCCGAGGGCGAGGTGAGTGAAGTCGTCGAATCCAGCTTCGGCTATCACATCCTGCTCCGCCTGCCGCTCGACAAGGCCGCAGCCGCCGATGAGGTGCGCGACGAGTATTTCTCGAACTTCATCGCCGAGCAGATGGATTCCGCCGTCATCGCCACGAGCGAGGACTACGATAAGCTTGACCCGCAGACGATCTACGAGGCGATCGTCGCCGCGCAGGCGGAGGGTTAAATCGCAGCGCGGCGCACTGTACGGCGTTTACGCCCGCGAGGGCGCGTGAGAGGCAGCCCGAAAGGGCTGCTTCCTTTTTGCGTCTCGGCAGGGGCGCTGCTTTTTTCCCTGCACCGTGCAGAGGACAAAATAAAAAGGAGACCTCTTTCGAGGTCTCCTTTTATTTTAGGGTTCAGAGGTGCATTAGCACTTCTCGAAGATGGTGGCAACGCCCTGGCCGCCGCCGATGCAGAGGGTGGCAAGACCCTTCTTGGCGTCGTCGCGCTTGAGCATTTCGTGCAGCAGGGTGACGATGATACGAGCGCCGGAAGCGCCGACGGGGTGGCCGATGGAGATCGCGCCGCCGTTGACGTTGACCTTGCTCATGTCGAAGCCGAGCTCACGGGCAACAGCGATGGACTGGGCCGCGAAGGCTTCGTTGGCCTCGACGAGGTCGATATCGTCGATGGTCAGGCCGGCCTTCTGCATGGCCTGACGGGAAGCGGGCACGGGGCCGACGCCCATGATCTTCGGGTCGACGCCGCCCTGGCCCCAGCTGACGAGCTTGGCCATGGGCTTGAGGTTGTACTTCTTCACGGCCTCGCCGGAAGCGAGGACGATGGCGGCAGCGCCGTCGTTGATGCCGGAGGCGTTGCCGGCGGTGACGCGCTGGACGTGTTTCTTGGTATCGGCTTCGTGGATGCCGGTGGGCTCGAAGGTGTGGACGATCTCGTCCTCAACGCCCTCGGGGCCGACGGGGAACGCGCCGCGCAGCTTGGCAAGACCCTCGACGGTGGAACCGGCGCGGGGGAACTCATCCTTCTTGAACTCGACGATCTCCTTCTTGACCTTCACGGGGACGGGAACGATCTCATCGTCAAAACGGCCGGCCTTCTGCGCGGCCTCGGTCTTCTGCTGGGAGGCAGCGCCGAAGGCGTCGAGCTCTTCGCGGGTGATGCCCCAAACATCGCAGATGTTCTCGGCGGTGGTGCCCATGTGGTAGTTGTTGAACGCATCCCACAGGCCGTCCTTGATCATGGTGTCGACAAGCTTCTTGTCGCCCATGCGGGCGCCCCAGCGGGCGTCCATGGAGGCAAAGGGAGCGGCGCTCATGTTCTCGGTGCCGCCGCAGACAACGATATCGGCGTCGCCGGCGAGGATGGCGCGGCCAGCCTCAATGACGGACTTCATACCGGAGCCGCAGACCATACCGACGGTATAGGCGGGGACGGAATAGGGGAGACCGGCGCCCACGCCGACCTGACGGGCGACGTTCTGACCGAGACCGGCGGTCAGGATGCAGCCGAACATCAGCTCATCGACATTCTCGGGAGCGACATTCGCGCGCTTGAGGGCTTCCTTCACGACGATGGAGCCGAGCTGAGCGGCGGGGGTGTTCTTCAGGGAACCGCCGAAGGAACCGACAGCGGTACGGCAGCAGTTGACGACGTACAATTCTTTCATTTGACTTCTCCTTTAAAATTTGTAAATCCGGAACGAGATCCGATTTTCTTCGGTTTTGATTATACACACAGGAAAATGAAAAATCAACTGCAAAGTTGCGAAAAATATAGGCAATTTTGATTTTTTTCTTTCATTTCGTTAACTATTTAACAAGAATGAAGAATATCTTGCACCACGGGATCGTTTTGCACCCAAAGGCGCAGGGAAAGCAGCGCCGCTGGCGCTGCTTGGGATAAGGGGGCCATTCTCTCGCATGAGACAATGGCCCCCTTTCCCGCGTCTCCACACGCTGTGGGAATAAAAAGCAGCAGCTCTGCCTGGCTGTCCCCCCCCCGCGCCCAAGGGCGCAAAAAAGGGACGCCTCTTTCGAGGCGTCCCTTTTAATAAGTAGTTTCTACGAAACGGAAATAACTTAGAACTTGGGCTTCTGGGCCTTGACCTTGGGCTCCTGGCCGTTGCAGACGGCGACGATGTCGTTGGCGACGGAGGTGCAGCAGTTCAGAACGCTCTGCTCGGTGGTGGCGGCCATGTGCGGGGTCATGATGACGTTGTCGAGGTTGAACAGCTCGCGGCTGGACTCCTGAATGGGCTCATGCTCGAACACGTCGAGACCGGCCTGGAACAGCGTGCCGTCCTTCAGGCACTCAACAAGCTCGTTCTCCTTGATCAGAGCGCCGCGCGCGCAGTTGATGAAGGAAGCGGTGGGCTTCATCCAGCTGAACTGCTCACGGCCGATGGAGTGCTCGGTGGAGGGAACGACGGGCAGATGCACGGACACGAAGTCGGCCTGCTCCCAGACCTCCTTGGCGGTGGCCTTCAGCTCGCACAGATCGCCGATCTTGTCCTGCGTGAGGTACGGATCGTAGCCGATGACGTTCATGCCGAAGCCGTACTTGCACTTCTGCATGGCGAGCTGGGAGATACGGCCGCAGCCGATCATACCGAGGGTCTTGCCGCCGAGCTCATAGGTGTGCTCCATGCCCATACGGACGAGGAAGTTGCCGCCGCGGAACTGACGGTCGACATAGGTAAAGCGCTTGGCGCACATGAGCATCAGCATGACGGCGTGCTCGGCGACGGCGTTGGCGTTGCCGGCAGGCGCGTAGACAACGGTGATGTCCTTGGCGTGGGCGTGGTCCATGTCGATGTTATCGAGGCCGGCGCCCTGCTTGCCGATGACCTTGAGGTTCTTGCAGGTGTCCATCATCTTGGCGGTGATGGGCTCGGTGCGGCACATGATGGCGTCGGGCTGGAACTCGGCGAGCTCCTTGACGTAGGTCTCCTCGTCGTTATGGCTGCACAGCTTCACTTCAAAGTCGTTGGACTCGAAGATGTGCGTGGCCACCTCGTTGAGCTCGATGGTGTAGTAAACTTTGAACTTTGCCATGATAAAGATCTCCTCTCAAATTTTTATTTATTGAATCGCTAAATGATTTCATACGGTTTCTTCATTATACCTTGCGCTTTGCACAAAAGCAAGCGATTTTCAGAAAGATTTGCAAGAACTCATTCAAATAATTGAACAGCATCTTTCATTTTGACGATTCGCCGTCATGATTTCTGTCCCCTTCCTGCAATTTTCATTGCAAAACGAAAAAGCGCACAAAAGCGCTTGACAAACTACTACATATGTAGTATATAGTTGTCAACGACAAATGTAGTAGATCATCTAAGGAGGTCAACCCATGGACGATAAAAAGAGACTGCCCGACGCGGAGCTTGCTGTGATGCAGGCCATCTGGGCCGTCGGCGGCGAGGTCAGCCGCAGCGATCTCGACGGCGCGCTCGCGAGCCACGGCTGGAGCGCCAACACCGTCAACACCTACCTCACGCGCCTGTGCGAAAAAGGATTCCTCACGAGCCGCCGCGAGGGGCGGAACAATTTGTACACGCCGCTCGTCTCAAAGGACAGATACCTCGAATTTGAGAGCCGCAGTGTTTTAAAGCGGCTCTACGGCGGGTCGCTCGGCAGCTTCGTCGCGGCGCTGAACGCCGAAAAGCCGCTCGAGCAGAGCGAGATCGACGAGCTGCGGCAGTTTTTGGACGATATGAGCCGTTAAACGGAAATATAAGGAGGACGCACCATGGAAACATTTCTGCTGAATCTGTTGAAAACTTCCCTGTTAGGTTCCCTCGCCATTCTGGCGATGCTGGTACTCAAACCCCTCTGGCGCGAGCGCTACCGCGCGAAGACGCGCTGCTGGCTGTGGCTGGCGCTGGCGGCATTTTTGCTGCTGCCCATCGATTTTTCGGTGAAAAACGCGCCGGTGCAGGCCGCGCCGCCCAAGGACTACACACTCTTTGTCGGCACGGATAAGACAGCCATCCAATCGACCGACAACCTGTTTGGCGACATGGCCGAAAAAAGCGGCCAGTCCCCCGCACAGGTGCGCGACACGATCATCCAGCGCCCCGTAACGAATCCCGAGCAGAAGACGACGCGCTACATCCCCGTGACGACGATCCTGTTCTACGGCTATCTTGCGGGCGCGGCGGCGTTCCTGTTGTATCAGGGTGTCTCCTACGCCCTCTTCCGCCGCACGGTGCGCCGCTGGAAGAGAGACGTCTCCCGCGCGGACTACGCCGCGATGCTCTCTGACACGGCGCGCGACTTAGGCGTGAGCGCGCCGGAGATGATCGTCTGCGAGGCCATCTCCACGCCCGCCGTCACAGGGCTTTTCCGCCCCACGCTCCTGCTGCCGCACGAGGGCTATGACTTAAACGAGCTTCGCTACATTCTGCGCCATGAGCTGTGCCATTTGAAGCGGCGCGACATGCTCTTAAAGCTCGTGCTGCTCGCGGCCAACGCGATGCACTGGTTCAACCCCGTGGTGTATCTGATGCTGCGTCAGGCGGACGAGGACATCGAGCTTGCCTGTGACAGCGCGGCGACCGACGGGCTCGAACTCCCCGAGCGCGCGGCTTACAGCCGGACACTGCTCGCCGCCGTGCAGTCCAGCGTGCGGGCGCTGCCCGCGACGACGTGCTTCGGCGGCACGGTCGAGCGCCTCAAGCGGCGCATCACGAACGTCCTCGGCGCGCAGAAAAAGCGCGGTCTCGGCGTTGTCGCCCTCGTGCTGGCACTGACGCTCACAGCGGGCTGCGCCGTCAGCTGGGGCGAGCGCGCGCAGAAAAATGACGACCCGTTTGCCGACAAGAGCTATACGGTCGACACGCTCTTATATGAAGCGCCCGGCTTTACGGATGGCTTTACGGATGGCGCATACCCCACCTTCCGCACCGCGACGAATCCCGCAGGGGAGAAATACGTCACGATGTTCAACGATCTGGGCTATGCCCTTATCTACGGCCCGATGGAGGAATACAAGCTGGAAAAGCAGTCCTTCTACGCACTCTTCGGCAACACCAGAGACGCTTCTCCGGTTGACGACCTTATGCAGCACAACAAATCCGCATGGACCGGCTACTGCGAAGAGGCAAAGGACTCTCAGCCGTATCAGGCCTATCTTCTTGAACAGGAAGACGGCACAATCTATCTCGGCCTTTCCGCCGACTATGCGGAAGACGGCAGTGAATGCTTCTGCATGGTCTACCGCCTAAACGAACAGATCAATCCGATCTACGCCTCGATGGACGACTATGCCGCCGCGTGCGTGGAAGACCTCAAAAAAGGCACGATGACCTACTCCGTGTCGGAAAACAACGACTATGCGTCCCGTTCGATTGAAGACACGGTCGCCGATGTGCGCGTGACGCGGCTGGAGCAGGGCGATTCGCTCGGCAACCTCTCCCCCGACGGCACGGTGCTGGAGCTGTGGTACTTCCAGTACGAGATGAAGCCCACGAACGAGGCGGGCGTGCAGATCGACGTCATCGGCGGGCAGGAGTTGACGGACGACGGATATCTCAATGAACACTGGACGCACTATCTCACCGTCCTGCACTACACCTACGGCGAGAAGACCGGCTATCAGATCATCGGCACCTCGATGAGCAACGACGGCCTGTGGTACAACGGCTGCGGCTACGGCGTGGACCTCAAGTATTACCTGCACGACTTCTATGTCGACTACGCGGGGCTTGATCTGCCGAAGATGTACATTCCCGATCTCGTCGACGGTCTGGTCGAGGACGGCTACGGCCACGGCAACACCGTCGAGGGCCGCCTGATCTCCGGTAATGGCAATTACAGTTTCTATGCCCCCATCTCCGGCTGGACGTACAAGCCCGATGCGGAATACGCGGAATACTGGTATTCGAGCTATAACACCGGCTCGTATTTCAGTGTCAAGAAGCTCGAGCGCGGCATCAACGACGCAAAGGCGGAATGGGAGAGCACCGGCGTGACCGGGGAAAAGGTCGACACCGGCTGCTGGCGCTACGTGACGCATGAGGGCATGAGCAACACGATCGTCACGCTCTTTGCCGGTCCCAACAACACCACCTACGAAGTCGAAATTCACTGGCTCTTCGACGGCAGCACGGAAGAGAATCAGTGGGGCTGGAACCGCGACCGCGCCGTCGAGGAGGAGGCCGTGATCTTGCAGGCGATGGTCAAGCACTTTACGATCAACGGAGGAATCTACTTCACGGACGGCTCTTCCGACTCCGAGTCTCCCGCTGATACCGCGTTCCTGACCGACCTCCAGCTTGCATCGAATGGCGGCGCGTCCTGGCTCAGTCTGAATACCGACGGCATGGCTGTCGGCGGCCATGATCCGAAGGACGCCGCCCCGACCGTTCTGCTCGATACGTGCGATTATAAAGAGTACGATCCGTCTGAGTCCTCGCCCTCGGGCAGCGCTGTTCCGCCCCGCGGCGGGAATCCCCTCGCCCTCTGCCTCAGCCTCAGTAATTCTGCGCGCTTTACCTTCTACGAGGGCTCGGATTTCATGCTCTACCAGCACGGCGATACGCGCTACTACAAGGTCAGCAGCTACGGCGACTATGCGACGATCTTCGACGCGATGCTCGCATGGTACAACAAGACACCGGACAAGGAAGCGACATTTGAAAGCGACCTTGTGCTCGCGTCGAATGCCGCCACGGTCGACATTCTCGCCTTCTGCCCCGCCGGCGGCGAGAGCGGGAGCCATGCTCCCCTTTTGACGGGCTATTCCGTCGCGCTCGACAGCTATGAATACAAACCCATCGACAAGCCGAAAAACCTCGACGGTCTGGACTCTGTCGAGCTCTGGCCGCACAACGCGCAGGCGACGTGCCTGATATTCTATAAGGGAACGAACACCGTCAAATATGTGTCGGGCAAAAGCGAACGCTATTACCGCGCGGTCGGCGATTTCAGCATCGTGGACAATGATGGCCGCACACTTTACGACTTGATGCGCGTGTGGTACGACACGGCGGAGTATTCCGACATGCTCACCTCCGACGTCCGCGCCCAGTCGAAGAGCTTTTCGTGGCAGGAGGCCGCGCAGAACTGGGCGAACGCCTATTACGGGACGCAGAAAGAGGTGACGAGCGGCAGCATCTATAAATTCACATGGCTCAATGTCACGGTAAACCCCGCCGAGGAGACCACGCAGGCCAAGCGCAAGGCGGGCGAGATCGACGACAACACCTACTGCTTTGCCGTAAGGGTGGAATTCACGGCGGAGAGCGCCAACGCGCTGCAAAGCGCCATGGCGGGCAACACCGTCAAATGCGAGAACCCCGCCGCGCCTAAGGACGCCTATGAGTTCTACCGCTGCTGCACCATCCAGCTCAAGGACGACGGCCGCTGGTACGGAACAGAACTCGGGACCGGCTGGTAATGCGCAATTCCTAAAAAGGAGGGGCTACCCCCTCCTTTTTTTGCGGTTTTTCAGCGGCGGGCGGGAAAAAGTACTGGAACATCTCAAAGATATGTGGTATGATAGGAATATTCCAAAACGTATTTCTCGGGAGGTTCCCACCATGGAACACAATCCGATTCTCAAAAATCCGCTGTCGCTCGACAGTGAAATTCCTCTCTATTCCCAACTCATGGGCATCATCAAGCGCAGCATCACCTCCGGCGCGCTCAAGGTCGGTGACCTGCTGCCGAGCGAGGCCGAGCTCTGCCGCTCGTATGATATCAGCCGCAACACCGTGCGTCAGGCCATCGGCGCGCTGGAAGAGGAGGGCTTCGTCGTGCGCAAGCGCGGCAAGGGCACGTTCGTCACTGACCCGAACACGCGCCGCAAGGGCGTGCAGTATTCGTTCACGACAGAAATTTCCCAGCTGGGCAAAACGCCGTCGTCCACGCTGGTCGACTTCGCGGTCATCACGCCTTCTCCAAAGATCGTGACGCTCATGGGCCTTGAGCAGGGCGTGAAAGTCTACCGCTTCACGCGCGTGCGAAACGTCGACGGCGAGCCGCTCATTTTAGAGACGTCGTACTACCCAGAGTACATCTACCCGAACCTGACGCGCGAGCTTTTGGAGACGCACAGCTTCTACAGTCTCCTCTACCACGTCGGCGTCATCCCGTTTTCCGCGTCGGACACGTATGAGGCCGTCGTGCTCGCGCCGCACGAGGCGCAGCTTCTGCACTGCGCGCCCGGCTCGGCGGCGTTTTTCCATCAGCGCCGCACCACGACCGAGAACGGGCATACCTATGAATATACCACAAGCTATATGCGCGCGGACCGCGTGAAGCTGGATGTGAGATTTCAGAAGGGATCGACGTCCTTCATGCGCACGGTTGATTAAAAAAGGCAGCCTTTCGGCTGCCTTTTTTTGCGCCCTCCCCGCGCAGCGGGGTTCTTAGCGCAGCGCAGCAGCGCTGCATCGTTGTTCCCCACACCGTGTGGGAGCGAGTCAAAGGGGCCATTCTCTTTCGCAAAAGAGAATGGCCCCTTTGGAACCCC
>ENA-OUQN01001489-OUQN01001489.1-human-gut-metagenome-genome-assembly--contig:-NODE-1489-length-13843-cov-4.606905_pt1 | contig 13843 bp, 9 predicted proteins | sample MGYA00237950_ERZ548832 | MGnify/ENA primary metagenome ERZ548832 (study PRJEB26490, sample SAMN05194703) | human gut metagenome | biome: terrestrial biome; feature: human-associated habitat; material... | reverse complement strand
CCCATCGAAACGACCCTGCAGCTGGCAGACATCGTGGCCAGCGCCATGCCCCCGGCGGAACGCCGCAAAAACAAGAACCCTTCCCGCCGCACCTTTCAGGCGCTGCGCATTGCAGTGAACCATGAACTGGATGCGCTGGAAGAAGGCTTGGACACCATTTTTGATCACCTTGCGCCGGGCGGCCGGCTGTGCGTGATCACCTTCCACTCGCTGGAGGACCGGCTGGTGAAGAACAAATTTCGCCGCTGGTCCACCGCGTGCACCTGCCCGCCGGAGTTTCCGGTGTGCGTATGCGGCGGCAAAGCCAAAGCAAAGCTGATCACCCGCAAACCCATTGAAGCAAACAGTCAGGAATTGGAAGAGAACCGGCGCAGCCGGTCCGCCCACCTGAGAGTTTTGGAAAAATGCTGAACGGCAGAAGCCGTTGTGTGAGGAGGAGAGCAAACCATGGGTCAGGCAGCATATGATTATAACGCGGTACGCCGCAGAAAAGCCCCGCAGACACAGCGCAAGGCAGATCTGCGGGTAGCAAAGGGCGGCAAGCGTCGGCTTTCGCCGCTGCAGGCAGCGGTGCACAACGCCATGCATCTGGTAGCAGCAGCACTGCTGGTGGGGTTTGCCATCAGCCTGCTGTGGAGCGAGTCCAAGCTGGTGGAGCTGAACGACCAGATTCAGGACGCAAAGGCTCAGCTGGTCAGTGAGCAGAGCCAGTATACTTACTATAACAGCACCCTGAACAGCAAGACCAACATTACCAGCGTGGAAGAGACGGCCGGCAGGCTGGGCCTGATGAAAATTGATCAGAGCCAGATCACCTACATCCGTTTGGGCGAGAGCGACACGCTGGAGCGCACCCAGTCCGCTGTGCGGCAGTGGACCGACTTTATCTACAACGGTGCCGTGAACATTCTTGGCACTGTAAAGTGAACCAAATACGGGAAAGCGTGCGGCAGCGCACGCTTTTTCGGTTTATACACCCTGTTTGCAGGGCAGTTCCAAATTTGACAAAAGCGCGGCAGAAGGCAGCAAATGCCCGCTGCCGCAGGAGCATACCATGTGGAAATTCTTCCGAAAATTCATCAAAAAAATAAAAGGCCCCTGGCCGGAAACCAGCACCGGTGCCCGCATGAACCCCAGAACCAGTCTGATCTGCGGCGGTCTGGCCCTTGTGGTCATGGGCCTTGCTGCGGCCCGTGTGACCTACAGCCTGTATGATATCCAGATCAAAAACGGTGACACCTACCGCCAGCTGGCCGCAAAGCAGCAGCTGCTGGATACCACCATCAAGGCCACCCGCGGCGAGATCTACGATACCTCCGGCATCACGCTGGCCTCCACCAGCGTGGTGTGGACCATCTGGGCCGACCCGGACAACAGCAAAATCTTATATACCACCACCGGCAAGGATGAGGAGACGGTGCGCACGCTGGACACGGCCATGTGCGCCGAGGTCAGCCGGGAACTGACCCTGCGCCTGCTTTCCGGCGACGGTGAAAGTCTGGACGCGGTGGACACTTCCTCGGAAGCGTACCAGACCCAGTACCAGAAGGTTTACGATGCATTTTCCAAGACGGACACCAAGTATCAGGTGCTGGCCACCAAGGTGAACAACGCTGTCAAGCTGTCCATCGAATCCTACGTTTCCCAGTTCAACAAGGCACACAAGCGTGCCACTGAGACCTCCCGCAAGGGCAACATCTCGGTCGGCAGCGAGAAGAGCTTCCAGCGCAATTACCCCTACGGAGCGTTTGCAGCGGCAGTGCTGGGCTTTACCGACGCGGACGGCATTGGTACTTACGGTCTGGAAAAATCCTATCAGTCCACGCTGGCCGGTGTGGATGGCCGCACCATTACCCAGCGCAATGCCTACGGCAACGCCATTGCGGACGAGAATGCCACCACCTTTGCAGCCAAGGATGGCTCCAATCTGGTGCTTTCGCTGGATGTGAATGTGCAGGAGATCGTGGAACGGTATCTGAACGAAGCCATTGCAGCCAACACGGTGGAGAACCGCGGCTGCGCCATCGTGATGAACGTCAAGACCGGTGCCATCCTTGCCATGGCTTCCAAGCCGGATTTTGACCCCAACGACCCGCTGGACTACAGCGCAAATCTGGATTACCTCAACGAGCTGGTGCGCGCTGAGCCGGAGCTGTACGGCATCTACAAAAAGGATGAGAACGGCAACGAGCTGAAGGACGCAAACGGCAACCGCATTCTGGACGAGGAGGGCGATTACTCCGGCTACTTCCGCGATATCCAGTGGAAAAACAAGGCCATCACCGAGTTGTACTACCCCGGCAGTGTGTTCAAGGTGATCACCTCGGCCATGGGCGTGGACTCCGGCCTTGCAAACATCAACACCACCTTTACCTGCGCCGGTGCTTACGGCGTGGCAAAGGAGACCTACCACTGCGCAGGCCACAAAGCCCACGGCACCATCACACTGGCCGAAGCTCTGCGCCAGAGCTGCAATATCTACTATATCCAGCTGGGCCAGCGCGTTGGCTCCCAGACCTTCTATAACTACTTCGATGCCTTTGGCTTTACCAGCCGCACTGGCGTGGACCTGCCCAGTGAGACGGGCTTCATGCAGTATTATAAGGCCAACCAGCTGGGCGAAGTGCAGCTGGCCTCCTCGGCCTTTGGTCAGGCAATGGCCATCACCCCGCTGCAGATGTGCATCGCTGTGGCCGCAGCCGTCAACGGCGGCTATCTGGTCACGCCCCATGTGGTGGATAAGATCACCGATGCAAATGGCAACGTGATCGAGGAGATCGGTGCCAATGTGCGCCGTCAGGTCATCAGCGAGAGCACCAGCAATGTGATCCGCCAGATCATGGAATATGAGGTGGGCGCCGGTACCGGCGGCGGCAAGTATGCCTATGTGTCCGGCTACCGTATCGGCGGCAAGTCCGGCACTTCCGAACAGTTGAACATGGACCGCCGTGCCGACGGTGACTACAAGAAGGTGGCATCCTTTGCCGCTGTCCTGCCCGCCGACGACCCGGAGATCATCGTCTATGTGATGCTGGATGACCCCAACAACGCCAGAACGGACTACTCCTCCCTGCTGGCAGCGCCCGTTGTGGGCAACATCATCAGCGAGATCGCACCCTACCTTGGCATTGCCGCCGACGGCGAGGATCGCAGCCAGACTGTGGTCACTGTGCCGAATCTGGTGGGCACCGAGTGGAGCAGTGCGCAGGTGCAGCTGAACATCAAGGGCCTCAGGCATCAGCTGGCCGAAAGCACCACCAGTCAGGCGGCAGCAGCTGTCACCTACCAGTATCCGCACGCGGGTGCAAAGGTGGCCTACGGCACCACTGTGTACCTGTATACCGATACCTATGAGGGCAGACATACCGATGTGCCGGATGTGACCGGCAAGAGCGCGGACTTTGCCCGCCAGATGCTGTCTGCCGCCGGATTGAACTGTGTGGTGGAGGGCAATGCGAACGGCACCGTGCAGGCCCAGAGTGCAGACCCCGGTTCCAGTGTGCAGCGCGGCACCGTCGTGACCATTACCTGTGGGTAACAAGAACCCTCTCAGGCGCTTGCGCGCCAGCTCTCCCGAAGGGCGAGCTTTATGAGTGGGTACGGTAAAGTGAATCTTCTGAAGAACTGCACTTTATCGTAAGATGCAAAAGAGCTCCCCTTTCGGGGGAGCTGGCAATGCCGCAGGCATTGACTGAGAGGGTTTTACAAGATAAAAGAGAGGGGACATGAACAATGGAAAAAATTTCTGCAAGCAAGCTTCTGGCAGGGCTGGTGCCCGCAGACTTCATCCGGGAAGAGGTGCAGGTGGAACTGGTGACCACCGACAGCCGCGAGGTGCGGCCCGGCTGCATTTTTGTAGCGTTCCCGGGTGAAAAATTTGACGGCCACGATTTTGCGGCCAAAGCACTGGAGAACGGTGCTGTTTATGTGGTGGTGAACCACCCGGTGGAGGGCGTGCCTGCGGAAAAGGCCATCCTCTGCCCGGACAGCTACCACGCCATGATGGTGATGGGCGCGAACTACCGCAGCCAGTATCACCCCAAGATGGTGGGTGTGACCGGCAGCGTGGGCAAGACCACCACCAAGCAGATGACCTACGCCGCCCTTGCAGGCTTTGGCGAGACCATCAAGACCGAGGGCAACCAGAACAATGAACTGGGCATGCCCCGCACCCTGATGCGGCTGGAAAGCAACACTGAGTATGCCGTGATCGAGATGGGCATGAGCCATGCGGGCGAGATCGACCGTCTGGCCCGGGCCGCACGCCCGGATGTGGGCATCATTACCTGCATCGGTGTGTCCCACATCGGCAATCTGGGGAGTCAGGAGAACATCTGCAAGGCAAAGCTGGAGATCTGCAACGGCCTGCCGGAGGGTGCACCGCTGGTGCTGAACTATGATGATAAGTTCCTGCGCGCCGCAAAGCTGCCCGCCCACGTGAAGCCGGTATGGTTCAGTCTGGCAGATGAGAACGCTGATGTGTGTGCACTGTCCATCCGGCAGGAAGAGGACGGCATGAGCTTTGTGCTGGAAGATCAGGAAGAGGGCACCTTTGTGGTCAAGATCCCGGCCATGGGCAAGCACAATGTGGCAAACGCTCTGGCTGCCTACTGCGCCGCCACCCGCTTGGGCTGCGACCCGCGCGGTGTCATCAAGGGGCTTTCCAATTTTGAGCAGACCGGCCGCCGCCAAAAGGTGGTGCACAGCAAGGGCGTTACCGTCATTGAGGATTGCTACAATGCAAACCCCGACAGCATGAAGGCCGCGCTTGCCATGTTCAAGGAATTCCCCTGCAAGCGCCGCTTTGCCCTGCTGGGCGATATGCTGGAGCTGGGCGAGCTGTCCCGCGAAGCCCACGAGGAGCTGGGCCGTCTGGCTGCGGAGAGTGATCTGTACTGCCTTGTGACCTACGGCGAAAACGCAAAGCGCACGGCTGTGGTGGCTGCGGCCAAGGGGGTCAAGACCCTCCATGCCAACAACTACCGCGAGGCAGCGGATGCTCTGCTGAACCGGATAGAGCCGGGCGATGCCCTGCTGGTGAAGGCAAGCCGCGGCATGGCGCTGGAAAAAGTGCTGGAAATTTTCTACGCAGAGCAGAAAGATGCCGAAGAATAACCCTTTGGCATGAATTTGGAGATTGAAAAATGATTCGTTTCGCCTTGGTCGTCGCGTCGGTGCTGGGTTTTGTGCTGACTGCGGCGCTCGGCAATATGATGGTGCCGCTGCTGCGGGAGCTGCAGCGTGCGGCACGCGGTACACAGCCGGACAGCGATGCCCCGGACAGCCCGGTGCCTACCATGGGCGGGCTGTGCCTGATGGTGGGCACCCTTGCCGCTGTGGGCGTGGGCTGGCTGGCCGCATGTGCTGCACAGCCTTCCCTGCTTGGCAGCGACCGGCAGATGACCTCCCGCCTGCTCATTGCACTGCTGGGGTCGCTGGCCTTTGGCGCAGTGGGGCTGGCCGATGATCTGGCCCGCATCCGCAGCCGCTACCCGAACGGTTTTGGCCTTGGCCTGCGCCGTACGCAGCGCCTTGCACTGGAATGCATCGCTGCAGCGCTGGTGCTGGGCCTGCTGGCACTGAACGGGTGCCTGCCCACAGGGCTGATCCTGCCGGGAGCAGGCTATGTGGAATGTGCGCTGGCACCGCTGCTGTGGGCTGTGCTGCTGGTGGCGATGGCCGAGGCGGCCCGCGTGGCCGACGGTGCCGACGGCACGGTGTGCGGCGCGGCCTTTGTAGCTATGCTGGGCCTGATGATGCTGGAAACGCAGCTGGGCTGGTTCCCGCTGGCAGTATTCCCGGCGGCACTGGCCGGTGCACTGATGGCCTTTCTGCTGTGGGATTTTCCACCGGCAAAGCTGCACCCCGGCCGGTGCGGCTGCTTGTATGCAGCGGGAGCCATTGGCTGCATTCCGCTGTGCATTGGCTACGCAGAGCTGAGCATCCCGCTGGCACTGCCCTTCTGGGTGGAGGGCGGCATGGTGTTGCTGCAGGTCCTGTTCTGCCGCTGGAAGGGCAGGCCGCTGTTTGCGGCGGCACCGCTGCACCGCTGGCTGGAAAAGCGCGGCATGAGTGAAGTGAATATTTTTTACAGCCTGTGCGCACTGAGCGTGTGCGGGCTGGCGCTGGCCGTGTGTCTGGCACGCTGGGCCTGAGCGCCTGATTCTGAAAATAAGGGGGCGTGGCAATGGCAGCCACCCGCAGACAACATAAAAACCAAAAAGAAAGTGCATGGGTGCCGCCGCTGCAGCGGGACCCGGGACCGTGGAACCGGCTGCTGCTCAACTGGCTGGCAACGCTGGCCATTATCATGGTGTTCGGCCTTGTAATGCTGTACAGCGCAAGCTACACCACCGGCTACCTGCGCATGGGCGACAGCCTGCACTACATCAAGCAGCAGGCTATCTGCATGGCCATTGGCATTGGCTGTATGGTAGTCATGAGCTATGTGGATCACCGCTTCCTGCGCTGGGCGAGCAAGCCGCTGTACTGGGTGGTGCTGGCCATGCTGGCCGTCACGCTGACCTTTGCACCGCTGAACGGCTGCCGCCGCTGGATCCGTCTGGGCGGCCTGACTCTGCAAACCTCTGAGGTGGCAAAGTTTGAGATGATCCTGCTCTCGTCCCATCTGGCGGCAAGTGCGCCGCAGATCGGCCGGTTCAGCCCGTCGCTGAGAGAAAAAATCAAGCCAAAGGATTGGTTGTTCATCCGCATCGTAAGGCAGCTGATCGTGCCGGTGCTGCCGCTGGTGCCGGTGGTGCTGCTGCTGTTTTTAGAGCCGCACATGTCCGGCATCCTGCTGACCACCGCCATCGTGGGCACCATCCTCATGCTGACCGGCTGCGGCGGTGTATTGACATGGTGCGGGGCCGCAGCGGCGGCTCTGCTGCTGAAACCGGCCCTGACGCTGGTGGAATCCATTGGCTATCTGCAGGACCGCCTGAACACATGGTCCGATGATCTGGAAGCGCTGAACGACCAGACCAAGCAGAGCTTGTACGCCATCGGCTCCGGCGGACTGAAGGGCCTTGGCCTTGGCAACAGCGTGGAAAAGCAGCTCTGGCTGCCGGAAAGCACCAACGACTTCATCTTCAGTGTGGTGTGCGAAGAGTTGGGCTTCATCGGTGCGGTGCTCATCATCGTGCTGTTCATACTGCTCATAGCGCAGGGCCTGATGATCGCCTATAAGGCCGAGAACCAGTTCTGCACCATGGTGGGGATTGGCATTATGGCGCAGATCGCCTGGCAGGTGTTCTGCAACATCGCCGTGGTCACCAACACCATCCCGAATACCGGCATCAGCCTGCCGTTTTTCTCGTCCGGCGGCACCAGTCTGATCTTGCTGCTGGCAGAAATGGGCGTGATGGTGAACATTGGGCGCAACGGAGAGCGGGCGGCGCAGCAGAGGGCGGCGGCCCACGCACAGCGGCAGGCTGCAAAGGCTCAGCGTGATGCGGAGCTGAAGGACCGTACCATCAATCTGGACGATGCCCGCCGTGCGCGCAATGAACTGTAACGACTGTTTTGAGGGCGCAGGCCAGTGGGGAGCTCCCCACTGGCCTGCCCAGATGCACTAATAATAGAGGAGGAATCGTCATGCGAGTTCTGATCGCTGCCGGCGGCACTGCCGGCCATATCAACCCGGCACTTGCCATTGCAGGTGCTATCAAAAAGGCAGACCCTTCTGCCGAGATCCACTTTGCCGGCCGCAAGGAGGGCATGGAGTACCGTCTGGTAGGACAGGCGGGCTATCCCTTCCACCATATCGAGATCACCGGCTTCCAGCGCAGGCTGTCGCTGCACAACATCAAGCGCAACATCGTTACGCTGTGGAATCTGGCCCTCTCTGGCCCCAAGGCAAAGGCCATTATGAAGGAGGTCAAACCCGATCTTGTGATCGGCTGCGGCGGCTATGTGTCCGGCCCGGTGGTGCGCTGTGCCGCCAAAATGGGCATCCACACCGCCATTCATGAGCAGAACGCCTTCCCCGGCGTGACCAACAAGCTGCTGGCACCGGATGTGGATCTCGTGTTTGCCGCCGTGCCTGCTGCTGTGGAAAAGCTGGGCGCACCTGATAAGACCATCGTGGTGGGCAATCCGGTGCGCCCGGAGGTGTTCACCAAGGCAAAGGACCGCGATGCCATCCGCGCTGAGCTGGGCGCGGGCGACCGCACGGTGATCCTTTCCTTCGGCGGCAGCCTTGGCGCACGCCGCGTCAACGAGGTGGTGGCCGACCTGTGTGCATGGGAACAGCACGAGAAGAAGCCGGTGCTGCATCTCCACGCTACCGGCCAGTACGGTGTGCAGCTGTTCAAGGATCTGGAAAAGGAAAAGAACTTCGCGGAAGGCGACGGCCTTGTGGTGAAGGAATACATCAACAATATGCCGGAACTGCTGGCTGCGGCAGACCTTGTCATCAGCCGCGCCGGTGCGCTGACGCTGGCCGAGCTGGAAGCTGTTGGCCGTGCAGCCGTGCTCATCCCCAGCCCCAATGTGGCTGAAAACCACCAGTACTTCAATGCCATGGAACTGCAGAAGGCCGATGCCGCTGTGGTGATCGAGGAAAAAGACCTGACCGGCGAAAAGCTGGTGAGCACGGTGTCCGACATGCTGGCACAGCCCGGCAAGCTGGCTGAGATGGGCAAAAATGCCCGCAGCCTGTCGGTGGATGACAGCCTTGACCGTATTGCAGACGCTCTGATGAAACTGGTGCAGAAGTAAAACAAAACCTAAACCGGAAAGGAGGTGTGCGCCATGCAGCAATACCGCAATAACAGAAACAACGGCAATATCTACGACCTGCGGAAAGACCTGCAGCATACTCCGCCGCCTTCACAACAAAAAGGATCTTCCGGCAGTGCGGACGGGCGCTATGGCTTCAACGGGGAACCGCTGAGCTTTGCGCCGGACCGCACCGCCAATGGTACGGTGCGCCGCACCCGTACCGATAACAGCATCGAGTTCCCTTCGCAGCCGCGCCGCACCGAACAGAGCGGCACCCGGCGCACCAGCGGCCAGAACCGGAACCGTACCGCGCAGCGAAGCCGCACGGCCCAGCCGGAACAGCGTGCATCCGGCACGGCCCGCAAGCCGCAGCAGCGCCGTTCACAGGGGCAGAAGCCGCGCAAGACAGCGGCTCAGGCAGCGCAGCAGCGCTACAAAAACCAGCGCCTGCGCCCGGCGCAGCAACAGCAGGTCCGGGACCCGGTACAGCGGGAAAAACGCAAGAAGCGCCGCCTGACCCGCGCTGCACTGAAGCGGCGGCGGATGCTGCGGCGGCTGATGGCCTTTGTGACCCTGCTGGCCGTGATCGCCGCCGGTGTTTACCTGACCATGACCATGCTGTTTAAGATCGGCACCATTCAGGTGCAGACGCCGGACGGCACCGTGGTGCAGGAGGTGGGCGGCTATTCCAGCAGCCAGATCCTGCAGGCACTGGGTGTGCAGACCGAAGAGAACATTTTCAGCTTTGACCCTGCCGCCAAGGAAGCGGAACTGGAAAAGCAGTTCCCGCTGCTGGAATCCATCAGGGTGGTTCGGGATTACCCCAACACGGTGGTGGTGCAGGTGACCGAGGCGGTGCCTACCTATGCCATGCAGACGAAGAGCGGCTGGCTGACCCTCTCGGATCAGTTCAAGATCCTAGCCTGCGAGTCTGCCCAGCCGGAAGAACTCAAGACCCTATACGGCGGCGAGCCGGTGTCGGTGACACCCGGCGACCAGCTGACCTTTGCAGCGCAGGCAGACCCGGCGGCATCGGATGCATCCGGTTCGGCAGCAGCTTCGGCAGCGGTGCAGACGGACGACCGTCTGGATGCGCTGAATGAGCTGCAGGCAAAGCTGGAAGAGTATGGGATGCTGGACGATGTGACCCGCATGGAATTTGCGGACACCGACCAGATGGCATTTTTGTATCAGGATCGTGTCAGTGTGCTTCTGGGTACACGGAACGATCTGGATTATAAGCTGGACCGCGCACGCTATGTGCTGACCAACGCCGACGGCAAGGGTTGTGCCCCTACCGACACCGGCAGACTGGATTTCAGCCATGTCAGCGCGGGCAGCACCCGTAAAATTTACTTTGCACAGGGCCAGCCGACCCTGCCCTCCGGTTATGTTGTGCCGGAAAAGACCGTGCCGGAAGAGCCTGACACCTCTGCTGCCGAGAATACTGCGGCAGACGGTGCAGAGGATGCCGCTGCGGCCCAGCCTGCGGACGATACGGCGGCAGCTGCGGAAGAAACACCGCTGACCGACCCCGCCCGCATGACCGCAAATAACGAAGAAAACCCCATGTGACAAAATGTTTTGAGGAGCGTGTGCAGTATGAAACTGGAACAGTTACTGGAAGGCGTGCCCTTTACCCTTGCGCAGGGCAGTCTGGACACCGAGATCTCGGATATCATCTACGACAGCCGCAAGGCGGCACCGGGCCTTTTGTTCGTGTGCATCGTGGGCACCCAGCGTGACAGCCATGAGTTTGCCGCCGACTGCGCGGCAAAGGGTGTCAGCGCACTGGTCATCCAGCACGACATCGACCTTTCCGCCCTGCCGGGCGTGACCGTAGTCAAGGTGGAAAGCAGCCGCTATGCCATGGCTCTGATGAGCGCGAACCTTTTCGGCAACCCGTCCCGCAAGATGACCATGATCGGTGTGACCGGCACCAAGGGCAAGACCACTACCACCCACATGATCAAGAGTGTGCTGGAAGCTGCAGGCCGCAAGGTGGGCATGATCGGCACCAACGGCATTTATTATATGGGCCGCCACAAGGAAACTGCCAACACCACTCCGGAAAGCTACGAACTGCAAAAGACCTTTCGGGAGTTTCTGGATGCAGGCTGTGACACGGCCCTGATGGAGGTGTCCAGCCAGGGCCTGATGATGGACCGCGTGGCCGGTGTGCACTACAATGTGGGCGTGTTCACCAACCTTTCGCCGGATCACATCGGCCCCGGTGAGCACAAGACCTTTGAGGAGTACCGCAGCTGGAAGGGCCAGCTGTTCAAGCGCTGCGACGTGGGCGTGGTGAACATTGACGATGAGAACACCGAAGCCCTGCTGGAAGGCCATACCTGCAAATTGATCACCTATGGCCGCGCTGAGCAGGCGGACTACCGCGAGACCGGCTTTGAACTGCTGCGCACCCACGATTTTCTGGGCGTGAAGTTCCATGTGACCGGCAAGGACGAGATGGATGTGAAGGTGAACATGCCCGGCGAGTTCAGCGTGTACAACGCGCTGGCAGCTCTGGCGGTGGGCAAGGTGCTGGGCCTGCCGGATCAGGCAATCCACGACGGCCTTGGCAAGTGCGTGGTCAAGGGCCGGGTGGAGCTGGTGCCCATCAGCAAAAAGTTCACCATCCTGCTGGACTACGCCCACAACGAGGTGTCCACCGAAAGCCTGCTCACCACTCTGCGGGCCTACAAGCCCCACCGTCTGGTGGTGGTGTTCGGCTGCGGCGGCAACCGCTCCAAGCTGCGCCGCTACGGCATGGGCGAAATTTGTGCCAAGATGGCTGATTTCTCCATCCTCACGGAGGACAACAACCGCTTTGAGAAGGTTGAAGACATCATCGCCGACATCCGCGTGGGCATGAACAAGGGCAACCCGGACGCAAAGTTCGTGGAGATCCCCGACCGTCTGGATGCACTGCACTACGCAGTGGATCACGCGCAGGAGGGCGACCTGATCGCCGTCATTGGCAAGGGCCACGAGACCTACCGTGACCGCGAGGGTGTCAAGACCCCGTTCCTGGAGCGGGAGCTGCTGGAAGAGTATGCACAGCAGATCGGGCTGGAATAACAGATAAAAAATAACGCCGTGTCGAATGTTCAGACACGGCGTTATTTTTTGCGGTAATTATGCTTTCAGCTGCGGAGCCTTGTTCTCCGGCAGGAGATTGGTCATGCTCTTCAGGCTGATGCCGATGGTGGAGAGATTATGCAGCATGGCAGAGGAGGCCGGCTGCAGGATGCCCAGAGCACCCAGCGCGATGAGGGCCGAGTTGAAGGTGAGCACGAAGCGGTAGTTTGCGTGCACGCGCTTTTGCAGAGAGTTGGCGATGGCCTTGAGGGCCACCAGCTCCTCCAGACTGTCGGCTTTGATGGTCACATCGGCGATCTCGCGGGCGATGGCAGCGCCGGAGTTGATGGCAATGCCAATGTCGGCAGCGGACAGGGCGGGGGAGTCGTTGATGCCGTCGCCCAGCATGATGACGGTGTGCCCGGCGGCCTTCTCCTGCTCGACAAAGTTGGCCTTGTCCTCGGGCAGGACCTCGGCGTAGTAGTGATCCACGCCGACCTGCTTCGCAATGACCGACGCGGTGCGGTCATTGTCGCCGGTCATCATGACAGCCTTGCGGATGCCCAGGCCGCGCAGCTGTTTCAAAACCTCGGAGGCTTCCTCGCGCAGCGGGTCGGCGATGCAGATGACACCGGCCAGCACACCGCCGATGGCCAGATACAGGTGGGAATATTCCGGCGGCAGCGCGTCGAATTTGCCGCACTCGTTCGTCGGAATATAGCAGCCCTCGTCCTCAAAGACAAAGTGCTGGCTGCCGATAACGGCCTTCTCGCCGCCGATCTGGCTGGCAATGCCGTGGGCGACGACGTACTGCACCTCGCTGTGCATCTCGTCGTGGCGGATGCCCTTTGCGGAAGCGGCCTGCACGACGGCGTTCGCCATCGAGTGGGGGTAGTGCTCCTCCAGACAGGCCGCGATCTGTAAAACCTCGTCCTCGGTGCGGGTGCCGAACGGCACGACCTGCACAACGGTGGGAGTCGCGTGGGTCAGCGTGCCGGTCTTGTCAAAGACGATGGTATCGGCGTTGGCCAGAGCCTCCAGATACTTGCCGCCCTTGACCGTGATATGGTAGCTGCCGCACTCACGCATGGCGGACAGCACGGCCAGCGGCATCGACAGCTTGAGTGCACAGGAAAAATCGACCATCAGGATCGAGATCGCACGGGTCGCGTTGCGGGTCAGCGCGTAGGTCACGGCGGTGCCCAGCAGGCTGTACGGGACCAGCTTGTCGGCCAGCGCGGCGGCGCGGGTCTCGCTGGCGGATTTCAGCTTCTCGGAGTTCTCGATCATCTTGACGATCTGGTCGTAGCGTCCGTTGCCGGCCTGCTGCTCAACGGTCACGGTGATCTGGCCCTCCTCGACGACGGTGCCCGCGTAGACGACGGCCCCCTCGCTCTTGCGGACGGGCTCGGCCTCGCCGGTCAGGGAGGCCTGGTTGACGCTGGCCTCGCCGTCCAGCACCCTGCCGTCCAGCGGGATGACGCTGCCGGTGTGTACGACGATGGCGTCGCCCGCGCACACCTGCGAGATCGGCACAAGGACCTCGCCCTCGGCGGTCTGCTGCCAGACGCGGTCCACGTTCAGCGACATGCAGCGGGCCAGGTCGCCCAGCGATTTCTTGCGGGTCCATTCCTCCAGCAGCTCGCCCAGGCGCAGCAGGAACATGACGGAGCCTGCCGTGCCGAAATCGCCGCGCAGCATCGACACGCCGATGGACAGCGCGTCGAGGACCTCGACCTCGAGCTTGCGGCGGAAAACGCACCGCAGACCGCGGAAAATATAGGGCACGCTGCGCACCAGTGTGTATGCGCAGATCCAGTGGGCCATTGGGGCGCTGGGGCTGGCAAAGCAGTTCCGCTGCACCGTCAGCCCCATGGAGTGTACTTATCTGCCCACAGGGCAGAAGATCCTCTTTTTTGGCACCGACGACCCCGGCAAGCTGAAAAGCATCAAGGTGCCATTTGGAGCCATCGGCCTGGCCTGGTTCGAGGAGCTGGACCAGTTCGACGGCCCCGAGGAGGTGCGCAACATCGAGCAG
>ENA-OUQN01001484-OUQN01001484.1-human-gut-metagenome-genome-assembly--contig:-NODE-1484-length-13873-cov-4.355551_pt1 | contig 13873 bp, 8 predicted proteins | sample MGYA00237950_ERZ548832 | MGnify/ENA primary metagenome ERZ548832 (study PRJEB26490, sample SAMN05194703) | human gut metagenome | biome: terrestrial biome; feature: human-associated habitat; material... | reverse complement strand
ATAATCATATATCGTAAAGTTCTCTTCCGCAAGAGGATGTTTGGGCAAGATTTTAAAATCATGCTCCTGTGCAAACTTTCGACTAATACAAATATATAGCAACGTATCATTGACATGGCTATGCTTCACTGCAGCATCAAAAGCTGAATAAGGATGAAAATGAAACGGAACGAAACTATCCAACTCTAAGTTCCTTCGTCTTAAGATAATTTCCGGGTCTGCAATATCTACAAAGTTCATTCGACTCCTAGGCTGCAATCCCCCATTTAAGATAGATTGTAAATTCTTTAACTCCGTCAGATGATATAATAACTTGCCATCCTTTGCTCTATTTAATCCCATATAAAAACTCCCCCCTCCCCTATTAAGCGATGTATCGTCATTATATCATATGTAGCATTTAACTTCAACGACTTTATAAATTAGTCATATCATTTGTTATGACTTTTTGTCGTATTTATTTTTACATTTTAGATGCGAATCTACAAAACATACTTTTCTATCTCTTTACAAAGACATTTATTACACGTAAAGTATAATATAGAATACTGCTTTACGGAATTTCTTTTGTGTTGCTAGAGACAATTTGCAAATAATTTTAGAAAGGACAAACCTAATATGCATCATACAATCTTCCCCTTAAAATACACCATAGACACACCGGAAAACCGCCAATTTCTGTCCGAGATCCGCGACACGTTATTTTCCTTTGGCAGACAGTTTCCCTCACCGGGCGGTGGTTCCTATTACCTCGGCGATGATGGCACGCCACTGAAAGACCGTCCGCGTGAAACTTGGATCACGAGCCGCATGGCACATGTCTACAGCATCGCTTCTTTATTAGAACCTGCATCGGATTATGGTTTGCTTGCCGATGCCGCTTTGCAGGGATTGTGTGGAGAACTGCATGATCGCTCCAACGGTGGCTGGTATGCCGGATTACAAGCGGATGGCACTCCTTTGCCAACCAAACAATGCTATGCGCATGCTTTTGTCATCTTGGCAGCCTGTTCCGGCGTTTTAGCGAAAAGACCTGCAGCGCAGTCATTGCTAGAGGAGGCTTTAGCAACTTACGATAAATATTTTTGGAATGAAACAGAGGGACTTTCCTGCGATACTTGGAATACAGAATTTACGATATTAGATGATTACCGTGGGCTTAATGCAAATATGCATACGGTGGAAGCGTTTTTAGCAGTTGCGGATGCAACAGGCAATGAAACCTACCGCTGGCGGGCAGGACGCATTATTGATCATGTTCTTACATGGGCTAACCATAATGACTGGCGTATCCCGGAACATTTTCGAAAAGACTGGACACCGGATCTGGACTGTAACAAGGATCATCCGGACGATCCGTTCAAACCCTATGGTGCAACACCGGGTCATGGTATCGAATGGGCAAGATTGATCACGCAATGGGCATATTCGATGAAAGACACAACGGAAGATACTACTCCGATTGAAAAATATGTGACTGCTGCCGAATCTCTCTATCAGAGGGCGATCAAAGATGCATGGAACGCAGACGGTGCACCGGGTATCGTCTATACTACAGACTGGCTGGGAAACCCTGTCGTTCATGACCGCATGCACTGGACTCTTGCAGAAGCAATCAATACTTCTGCCGTACTTTGGCATGTCACTTACAAACAACAGTATGCCGATGACTATGCAATGTTTCTCCGTTATTTGGATGAACAGGTATTGGATCATATCCACGGCTCTTGGTATCACCAGCTCGATGCTGCCGGAAATGTTCTGACAACCGTGTGGCCGGGCAAATCAGATCTGTACCATGCCGTGCAGGCAACGCTGATCCCGTACTATCCTGTAGACACCTCGATTGCAGCAGCAGTAGCTCATCCTATGATATAATGAGCCTAGAAAAACAAGCGGCTGCGAAGCAGACATTTGTTTTTCTAGGCTCATTAACGAGCAAATAAGATTGTGAAACAAGCGAATAAGCTCTGAAAGAGCGGATTTGCGAGTTTGATAAAAAGACTAATTGATATGTGATATAATGATCGGATTTGATGATCACCACATGTTTGTCCCCAGCGGGCAATGTGCATCTGACCGAAAGGCTCTCGCTTCCACATAAGTACCACATTTTCGGCAAGTACCTTTATTAAGCCATTTACACGCCTTGCATACCGCAAGGCGTGTTTCATATTGCGACGGATCAGCCTGTTCCATTTTGGGGACACTCCTTTGAAAGTCCAACACCTGCTGTAGTGCCGTCTGCTCATCCATTTCCCGTAGCAGACAGCGTACACAGGGGATCCGCATATTTGATCCAGACATATTAAATCTACATTCCCTTCTCAGACAATCGGACAATGAATCCGACATACACTGCACGGTAACAAAGTAACTGTCTGCTCGCTGCCGTTCCAATGTTCTGTACGATACTGCACCTTCACCTGATCCGGCTGTTCAAAAGTATTGTGCGCATGCACCTCATCCTGAAGCACAGCAATCTCTGCTTGTCCGTTAAATTGGCTCTTATCTTCCAAACGGCAGATTACCTGTATTTCTTCCTTCAGCGAAGTATTCGCAAGCGTAATCGTCATATTTCCATCATCACTCACAGACACCGACTCCGAAAGTGATGGTATCACTTTTCCATCATAATCTACCGGCAGCGTATCAACCGCACTTTGCACAAGACTGGCACCCTGATGTTCTTTATACATAGCAAACACATCATAAGTTGGCGTCTTAACAATCTGATCCCCCTCTGTCAACACCAGCGCCTGCAATACGTTGACAACCTGTGCGATATTTGCCATTGAGATCCTATCACTATGTTTGTTAAAGATATTTAAATTCAAAGCGGCTACGATCGCATCACGCATCGTATTTTGCTGGTACAAAAATGCCGGATTCGTTCCCGGCTCCACTTCATACCAAGTTCCCCACTCATCTACAATAAGATCAATATTATGCTCTGGATCAAGCTCATTCATAATCTTCAAATGACCCTCAATGACATCCTCGATCCCTAACGTGTTCGCGATCGTTGCGTAATATTGCTGCTCAGTAAAATCCGTAGCACTTCCTTTGTGTTCCCAGTCGCCCGGCACGGTATAATAATGCAGACTAATCCCTTTGGCGTGCTGATGGTTAATACGACTCATCAGCTCTCTCGTCCATGCATAATCATCCCCATTTGGTCCACAAGCTATTTTATATAATTGATTGCCGGAATATTCTTTACAAAACTGCTGATACCGCTTATATTCATTGGCATAAAAGTCCGCGTCCATGCTGCCACCGCAGCCCCAATTTTCATTGCCGATACCCAAGTATTTTACTTTCCAAGGCTCTGCATGACCGTTCGCTGCACGTAACTCTGCAAAAGTTGATCCTGACTCTGCCGTCATATATTCCAACCATTCTGCTGCCTCCTGCACCGTACCACTTCCCAGATTAACAGCAATGTATGGTTCACAGCCGATCTGTTCGCAAAGATCCATAAATTCGTGCGTACCAAAGCTATTGTCCTCTACTGTACCGCCCCAGCTTGTATTGACCATCTTCCGTCTGGACTCCTTCGGGCCAATGCCATCTTTCCAATGATATTCATCCGCATAGCATCCACCCGGCCAGCGCAGTACAGGAATCTTAATCTCACGCAGAGCCTCCACAACATCATTGCGCATGCCGTTGGTATTCGGAATATCCGAGTCCTCTCCAACATAAACGCCGTCATAAATGCAGCGTCCTAAATGCTCCGAAAACTGTCCATAAATCTCCGGTGCGATCGTGCTCTTGTGAACACTTGGTGTTATACTTAATACTGATTTTTTCATAAATAAGTTTCCCCCTTTTAACTATTTTCTCCTAGTATACTATAGGTTGGCAACTAATTTCAACCTCATAATAGTCCACCGATCAAATATACTGCAAAGGCCGCAACCCATGCAACGATACATTGCCAGATCACCATGCTGACAGCCCATTTACTGCCCAACTCACGTTTTACAGATGCGATCGCTGCGATACACGGAGTATACAGCAGACTAAATACGAGCAGTGAACCGGCCGTCAATGATGAAAGTACTGTACTGATCGATCCGCTGAATAAAACTTCTAACGTGGAAACAACACTTTCTTTTGCCATAACTCCACTGATCAATGCGGTAGCAATTCTCCAATCACCAAGTCCCAGCGGAGTTAATATAGGCACAAATATCTGCGCAATCATTGCAAGCATACTGTCCGAAGAATCGGACACCATATTCAAACGCAGATTAAAACTCTGCAAAAACCAGACTACTACCGTTGCGACCAGTATAACTGAAAATGCTTTCTGCAGAAAATCTTTTGCCTTTTCCCATAACAACTGTCCCACATTTCGCACACCAGGCAAACGATAATTAGGCAATTCCATCACAAAAGGAACCGGTTCTCCCTCAAATAATGTTGCTCGGTATAGGAAGGCTACCAAGATTCCCATAACAATGCCAAACAAATAAAGCCCCGTCATGATCAGACCGCCGCGCCCCGGGAAGAACACGCTGACAAAAAACGCATATATCGGTAATTTGGCCGTACAACTCATAAACGGCGTCAACAAGATCGTCATTTTACGATCTCTTTCACTAGTCAGCGTACGTGTTGCCATGACAGCCGGCACTGTACAACCAAACCCAATCAACAATGGAACAATGCTTTTGCCGGAAAGACCGATCTTGCGAAGCAGCTTATCCATTACAAAAGCCACACGGGCAATATACCCACTGTCCTCCATTAATGACAAAAAGAAAAACAAGGTGACAATGATCGGCAAAAAGCTTAGCACACTCCCCACACCGGTAAATATTCCATCCATGATCAAACTGTATAACGCATCATTCAGCTGAGCCGCTTTTAATCCTTTTCCTACCATATCTGCAATTGCATCAATACCTAATTGCAATATATTTTGCAGCCATGCACCGATCACGTTAAACGTCAGATAAAATACTGCAGCCATGATCGCAATAAAACACGGAATCGCTGTATATTTTCCGGTAAAGATCCGGTCTATCTTCTCACTGCGAATTCGCTCTTTACTCTCTTTTGGTTTTACCACTGCTTGTTCACATAAACGTTCAATGAAGTCAAAGCGCATATCTGCAATTGCAGCACTGCGGTCTACACCTCGCTCTGTCTCCATCTGGCACACAATATGCTCCAACATTTCCTTTTCGTTTTCATCAAGTTTTAACTGCTTTAGGATCAGTAGATCTCCTTCAATTGCTTTCGTTGCAGCAAATCGCACCGGGATATCTGCCTTTTCAGCGTGATCTTCAATCAGATGAATCACCGCATGAATACACCGATGTACGGAACCATCGTGATCTTTTTTGTCACAGAAATCCTGTCGCATCGGCCGTTCCTGATACTTCGCAATATGAAGTGCATGTTTCACGAGTTCCTCTACGCCCTCGTTTTTGGCTGCAGAAATTGGAATGACAGGTACCCCTAGCAATTCCTCCATCAAATTGACATTGATCGCTCCATGGTTACTGGTTACTTCATCCATCATATTCAATGCGACTACCATCGGAATATCCATCTCCAAAAGCTGCATTGTCAGATATAAATTACGTTCAATATTGGTTGCATCGACAATATTGATAATTGCTGTTGGATGATCTTGCAGCACAAAGTTACGCGAAACGATTTCTTCGCTGCTATATGGCGACATCGAATAAATTCCCGGCAGATCCGTCACATTTGTATCTGAATATCCCTTAATAGCACCATCTTTGCGATCCACTGTAACCCCGGGGAAATTGCCAACATGTTGATTCGCACCCGTCAACTGATTAAACAATGTCGTTTTACCACAATTTTGATTGCCGACCAGGGCGTATGTTAAAGTGGTTCCTTCCGGCAGAGGATGTTCGTCCTCTTTGGAATGAAACTTTCCCTCTTCACCAAGCCCCGGATGTACAGATGGCTGTATTCTTTCACTACCGGCATGACTATTACTGCGCTTGTCAATCGGTTTTATCTCAATCTGTTCTGCTTCTGCTAGGCGAAGCGTCAATTCGTACCCGTGTATTTGTAACTCCATCGGATCTCCCATTGGTGCAAACTTGACAACCGTCACCTCTGCTCCGGGAATCATTCCCATATCCAAAAAATGCTGTCTAAGCGCGCCTTCGCCACCTACTTGCGTCACAACAGCACTCTTTCCTATCTCCAGTTCTTTTAAGGTCATACTATCCTCCAGGTATAATTCTTGTTGAGAATTTTTCTCATTAAATTACGGTATATCAATATATTTTCAATGTCAACTCCTTTTACCGTTTTTTTTGACTTTCCTGACATTTATTGCTATTCTTTTGGTAATGATCTACGCATCTGCGAAAGTAATGGATCCCATTTCTTTCGCTCAAGCTGATACACAAAATATATTAGGAGGGAGCGCTCTATGTTACTGCATGTACTGGCAGCAATTCACAATACTACCACTCTGCTGTTTGGCATTTTTTTATCTGCCTTTTTTTTAGGCGTGCGCCAAAACAAGTCTAATACGATCAAACTGCTATTGTATTCTCTGGCAGAGGGTACCGTCTATCTGCTGTCACTCACTCTTATCGGTGAAACTGCTACCATGCAGATCTACCCTCTGTTCATACATCTTCCGCTCGCTCTGTTTTTGACATTCTACTACCATTACACATTTCTTTCGTCCTGTGTTTCCATCGTCTCTGCCTACCTTTGCTGTCAGGTCAGTACGTGGATCGGAATGTTTGCACTTTCTCTCTCCAGTGAACAATGGTGTTATTACTGCTTTCGCATCATCGCAACCCTCGGTACGTATTTCTTCCTATGCCGCTATGTGTGTCACACGACAGAAATGATTTTTGCGAAGGATAGACGAGAGCTTTGGGTTATTGGCTTTCTCCCTTTTGTCTATTATATTTTTGACTATATGTGTACAAAATTTTCCAATCTGTTATACTCCGGCAACAAAGCTGTGGTCGAGTTTATGGGCTTCGCTTCCTGTCTGGCCTATCTTACATTTCTACTTATATATTTCAAGGAATACGAACGCAAACAGCAGATCCGCCAATACAGCGATCTGACTAAAATGCAGCTTCTTTCTATTCAAAAGGAAATTGAACAGGTCAAACTTAGCGAACAAAAAATTGCTATTTTGCGGCATGATATGCGGCATCATCTAACGATCATCTTGACACAGCTTCAAAACAACAGTCCGGATCATGCGATGGATTACATCAAACAACTATACGACAGCTATGATGATACCGTCATTACAAATTACTGCAAAGATGAGATGATCAATTCCGTAATCTCTATCTACCATACACGATTTGAAGATATCGGCGTTATCTTTCAATGCAATATTGGCAGGATGCCACCATTGCCGGAATCCGAAACGGATGTTAGCACTATTCTGTCCAATGCACTGGAAAATGCATTGCATGCTCTGCAGAACATGACTATTCCGAATCGTATGATCACCTTAACAATCTCTGAAAAAAACGCACATCTCTTGATCCAAGTCGAAAATACGATTGAAAAACCGCCGAAATTCATAGACGGTATTCCAATCTCTGAGACACCCGGTCACGGTATAGGCGTGCGAAGTATTATATATTATGTTGAAAAGCTCGGCGGACAGTGCCACTTTTCTGTATCCGGCAACTACTTTACCCTTCAAATTATCATTTAACGAATGAGAGAAAGAGGACATTATGAAAATAGCAATTTGTGATGATGAACCAATTTATATAGAAACAACTTCCCGTTTATTACAGAAATGGGCTGGTGAACATGGTATTGAAATGCAGATCTTCACGTATGATAATGGCGACGATCTGATTGCTGCACATACAGATGAATGTATGGATTTGATCCTGTTAGACGTCATTATGCCTCTTTTGAACGGCATAGACACTGCTGCTGAATTACGTGCAAACGGACAGGATGTTCCCATTATTTTTCTAACTTCCTCCCGTGAATTTGCAGTTGAATCCTACGAGGTCAAAGCCTTTCATTATCTGCTGAAACCCATTGACGAAATACGATTATTTGCTGTCATGGACGAATACCGGAAACAATTTTGCAAGATCAAAGAAACCTTTACGGCACAGACTGTGACCGGTTTTTACAAAATGACGATCGAAGAGGTTGCCTGTCTGGAAGCGCAAAACAAACTGGTACTTGTAACCTTTTCAAACGGAACGCAGATCACAATCCGTGAACCATTTTATAAGTGCGAAGAGATATTCCATATGGATCGGGGATTTATCAAGTGTCATCGCAGCTATATCGTAAATCTAATGTTCGTAGAACAATTTACTAAAACCGAAGTGACTCTTCAAAACGGCATGGTCATCCCAATTTCGCGAAATAACTATGCTGCCTTCAAGGAAGTTTATTTCCGATATATGTTTCAAAAATAGCAGTTGCATTTCCCAATTATGGTGTTAAAATAGATAATTGCGATATTGAAATTGTTAATTACTCCCTATACATTATATGAGGCAAACAAATCGGAGTTCAGCGTTACATATGGAGGTCGAAATTAGATGAGTAAAGATGTCACGAAAGATATGACAACAGGTAAGCCACTGCTTTTGATCCTGCAGTTTGCATTTCCTTTGTTGATCGGCAACTTTTTTCAGCAAATGTATAATGTTGCTGATGCGGCGATCGTTGGACGATTCCTTGGACCGAAAGCGCTAGCTGCAGTCGGTGCCTCCTCTAGTGTCCAATTTTTGGTACTTGGATTTTGCATCGGCATCTGTTGTGGATTTGGAGTTCCTATCGCTCAACGCTTTGGCGGCAAGGATTACAGATCCATGCGCGCCTATATCTGGCACAGCATTTTTATCACGATTGCTGCCGCCGTCCTGCTGACAACGATCTGCGCCCTGCTTTGCCCTGCTATTTTACATATTTTAACCACACCAGCCAACATCTATAAAGATGCCTATATTTACTTGTTAATTATTTTCCTGGGCATCCCTTGTACTTTACTGTACAATCTGCTTTCGAGCATACTTCGTGCCGTTGGCGACAGCAAAACACCTTTTTTGTTTTTGGTGTTTTCCACCATATTAAATATTATCTTGGATCTGGTCTGCATCGTTGTCTTTCACTGGGGCTGTGCCGGTGCTGCAATTGCAACGATCACCGCTCAGGGGATCAGCGGGCTGCTTTGTCTCGTGTTTATACTAAAGAAGGTACCGATACTGCATCCAACTGCAGAGGATCGCGCTTTTCGCCCACAGATGGTATCGCATCTGCTTATCATGGCGATCCCTATGGGACTGCAATATTCCATTACAGCGATAGGCAGTATGGTCATGCAGTCCGCCAACAACGGACTGGGTGACGTCTATATTACCGGATTCACCGCAGCTATGCGTATTAAGCAGTTTGCCATGTGTCCATTTGATGCAATCGCAACCGGTGTGTCCACCTTTTGCGGACAAAATCTTGGTGCCGGGGAGACGGATCGTATTAAGAAAGGAATCTTGCAGGGCGTCTTCGTCGGCATGGCATATGGCCTTGTAGCAGGCATTGTACTTATCTTCTTTGGACGTACATTGACACTGCTGTTCGTGAAGCCATCCGCTACTGCAGTGCTTGATGCTTCTGCCAAATATCTGCGCTGCCTCGGATTCTTCTATTGGTCACTCGGCATCTTAAACACCTGCCGCATGACCACACAGGGTCTTGGCTATTCCGGCAGAGCTATCCTCTCGGGCGCCGTCGAAATGGCGGCACGCTGTTTCGTCAGTCTGGCATTGGTTCCTATTTTTCACTTCGATGCAATCTGCTTTGCCGATCAAAGTGCTTGGATCACTGCTACGCTCTACATCGTACCGACTTGTCTGCTTGTTGTGCGCTCAATTGAAAAAAAAAGAAAGGAATGTAGATGATTATGAGAAAAAACAATTGGAAAACGACTGCAATAGCGGCACTTCTAAGCATCTCTATGGTGCTTCCTACCACCAGTGGATCAGCGGCAGCTGCTTTTGCTGTAACGCCTAAGGATGTCACTACTCACAAAGCAACCGCAACTGAACCAACCGCTACGCCTGATTCCAAGGCAACACCGCCAATATTAGAAACAGATGTGGCGAGCGCATCCAACGGATGTACGATGCTTGGTATCTATGGTTCGTATTATAGTCAGGCACAGGAAGCTCTAGACAAGTTAAATGAAATTCGTAAAGAAGCCTGTGAAGCCGGCAACATACCGGATCCGCGCGATCCCAGCCGTATGCTGACATCCGATGATTATAAACCGTTAAGATGGTCGAGAGACCTAGAAAGCATCGCTCGCATCCGTGCGGCAGAGGCTGGCATTTCGTTTAATTTCATGGCATCCGGACATGATCGTCCCAGCGATAAAGATACTTTTTCCCTATCCTTTCATGGTGTATCTTCCAATTGTGAAGATCTCGCTTACTGTTGGGGAAAAAGCATGACCGAAGGTGTCCTTCTGTGGAAATCTGAACAAAAAGACTGGGTCGATCAAAATCTGTCCAATGAAACCGGTCATTATAAAAGTATGATCAATCCAAAATACAACTATGTCGGATTGGGCGATTTCTATTCCGAAGCAGCACCTTATCCGAATACCGTTGCCGGTGAATTTTCTACGAGAACCGGTCTGAACGAAACCATGCAGGATGTGCAGACCGATGTTATACAAAAAGTTGAGATCTCCAACAAATATATCAAAGAGAATTTCTTAGACGGCACAGATACGATAAAAACGGAGCAGACTTCCAGCTTAACCGCAAAAGTACGTTTGGAACGCACTCGCAGCAATGGCAAAGTGTCCACCCGCGAGATCTGGTCCGTCCAGCCTCTAACCTATTCCTCTTCCGACCGTACGATTGCTACGGTAGATAACAACGGAAACGTTACAGGTCTTACCAATGGAGATGTCACCATTACAGCAAAAGCAGATAACACAATATTTGCGACCAAAACAGTACATATCTCTTGTGCGCATAAGCGTAAAGAGACCGATTATACACCGGCAACCTGTACCAAAAATGGGTCACGTACATATCACTGTGACACCTGTAATAAAGATTTTGAGGAAATCATCCCCAAAACACCACATAACTATGTATATGGAGAGATTGATGCCAACGGCAAGAGCACGGGTATCTGCTCCGACTGCCAGAATACGATCTACATCGCTCCGCCAACCTCGTTCGATATTTATTGGCGGAATAGTACCTCCACCACAAGTTCCTATTATTCTTCCATGCCGGCCAGCAACCCAATCGGCTCCACCATTTATGCATGGGCGCAAAATATCAACGGCGATAGCGATTATCAGGAGCTCCGTATTGAATCCTCAGATCCGTCTGTCATTTCCACGCCTGGTATCATATCCGATAAGACCTACGTAAATCCGCTTAATGTATTAGCTGCAGGCATTACACAAATCACTGTGTATCCAACCTATAACCCTGCCCTAAAGAAAACCTATACTCTTCGTATCGGTGAAAACGGCAGTGTTGACATTGCACAGGCCGAAATCACTCTGTCCGAAAAGTCGTACATCTATACCGGCAAGCCACAGAAACCAAAAGTCACTGTGACCATGCATGGTACTACCCTGACCGAAAATAAGGACTACACGATTCGTTATGAAAACAACACCGCTGTCGGTACAGCAACTGTCACGGTAACAGGAGCCGGTCTGTTTTGTGGACAGACAGCGATTCCGTATACGATTCAATCCTCTGCCGCCAAACCACATACACATGTGACTGTAATCGATGAAGCAGTTCCGGCAACCTGTACCACTCCGGGACTTACCGAAGGATCTCACTGCTCTGAATGCGGCTTGGTATTCACGCCGCAGCAGGTTGTAAATGCACTCGGACACCAATATAAAGATGGGGAATGTACCGTATGTGGCTACCAGCGTTATGTAAATAAAGATCATTTACGTTTCACTCTGGAAGAAAGTGTGGAGGGCACAAAATTCGCCTCCGTCTCTGTCGTTCCAAACGATATACTGACCGGAGATATCCATGTTCCATCCACCATAACGATCAACGACACCTCATATCCGGTACGTGTCGTCACCAAAAAAGCATTTGCCGGACAAACAAACGTAACAAGCATTACCCTTCCACAAACGATCACCCGCATTGATTCGGAAGCATTTGCTGACTGCAGCAAATTAAGCAAAATGTATTTTCAGTCCGATAACGCACCGACCACTGCAAGTGACGCTTGGAAAAATGTCGTCAGTGAAACCAATACTTTAGACTTTTATTGTCCAAAGTATGGCGTCGGATATTATAATCTGGCAAAAAATGCCGGTGCTACCACACACTATGATGAAGCGATTCCAAATCATGTACATACTATGATATTTCATGATACGGTTGCCGCGACCTGCACGGAAGCCGGTTCCGCCAGCTATTATACCTGCAGCGAATGTTGTAAGGTCTTTTGGGATGCTGACGGCAAACAGGAAATCGACATAAGCGAGACATATTTAAAACCACTTGGACACGATTGGGCAACTAACTTCACCATTGACATCCCGGCAACCAAAACATCTACCGGAGAAATGTCACTGCATTGTAAACGCTGTAATGAACGTTCACGTATTACGGAAATACCAAAACTGACAGACAATAACAACTCCGATGATCCGGACTTTGACCTTCCTAACCAAAATAACAATAATCCCGGGAATGGACAATCTGTCAACAAAAACAATACCGCCACTCCAAAAGTCGGCACTGTATTTACCGTCAAAGGACTGCGTTACCGCATTGCAAACCGCAATGTGTGCACAAAGACTTGCACTGTAACCTGTCTCGGATATGACAAGAAATATCTAAAAAGCAAGAAAAAGGGATCTGTTACATTATCCATTCCAGCTAAAATAGCTTACGGCAAATATAGCTGTATGGTTACTGCCATTGGCAATAAAGCATTTTATGGCTGCAAAGCACTCAAGCGTGTTTCGACCGGAAGTAATGTGCTATCCATCGGAAGTAAAGCATTCTCCGGTTGCAAAGCACTTAAGAAAGTAACCATTTTGAAAAAGACAAAGAAAATCGGAGCCTCTTCTTTTGCGAAATGCAGCAGTCTGCGCACCATAACCATTAAGACGACGTCTCTAACGAAAAAGTCTATTGGTAAAAAAGCATTTCATGGCATTGCAAAGAAAGCGAAATTTAAGCTGCCATCCAGCAAGAAAAGGCTGTACAAAAAATGGGTCAAAAAATAAACAGGCCGCTTCAATATCCCTCACCTTTAACAACCCATTTGCCGTTCTTTTTCTTCAAACGAATGATACGATACTTTCCGCTCTTCGTATCCTTGCCTTGGAACTGTATTTGGTCACCTGATCCACCATTGTATTCCAAGCTCTTCACCTTTTGTGTGGTGTGTTTATAATATTCTTTAGCCACCTTGAGTGCTGCGTGAATATCTTCTTCATCAAGAGATTCCTTAGCGACTGCAGAAGCCCTCTCCTGCTCTTTCTTCGTTGGGCTCGCAGTCGCTTCCTGCTCTTTCTTCGTTGGGCTTGCAACAGCTTTCTGCTTCGATGTACTCATTGTATTTTTTCGTCCGCTTGCTCTTTGACCACATGCCGTTGCAAGTGCTGCCACTACGATAATAGTAATGATAAATACTTGTTTCTTCATAATGTCCTCCTTGTATTCCTGTTCTGGTTTCACCATACTCCCCGCATCCACATATTGTGATTTCAAAAGAGTCTGAAACACCTTACTTTCTTTGCAGTGACATCATAAAACAACAATGTATCTAATTTGTATATAAACTCTTTACCGTTCTCTCTTCCGCTTTTGTTACATCTCTGATGAATACATGCCTG